>Ga0180437_10011951_pt1 | contig 10342 bp, 8 predicted proteins | sample SS_ome_4_FD_132410 | JGI IMG/M metagenome (GOLD analysis project Ga0180437, IMG submission 132410) | Hypersaline lake sediment archaeal communities from the Salton Sea, California, USA - SS_3_D_1 metaG | ecosystem: Environmental > Aquatic > Non-marine Saline and Alkaline > Hypersaline > Sediment... | reverse complement strand
TCGGCCTTTACCGCCAGGACTTCAACATGGATCCGCTGGCGTTCTGGCGAGCCGCGGACGCGTCCGACCGGCAGGGGATCACGGAGATCCGGCACGTCACCGGCCTGCTGGCCTACTGGGACGAGTTGCGGCGCCGGCATCCCGACATGCTGATCGACACCTGTGCCTCCGGCGGGCGTCGCAACGACCTGGAGACCTTGCGGCGGGCCGTTCCGCTGTGGCGAAGCGACTATGCGTTCGAGCCCGTCGGCCATCAATGCATGACCTACGGCATCTCGCTCTGGATCCCGTACCACGGAACGGGCACGGTGGCCTGTGCCAACGCCGGATACTACGGCGGCGGCCTGACGCCGGTGGAACCTTACGCCTTCTGGAGCAACGTCGCCCCCAGTCTCGGCTCGGGCATCGACGTTCGCGTCAGGGAGATCGACTACGATGCGCTTCGTCGGCTGATCGGCCAGTGGCGCACGACCAACGCGAACTACTACGGCGACTACTACCCGTTGACACCGTACAGCCGGGCAAATAACGTCTGGATCGCCTGGCAATTCCACCGGCCGGAAGCCGGTGAGGGAATGGTGCAGGCGTTCCGCCGCCCCGATTGTCCCGAGGCGACGATACGGCTGAAGCTGCGAGGCCTGCAACCCGAGGAGCGCTACGAACTGAAACACCTGGACGCCCCCGGCGTGACGGCAGTGACGGGGGCGGAATTGATGAGCGGGGGCCTTCCCTTAGCAGTACCGCAACCACCTGGCGCCGCCATGCTCACGTACAAGCAAGCGGGCGTTTCGCGTTAGCGATAACACCGGCCCCGACGACGCCCGGCCCAGGCCCAGCCCGGCGGCGGCAACGGAGGAGAAAGGGCCCGCGAGGTAGTTCGCGTCGCACGAAGCTCCATAGGTGTCGAGGATCGCCACCTTTACCCGGGCAAGTCATCCAGCCAACATGCCCTTTCGCGATAGGAACGCCAAAACACTTTCCCTACTTGGCTGGGGTCGGCAGACTGGTGGTACCGCATGTAGAGGCGTCCGTCGTCGGATAGATCGAGGATCTCGATCTTGCCGGTGGAATGCGACATGACGTAGCGAAACGTCTTCTCGATGCCGCTCAGCCGCCGATAGACTTCCCGGACAATTTGAATGCCTCGATCTAGCGGCACCTGAAAGTGCGATCCTTGTCTGACCGGTCTGGCCTGGAAGAGATAATACGGTCGTACGCCCAGAGCATGCAATCGGCGGAAAGTCTGGGCCAGGATTTCGGGGTCATCATTGACCCGGTTCAGCAGCACGGCCTGATTGAACCATTCTACTCCGATCGACCGCAACCTGCGGATACAACCCTCCGTCTCGGCGGACACCTCGCCCATATGGTCGATGTGGGCCACGACCACCGGCGTTTTTCCCGCCCGAAGGATCCTCTTGAATACGGAAGTCAACTCTCCATCGTAGAATCGCAGGGGGTAAAAGACGATCGACTTCGTGCCGAACCGGATGGAGTTGAGGTGAGGAATCGTCAACAGAGGCTCGACGAGATCCAGAAGCCTTCCACTGCTTAGGATCAACGGATCGCCGCCTGAGATGAGTACGTCGGAGATTTCCGGGTGCCGTCGAATATAGGCCCCGATCGCCGGATGATCGACGGCGACTTCGTCCCGGTGGACTCCCACGAAGCGTTTGCGAAAACAGAAGCGACAGTAAGCGAAACACCGGTCCGTTGCCAGGATCAGTGCCGTCTGGCGGAACTTGTGCTGGAGCCCCGTCAATATGGTAGTTGTGCATTCACCGCTGGTATCCCATGCTCCGGGGCTACACACTTCTTCAGACGAAGGCTCTACGATGCGGCGCAACTGCTCATAATGTCCACTCTTGCGGATCTGATCGTGGTAGAACCTGGTCACTCGGCAGGGCGCGAGCGAAGCGTCGCGGTGCGCATCCCATGCCGGGCGGCCGGACTTTTCGGCGGAGCACGCGTCGGACCGGCCATTGAAATCCGCGCCAACGCTCGGTGCATTCGCGCCGGCGTTCAACCCGAAGACAGGCGATTCTTGAATGTTCATGGAGGTCTCCTAAGCTGTCGACGGTTCGTGTACACCGGGTTCCGCGCGCAACCTGGAGGTCACCGACTCGTTCTCCGAGAGAGCGTATTCTGCGGTTGCCTTGGACTGGTCGGTTTTTCGAGAAGCCGGCGTGCCGAAGTACCGTTGGTGAGCGACGTCAAGAATCCGACAGACCAGTTCGGAGAAGCCGTATCCGGCCCGTGACGCCGCCAGCACGTAGGAAGCCGTTTTTCCCAGCGACGCCATGGAGTTGATCTCCAGCACGTGCGGATTTCCCGACCGGTCGATGCGGATATCGACACGAGCGTAGTCCCGACAATGGCACGCGCGGAACGTGCCGACGGCGATCTCTCGCAGCTCGGCCACCAGATGCTCGGGCAGGCTGGCGGGACAGTGTTTCTGGGGTTCGTCCTGCCGCCGATGCATTTTGTCTTCCCAAGTGAACGCCGCCATCTCGCGCCCCCTGAAATCCAGCTCCACCAACGGCAAGCATTCCACAGGCTCGTTGCCGAGCAGTCCGACGCAGATCTCCCTGCCCTCGACGAACTCTTCCACCAGTGCCTCCTGATCGTATTGCGTGAGGACCGAAAAGATGGCCTCTTGAAGCTCCTGTTGGTTGTGCGCGATTTGCAGCCCGAAGCTGGTCGATTCGTGACGCGGCTTGACAACCAGCGGAAAAGCGAGGCCGCGCGGCTCTTGATCCGGCCGCTCGGCCGCCATCCATTTCGGCGTGGAGATGCCGGCGTCGCGGATCAATACCTTCGTCACCACTTTGTCCAGCGCCAGCGCGTGACCCATGGGACCGGAGCCGGTATAGGGCACACCGGCCATTTCCAGTATGGCCGGCACGTGGGTGTAGCGACATTCGCCCTGGATCCCGTACGCCATGTTGAAGACCATTCCGTGAGGAGTCTGCTTGTCGACCGTCGGCGGAATGAAGTTCCGCAAACGATCCACGAGCCCCGCGTCCCCATCGTGCAACTCTGCAAGATGGCCGCCTTCTCGCAGCCCTGCCACGACCCGCTCCACGGCAGCCCGCCCGTACTTTTCGGAACAAGTCCGGCCGAAGCGATGGATCACCTCACTGATCGGACTGTTCCAAACCACGGCGACTTTCATCATCGAGTTCTCCTGTTGAATCGCTCCATCTTGAAACGGACCAGGTTTTCGTGCAGTGCTGCGTCGTCAGGCCGCCAGGCCGTCTGTATCTAGAGTATCTGCCTCGGGAGCATCTTCGGAATCCACTTGGTCGAACCCTGGGTTGATCCGCTGTAGCAGGCGTAAGTCGAAAAACTCCGAGATGGCGATGATGGCGCCGATCTGGGCAACGAGCAGTTCCGGGTACTCGAGCAGGAGTTGGCGGATCGCCGGCACCTGCGACAGCCACGTCAACAAGATGGCGACCGCCACCGTCATCGAGCCTCGCCAGAGGGCCGACCGTGCACCTTCCTTCGCCAGAGTCCGGGCAAAGCCCTCTCCGACGAGGCACAGCACCACGATCGGAAAATAGGCCACGCGTCGCAGCGCCTCGACGTCCAGCCAATGACCCAAGAGGATGATGGCAATCATGGTTGCGGATACGAGGCTTAGAAGTACCGAAACGCGCCCGAAATAGGGCAGATGCATGGCCTTAAGCATGGGCCGAATGCCGGCCACCACGCCGATCAACAGAATCATGAACAGGACTCCCGCGACAATGCCGGTCACTTGAAAGGCGATGCCGAGGAGAATGGACCGAAACGGGCCCAAGAGGCGGATTCCCAGCGTCAGGCGACACAGAACGACTAGAATCGCTCCCAACGGTACAAACAGAACGTAATACAAGCGGTCACGCATCCCGGCCGGGAGTTCTGTCAGAGAGACCGTCCGGCCGAGGACTTCCGCGGTGGGCATCATAGAAGACTTGCCGACGACGACTGCCAGCGGCACTAGCAGCAATCCGGCGAGGATCCATCGGTGGGCTGTAGAAAGGCTGCCTTTGCGGAACCCCATTTTCAGAACAGGTCCTGTGGGCGATGTATGACGATCCCATGTCCCAGGAAGTCACTCCCCAAAGCGTAAGCGGGTCGTTCCGGTCCCCACGTCGATCTTCCGTCATTGCGGCAAAAAAACTACAGCACTCGGTCTCTCTGTTTGATTGTAGCGCCCGGATGCTCGGCCGAGTAGTCGCCCAGCCGGACGACTGCGTAAGATGTACCGGGCGTCCGGAACGGGACGTCTTGCGACTGCCCTGATCGTGCAAAACACGTGGCGCAGTTGCAGGGCGGGACAAGCTCAACGTGAGAATCCAGGGAGGCACGGCCGCATGGTCTCAGGACGGTTCGGCCTTCGCGCTGCTTTATCGCGTCGCGTCATTCCCAGGGCGTATCCATGGTGGCGTCGGGCTTGCCCCAGGTCTTCCGGAGAAACTCCTCGAGGGCCGGATCGCGCCGGCCCACCGCCTCGCGTTCCTTTTTCCTTCCGAAGTAGCGCGTCGTCACGCCGGCGAAGAATTCCTTGTGGTCGCTCTTGACCCAATCTCGCTCTGGATACGCGGTGCCCTCGACGCACCGCTGATAGGCGGCCAGGACGTCGGGATCATCGAAGGTGAGCACCCGGTCGTGATAGGCGTGGGCCAACTCGTGCAACAGGACACTCACCGTAGCGTCGGGGGACCGCTTGGCCAGCGATGCCGCATTGCCGAACTCGACGCACTTGTGCTTTTCGAGATTGAAGTCCATGTCGAGCAGCCAGTCGCGACCCGGATGATACTGGTAGCCCGACGTCCTGCCCCACGGACCATTGGTCGAATCCCACTCGAGCCATATCTCGACCTCCAACAGTTTTGCCAGCGGGCCTGCGGGGATCCAAGTCTTCAGCCGCAGCATGCCGTCGGTCAGACGTCTCATAGCCTCGGCCCCCGTCTCGGCATGCTCTCCGCCGGGCAGCAGCGAGTTGTGAACGTAGACCTTCCAGCCGGCGAGATCCTTGACGGTATAATGGGTGGTCGGCTCGTAGATCCGGGGCGCTCCCGGGATCGGCTGCGCCACGCCCTCGGGCAGGATGCCGCTCTCGCTCATCCAGTCGCCCAGGTGGGCCTTCCAAGGGTTGGGCTTGTTGGTCACGCCATGGCCGCCCTGGCGATAGATCTTCAACGTCGTCGCCACTCCCACCTCTTTCAGGGCTTCGTGATACTGGATGCTGTTCTCCGGCGGGACGAGCGCGTCATCCTTGGCGTGGGCCAGAAACGTCGGCGGCGTCTTGGCCGTGACTTGCAGTTCGCCTGACAGCTTGTCGAGGAGCTTCGCGTCGGGATGGGGTCCCAGCAGGCGAACCACCGAGGGGCGATGCGGGTGACTCTTCATGCTCACGACGGGGCAGAACAAGGCCATGTAGTCCGGTCGGCAGCTGATTCGCTCGACGGGGTCCTTCGCGTCGGCCTTGCCCAGGTCATAGTGCGTCGCCAGCGTCGTGGCCACGTGCCCGCCGGACGAGAACGCCACGACCAGCACGCGCTTAGGATCGATATTCCACTGCTTCGCGTTGGCGCGGATGATCCTCACCGCCCGCTGGGCGTCCTGCAGCGGGGCCGGGTGACGGTAGCCGTGCACCGGCAGGCGGTATTTCATCGAGAAGAACCGCACCGGACGCGTTTGAAAGAACTCCCGTAACGTCCCGTAGCCCGAGATGTGTTTATACCCGCCGCCGGGAATCAGCAGCACGGCCGGGACCGGACTCTGGGAATCCTCGGGTGGCGGGAACACCTTCAGCGTGGGCGTATCGTTTTTGTCGGTGCCCTTGGCCCCCGGCGCGCCGTCGGGCCAGAGCTTCACGTCCCGGCCGTACACCGGCCCGGCCGCGACAGAACCGGCCAAGGCCACCACGCACGCGACCAGCAGCAGAGGGCGGACGCCGCGGACGAAGCCGGTCCACTTTTCCCCGCCCGTTCCCGTTCCTCTATCCGTCATCTGGTCGTCGCTCTTGATGAGACACAACATAGTTGAACCATTCTCCGCTGGGTTCGGCGTACGCTTGCACGGCCCTCTCGAACACGTCGAGCTACCGCCGAACCCGCCTTACGCGATGTGTTCGACTTCGCCCGCCTCTTCTTCCGGCTGCTCGGGCTGCTCCGATTGGCACTCGGCATCCTGCGGCGAGATCTCGTTTTCGAGTTCGGCCTCGGCCAGCTTGCGGCGGTGATGGCGCCAGTAATAGACACCCGCAGCCACGACCGCCAGCACCACGATCACCGTCAGCAAGACCTCCGCCTCGCGAATCCAGAGGTAGATCGTCTCGCCGTATCGATCGCTGAGGAAGTAGCTCAGCCCGAAAAACGTGCCGATCACGATCGTGGCGCAGAACAGGTCGATCAACAGGAAGCGGCGGAACCCCACGTGCAAAACGCCCGCCGAGAGATACACGGGCGCCCGGATCCCCACCAGAAAACGTGCCAGGAAGAAGACCTTCAGCCCGTGCCGGCGGATCATCTGCTCCATGCGGGCTTCGCGTTCGGGATGGACGAAGCGGGTCCACCAGTGGTGTTCCCGAACCACGCGGCGGCCGAAATGGTAGCCGATCCAGTACATAATGCAGTCGCCGATCAGGGCCCCCAGCAGACACGCGGCCAGGGCGATCCAGACATTCAGTGCCCCTCGCGCGGCGGCCACGCCGGCGGCAATGATGAAAACTTCCTCGGGAATTGGGAGTCCCGCCCCGGTGAGCATCAGGAAGAAGACGATACCCAGGTAAGCCAACACAGGACCATGGCTTAGCAGAAATTCGGCCATTCCGGCCGTCTCCTTTCGGATACCACCGCACAGGGTGGCAAGATCCAGGGCAGCAAGATCAAAGGTCGTATTCTACCGAGATCGGCCGATCGGGGTCTATGGGATTTGGGTAATTCTTGCGGCCTGCAAGGTCGACCACCAGCCAATTTCAGTCTATCGAATGCGAGGCCCCGCGAACAGGGGCCCTGAAGGGCCGTGATCCACCCCCTCCCCCTGAATGCACGCGGCGATGAGGGCCAAACGCCGCGTCGGCCGTGGAACCGAGAGCACGGAAGATCCGGCCCAGCCGCGGTGGACCTGTTGACGCGCCTTGTTGCCCGCGATCGTCAGGCCGGTTTCGTAAACACGCTGCGGCGGGGATTACAGCCGACTGTAAACCGCGCGTTTACGATGTAAACCACCTGGTGGCGGAAGCACCACGGCGGCTTGCGAAACGTCAACGGTACATTTTTCGGCCGGCGGTGGGCCGACGGCATTTCTTGCCGCCCACCGGGTACCTCGTTTCCGGATGGCAGTCACGTTTACCATTCCACCGGCTCGAAACCGACAGCGCGCTCGCTTCTGGAGAAGTTGGCACAGGGTGTGCTTCTGGTAGGCAACCAGACCGATCGGCAGAACGTTTCCATCAACGGCACGTCGGCGTCGCAAGGTCGCTCGGTCCCCTCAACTTCACTTTGCTTGCGCCCCGCCGACGCGCAGTTGCCTCGAGGAGGACTTGTGATGTCCAGTTTCATGAAGCGGTTCCACCGGGAAGACGAAGGCGCCACGATGGTCGAGTATGGGCTGATGTTGGCTTTGATCGCCGTGGTGTGCATCGCCGCCGTTACCACGATCGGCACCGCGGCGAATGCCACATTCCAGACGTGTGGCGACGAGCTGAACACCGCCGCCGGCAGTTGACCCCCGTCTTTCTCACCCGCAGGGTGGGTCGAGGTGCGAGACCCGCCGGAACGCTCTCAAGTTGATGCGTGCCGTGTGGGTCTCGTGCCCGATCCGTCCCCGGGCCACTGAATCCATTCCGCGTGGGTCTGGCACGACGGCCCACCCTACAAGGACTACGAATACTGTTTTAGGAGATCGAACGTGACCGACTTGCTGCAAACCCCACTCGCATTCTTCCCCTTGGCGGCCGTGACCATGATTGTGGTGTTCGCCGGATTGATCGACGTATGGAAGCTGCGGATCTCGAACAAGATCACCTACTCGCTACTGCTCTCGGGATGTGCCTATCACGCGATCACCGGCGGACTGGCCGGCGTGCAAACGAGTCTGTTGGGTGCGGGTTTCGGATTTGCCATCCTGCTGGTTCCCTATCTGCTCGGCGCCATGGGCGCCGGCGACGTGAAGCTGCTGGCGGGAGTCGGCGCCTGGCTGGGTCTGCCGGCCACCGTTTCGGTCTTCGTGATTGCGGCCCTGCTGAACGGCGTCTATTCGGCGGGCCTGCTGATAAGCCGGGGCGAGCTGTGGCGAGGCTTCGCCACGGTGAAAATCGCCATGTTCCAGTTCTACACGCTGGGACGGCACCTCGGCTCCGAGGAGCGGGTGGAGACCGTCGCCGCCAGCAGCAATCGGCGGCAGCGGTTGATCCCCTTTGCCATGATGGTCGCCATCGGCGTGCTGGCCGTGGCCGTGCTGCAAGGACCCAAGTAAGGCACGAGAACAGAGTATCCATAGACTTTCCGCTTTATCCAGCAACAGAGGAGAAGCACCGTGAAACTCAGAGCGATTATCGTCTTGTTTTTGGCAGCCATTTGCGGGATCTCGGCGGCGACCGGGATCAATCGGCTGCGCAATTCCTCCCAAGCCAAGACCGCCGAGGCCAAACACGAAACGGTCCCGGTGGTCGTGGCGGCCGTGCAGATTCCCCGGGGCCACATGGTGCAGGCCGAGGACCTGAAGATCTGCCGCTGGCCGAAAGAAGCACCGATGGAAGGCGCCCTGGCCGAAGTGGAAGAAGCCGTCGACCGGGCGGCCCTGGTCCCCGTGATCCCCGGCGAGCCCGTGCTCAACGCCAAACTGGCGTCGAAGGACGCCGGCCGCGGACTGGCCCCCCTGATCCCCAAGGGGATGAGGGCCTACACGATCCAGACCTCGCGAGTCGCCTCGAACGTGGCCGGCTTCATCTTGCCCGGCAACCGGGTGGACGTGCTGTTGAACCTGAAAGGGGCCCGCGACGACAAGACGGGAGGCGGCAGCACCACGACGCTGCTGCAGTCGGTCGAAATCCTCGCGGTCGATCAGCAGCTCGACGCGCCGGCCGAGAACAAGGTGGACCCGGACAAGCTGGGATCGGTCACCCTGCTGGTCACCCCGAAACAAGCGGCCCTGCTCGACCTGGGCCAGAACATGGGGCGGCTGACGCTCTCGCTGCGGAATCCGGAAGACGACCAGGAAGCCCGCACCCGGCCGGCGATCCTGGCCGACATCCGCTTCCGGCAGGAGAAGCCGGTCGAAAAGCCGCAGGCCGACCAGGCGGAATCGGCCCCGATCGCGACCGAGGAGCGGCGTCCGGAGGGTCTTCCGATCATCATGCTGCGGGGAAGCCAGCGCGCCGAAGTCCTGGTGAGTTCCAACAGGTAGGAGGTGTTGTTGCATAGCGCGGCTGGTGGCCGCAACCAAAGGAGGGTTCAGGGTTCAGCGGTCAGGGTCCAGGACTTCGGGGTAACGATCAAAGGCAGAGTGCTGAACCCTGAACCCTGACCACTGAACCCTAAACCTTTCTGGCAAAAGGACCTGCAAACACGCGCGCACCGTGCGCAGAAGTAACGATCAAAGACTCTAACCCCAAGTTTGATCTTCCCACGGAACCTAGCACTTCCAATCTCAGCGGAGAACTTGCAGCATGCAAACGCTTGTAGCCAGTAACGATGAGCAGGCAGTCCGGCGGATCCAGGAATTGCTGGCCGCCCACGGCGTGGAATGCCCGGCCGGATACGCCGTCACGCTGGAGTCGGCCGCCGACCGCGCCGACCGGCTTGCCCCGGACCTGTTGGTGCTCGTGCTGCCGTCCGATCCGGTGGGCGGCCTGGAAGCCCTGCGCGAGATTTGCCGCGCGGCCCAGGGCGTGCATCGCCTGGTCGTGGGGCCGGCGGACGATGCCAAGCTGATCCTCAGGACCTTGCGCGAAGGAGCGGACGAGTATCTGGACGAGTCGATCCTGGATACCGAGCTGGCGGCCGCGCTGAGCCGGTTGAAGGCCGGGCAAAACTCGCGGCGGCGGCCGTCGCAGTTGGGCCGGACGATCGCCGTGCTCGCGCCCAGCGGGGGCAGCGGCTCCAGCACGCTGGCCGTCAACCTGAGTGTTTCCCTGGCGAAGCACGCCGGCGAGTGCGGCCTGATCGACTTGCGACTCGACGCCGGCGATCTGGCGTCGATGCTCGACTTGAAACCACAGCACACCCTGGCCGACCTGTGCGATTGCCTCACGCGGGTGGACCACAGCATGTTCGAGCAGTTGTTTGCCCGGCATCGCAGCGGCGTGCACCTGTTGGCGGCGCCCGGCGCCCTGGCCGCGGCCAAG
>Ga0180437_10011950_pt1 | contig 10343 bp, 10 predicted proteins | sample SS_ome_4_FD_132410 | JGI IMG/M metagenome (GOLD analysis project Ga0180437, IMG submission 132410) | Hypersaline lake sediment archaeal communities from the Salton Sea, California, USA - SS_3_D_1 metaG | ecosystem: Environmental > Aquatic > Non-marine Saline and Alkaline > Hypersaline >... | reverse complement strand
TTTACTAAACTTTGATGCCATTGTTTAAAGGGAATAATTACTAAATTTAGATCTCCTTCCAAATCAGAGGGAATATTAAAATGCTCTAATTCTAAATTTTTTCCAAAAACATTAGGAAACATTTTATCTTATCACTTAAAATATTGACTTTAATATAACCATCTTTAATATAATATTAAAAGCATCTTATAATGAAATATTAGGAAAGGGAAATAATTCCTAATTACAAAAAAAGAAATTTATACAAAGGGCTAATATTTAACAAGCTATTAATTGAGATATGGGGATGGGTTTTATTGTATTATATGCCTCAATAAGACATTTTTCCGCATCAGATACGATTGTTTCAATTATTTCATTAACAGTTTCTACACTTTCAATGATACCTATACTTTGTCCCAAGAGTACAGCCCCTTCAATAATATCTCCTTGATAAGTTTTTTCTAAGAGATTTACTTCTTTCACAACTTCAGAGATTAAATTTTCTTCTGAGATTAAATTTTCTTGTTTACTGGTTATCGCTTTGTGACTCTCTGTAAATTTATTTTTCAAAACTCTCATTGGACCAAAAATTCCCGAAACAACTTCAGTATCTGATGCGTTTGAATTAACAACAGCATTTTTAACATTCTCATGAAATTCGCATTCTCTCGAGGATATAAAGCGTGAACCCATTGCGATAGCTCCTGCACCCATAGAGATTGCTGACGCGAGGCCCTCTCCTGTAGCATATCCTCCAGCAGCTATAATAGGGATATCAGGTAATTTTTTTTTAATTTGCTGAAGTAATACAAGCGTACTTATATTATCATAGGATTGATGCCCACCTCCTTCATTTCCAGTTACTACTAATCCATCAATACCCCTATTAACACATTTTTGAGCTAATTCTAAATTAGGCACAACATGAAAATGTTTGATTTGAGATCCCGATTCTTTTAATTTTTCGTAGTTTTTATTGTAAACCATCTGGGGAGAACCAGCACTAGTAAGGATATATCTACACTGTTCCAATATTTTTGGATTATCCATAATAAAACGTGGAATTTGTCTACAAAGTTTTATGGAATCTGGTTGTAATTTTGCTGTTCTAATGTTGAAACCGAAATTTTTGTCTGTATGTTCAACTACATATTGCAGACTATTTTTTAGTTCCTCTATACTGTTTTTACCTGTTAAATTAACATGGCTTAAAACACCGAGACCACCCGCTTCAGATACAGCAACTGCTAATTTAGTGGTATGAAAAGGACCCATTGGTGCACTAATTATTGGATGTTTAATTTCAAGCATCCTTGTAACATTTGTCTCTAACATAATATATTCACGTTATTAAATTCATTTTTAGAGCTGCATTTAGTTTAATTTAAAGGTTATTTATATAAATTGGTAGTTGAACAAAATTCATAGAGGCTTTATAAACCTTTTTCGTTCAATCCTACTTTAAGAAGTATTAAACTCTTAAATGTAGTAAATATTTACTACTTTTACGATATTGAATAAGAGGATAAAAGAAAAAAGAAGAACATTGTTGAAAAAATTTTATATTTTTCTAATATTAGCTAACAAATCGTTAGTATAGATCTAATTCGTATTAATAAGGTCATTTAGTAAATTATACTTTAATTTTCTTTATATTTTTTGAGAGATATATAAGAAAAGTTAAAGAGATAATCCCTAAAATCACCACAAATCTATATATTGCATAAATATCAACTTCAACAACATAGCCTGCTATAATAGGAGTGACCCCAAACCCAATTCCAATAATTATTTCATTAATCGAAGCATATTTGGATGTATTTCTCGCAGTACCATATTCAAGCATAATTTTCATGCCTACTCCATGTATGAATCCTAAAAAGAGGCCTGTTATTATGGTTATTATTGAGATTAGCCAGAGATTATTCACTAAAACAATTAATAAGGCACATAAACCGATCACACTGACACTAATCAAAGAGGCTAATTTTCGGTTATAGATCCTCATTGAATTAATCCATGTTAAGCCAAGTAGTTGAAAGAATTGCAATCCTCCTTGTATTATGTAAGTTAAATAGGAAGGGTTGTCAAACGCTTTCAAAATTACCGGAAAACCAAAGTTAAGAATCGATTTAGCAATCGCTAAAAACATAATGCAAATCCATGAATAAAAAATAGAATATATTATCATAGGAGTTTGCGAATTAACGCGTAGATCTTGTTCGAGATCAAGGTGACTGAGTGGATCCTCTGTCTGATATATAACCTTACTTTCTGTTAAGTTATATTTATCATCTTTTTCTAAGAAAAAACTTATTGGAATCAACGTAAATGATAAAAACCATGATATCAACATAGCAAAATAATCATTCCAATAAAATGCCCACAGAAATCCAATACTTAAGCCAATTATAAAGCCAGAATTCCAAGAAAAATTGAATTGGGCAAAGTTTTTCTTAGATTTTTCGATACTACTTACTTTCTGCCATTTACTTAACATGCTAAGAGCATTTGGCCAATATAAGCCCATAGCTAAACCTAATATAATCCGAACCACGAGTAAAAACCATGCTTCAGTGTAAAAAATTTGAACTCCAGTTAATAAGGGGGTTAATATACAATTTAAAATAAGGGCTTTTCGTATACCCAGATATTTAGATGTAATTATCTGCCCTAGTATAGGAGCAAAAATATAAGCAATAGCCCCAGCTGAAGATATAAATCCAAGCGTGCTCTCATTTATATTTATAGTAAAATAAAGATAATTTTGTAAGGCTCTTTCGAATATAGAAACGTAAAATAACCTGATAAATCCAAGAGCAAATAATGGCCATGCTCGGTAATTATAATCAAATTGTTTGGTATATTTTGGTGCTCCCGTCATAAGCTCTGCCTCACATTTTTGAAAGAAAATTTAGCATAATTCAAATAGTTTCTTAAAATAATAAATTAAGATATCCTCATCTTGGAATTGAATTATACCTCTTATAGAATGTAAGAAATAAAAAATATTATTTAAGGAGAGAAATGCGTTCTTCTCGAATAAGTTTACCAACTTTATTAAGTTCGGTAATTAGGTTATTTCGTTTTTCTTGCCATTGAACTAAATAATTCGTAAGATTGTTTCTGCTATTACGAAGTTGATAAAGTGAATCTTCAGCACGTTCTCTTGTACGACTAATTTTAGCATTACCAAACATGTCAAAGAAAAAATTATCAAAGAACATATCAACAAATAAATTCGGGGCCTCAAAATCTATATAAAGATCATCAACAACTTCAACTAAATCTTTTGCACGTCTAACTAAAGACTGAGCATGATTAATATCATTCCTTGCACCATTTAATCTACCATGTTTCATAGAATCTACAATAATTCCACCTCTGAAAAACAAATCCCATGTCCCTAAACCTTCTGCTGATCTTAATTCAGAAAGAGCTCTATCTAAATGATTTTCAGCTTGCCCAAGTAATAAGTCTGCTTGTTCAAATTGGTTCTGTATTTCATTAATTTTACTTAATTCTTCTTGAAAATGATTATACTGTTGCTCTAATCGCGATAAATTTTCAGTACTTTTTCCTGCTGTGAGTTGTATAAGCAATTTCTCCATTTCTTTGTCAATTTCAGTAAGTCTTAATTTTAAACTTTCTATTCGTTTAATTTCATTCTCAACATTTGCTATCTCATTACTTAAATCTGCGTATTCTTTCCCTACGTGTTCGAATTTAGCTAAAGCATCTAAATATTCCGCTTCTTCCTTTCGTGTTTTTTCATCAATATCTCCATTTAACCGAGCTTTAATTGAAGCAAAACTGATTTTTAACAATGAATCATAATCTTTCTTTTCTTTTACCATCATATTACGAACTTGTTGTAATTGATGTGATTTTTGCTCATATGACTGTTTTAAGCGGTGTAATAATGCTTTTTTTGAGGCTATTGTTGTTAGTTTATCCCTTATATCACTCATTTCATATTCAAATTCGTAATATCGATTTAAACCTTCAGAATAACTAAATGCTTCATTTACTTGTCCTTTCTTAAGTTTAACCCCACAGCTTTCGCAATAAATTGCGTAATCATCTAATTTATTACCACAATTATGACAAAACATTGGAATAATTTATTCGTTTTTTAAGATTGATTTTAATTAACCAAAGAATATTGGTAGTTATAAAACTAGTTTATTATATATATTTCTTGATTAGTCCAATTCTTATATCGTAGATTTATATTCAAGTTTGAGCTTGGAAGCCTAATTCTATGCAAAATTACATGTTAAATAGCAAACTTACGATACATTTCATATGCTAATTTTATAAAAACAGGATCTACATTTGTTCCAACCTTTGCACTTGTCTCAAAGTATTCTATAGCAGAGAGTTCTTTCTTAAGATGATTAATTTGATCTTCTTTTATTTTCCTAGAATAAGGATTTAAAAGATCAAGTTTATTTCCTACTAATATATTTGGAATAACTCCTAAAATAGTCTCAATCTCTTCTTTCCACTTAAATAAATGCTCAAAAGTTTCAATTCTTTTTAAATCATACACATAAACTATGCCTTTAGCTCCTTTGTAAAAAGCATACCGTACCCATTTAAAATGATCTTGACCTGCTAAATCCCATACTTGTAGGATTAACTTTTCTTTTATATCTGGTAATTTAAGGCGTTTTACGAAAAAATTGGATCCAATAGTTCTTTCTGCATCTGAGATGTATTTTTTACTTAAGTACTGATGAAGAAGTGTTGTTTTACCTACTTCTGAATCGCCGACAATACACACCTTAAAGTATGTCATCTATTGAGTGCCACTCCAATTTTTTCTCATATTTTTGTTAATTAACTTACCAAAAATCGTTTCAAATGGTTAAAATCTTTTAGATTATTGTTTTAATTATAAATTTTGCATATTTAATGAGATTAACTAAATTTAAATTATGATATCAAAAGTTATAGTTCTTTCGATAAAAACATAATAAATTTGCATTTTACCAATTGGATAATTTAATTTTTAAATTTTAGCTTTAAAAATTAAATCATCGATTATCTAATCAGTTTTTAAATTTTCAAGATTTTGGAATTCTATCTTTTCAACTTCTCCTTTCGATAACTTCGTTTTTCGTTCTTTTCGAAAAATCATTATAAATTGATGCACAATACTAGGAATCCATGAATAATTAATACCATAGAGATGCAACTTTTTATTAACGTCATACCATATAATTTCACCTTTCAATACAAAACCAATCTTTTGAAGAATAGTTGCAATGTCAGCATTAAGTAGGTGATATTTCCCGTTATGATACATATTTCCAATAAAGATCGCACAATACTTTCCCGGTTTTAAGAGTCTATAACATTCTGTGAAAACATCCTTGATTACTATTTCCCAATCCTCTTTAGTTCTTTCGGTATACTCTGGATTCTCTCTAAATCTTGATAATTTCGATTTATCTGAATATATCCCTTTTGCATTCTCTCCTACTTTTTTATATGTTCCTTTGGATTTTTCCACTGTGTCCATTTTCCAAAAAGGGATATCAGTTAAAATGAAATCAAAAATGTCCCCTGGGTTATATTTTTTAAGTATTTCTCTTGAATCACCACATACGACCTCTTGCTTCCTTAATTTTTCCAAATCACATATTTGCTGGTAGATATCGATCCATCTTTTATTGATCTCTATACCAAATGCTCTTCTCTTTGCTAATTCAGACCCAATTAGAGTACCTCCAACACCGCAAAAAGGATCTAATACTATTTCGCCTTCTTTAGTAAAAGTCCTAATTATTGATTCGCATAATTCTGGAGGCTTCTGACCTCCATGTTTGTTTCTAAGCTTTTGTTGAAAACTAGGGGGATATCCTTTTGGGATTATGGATTTAGTAGAAAATACCCATTCTTTCCCGGTCAAGTCGTTTATTTGATTAGAGATATCATAATACCCTCTTGATTCTCCATTTTCGTAGAATAATTCTATCTTTTTCATAAAAAATTACTCTTTCTTTCTGGTTAAACTCCGTTATAAAAAATAGAATATTAAATACTGTTTTAAAATTATTGTTAATATGGATTCAAATTTAAACGAAAGAACAAAAATTACTTTATTATATTAACTAATTAATAGGTATTAATACCTTAATAGGTTAAATTCTTAACAACAATTTAATGCCATTCATTTCCGCAAAGGCCACATTTGTATTTTTTAGCATAAAGCATGCCATAAATTATTCGGGTTTTATCAGGTACTTCTCTGATTTTAGATTTATCAATATTTCCACATTTTGGACATTCCCATTTTCTCTTAATGACTTCAGAATTAGTGCCATTAGAAATTTCCTCAGCAATTAAATCTTGAACACTTTTTTGTGGTTTTGGTAGTTCAACTTTTTCCTTAGCACCCATAATTTCTAGTTGATTTGCTGCTTTTAATTTAGATTCCTTTTCAGAATTTGTAAATAAGATAGGCTCTTTAATCTTTACGGCTTCAATTTTTCTCGGAGGTGTAGGTGTATTTGCTTTTATTAATTCTTTTTTATGTCTTTCTTGAGTATTAATAGCGGTTATGGTTTTCGCTAATAAAATTGAATCTTGTTCTTTGATATGATCTTTTTGCTGATTCAAACTTTTTACTTCTGCTTCTAAAGTAGAGACCATGGTTTCATACTTCTTTAAGTTTACATTTTCTGCATTTAAGTGAATTATTTTGTTATTTAACATTTGATTTTCACTTACTTTTTGGTTGATTTGGGATGTTAAATCTTTAAGCTTTTCTTTATAAATTAATACGGATGCATTTTCAGATTTCAAGTTACTAATTTCATTTTTTAGAAATTTATTCTGCTCTATTACCTGATCTGATTTAGATTTTAAAATATTATAATCTTGTTCAATTTTTTGTTGATTTGCTTTTAAATTTTCAAGTTTTTGAAGTTTATCCATGAGATCGTTATTTTTCTTTTCTAAATCATTGATATTTTGAGATAATTTAATATTCTCATTTTCTAATCTTCCATAATCCTCCAAAATATTTTCAAGAGCATCCTTGGTTTCACTTAAAACCTTAACGTCTACAGGGTTAACTATATCATTCTTTTTAGATTCTAATTCAGATGTTAAATTAGTCAGTTTGATCTGCAACTCTTGGTTTTTGAGTTCTTGCGCAACTAATTGGTCTCTTTGTGAAATAATAATTTGTTTTAAAGATTCAATTTCTTGAGATAGTTCATAGCTTTGTGATTTTCCCTTTAACGAGGTCTTAGATTTTGTGCCTTGCTCCTCCAACTTCTTTTTAAGGTTAGCTATCTCAAGATTTAATTTGTCTATAGTTTTCTGTAGTTCTGAGTGAGTTCGTTCTTCCTGTTCTGCCTTATCTATTAAATTTTTTAGGTTATTACTCATTCTTTTTTTATTTTTGTGTATATTAGAAATTCTAGTTCGCTAAAATAATAATAAAATGAGTATTAATAATTTTAAACTTTAAGGATCAAAATTGCTCAAATAAGATTTTTAAACTTTCATTGGATCTTATTTCATATTAACAGAGATTACTCAAAGAGATTATAAAATGATGCTATATAGAATTTCAGATAAAGGTGAATTAGTAAATCTTCAATATCTAGAATTTAAAAGTAATGATGTTTATCTCATTGATGATCAAGAAAAATCTAATATCTATATCTGGGTGGGTCTTAATGTACCTCAGTATATGAAAGATATAACTGCCGCTTATGCTCGAAGATTTGATAAAGAACGAGGGGAATCGATTAAAATACATATTATGAAGGAAAAAAGGGAATTTGGATCATTTTTAGCAATGATTGAACCATTACGAAAAGGGGAAATTCCCGGAAAAACTGTAGAACGACGTCCTGAATTAGTATTAGATGATACATCTTTAGTTTCAAATTTACCCCCTATCTCGAAACCTCAGAAAGAGATCGGTAGTGAAGAGCAAAGAATTAGGTCCTGGTTAGACCAATTAAGAGAGCTAAGAGGGCCTAAAATATTTGATTCAGTAAAGCAGGATGAAGATTCGGCTTCATATGAGGAAATAGACTTAGAAACACAGATTCGAGAAGCTGCTTATTATCTTTCATTAGAAAAATATTCCTATAACGATTTATGCTGGTTATTGGCAGAAAAGATTCAAAAAATTAATCTAGGAATGCCCTCACTGGAAAATATTCAAACTAAAGCTGAGGAAGTATTTCATTCCTCAAGTAGTTATGATGAATTATGCTGGTTAAATGCAGAATTGGACATTTTAATTATTGAAGGTTTTTTAGAAAAGAAAAAAACTGGGTTTAATTATTAAATCTGGTTAATGAATAGAATCGTTTTATTCTTTAATCATGATTAGCATCATTTTAAACTTTTCCAATGCTTTTAAAGCATGAGGTTCATTTGCTGGCATAATTATCATCTCCCCTGCCTTAAGAATATTACTTTTCTTTGATAAGATTACATCCGCTTTCCCATCAATAATATAAACTAATGCATCAAACGGAGCTGTATGTTCACTTAATCCCTGCTCCTTATCGAAAGAAAACAGTGTAATTGTACCCACCTTCTTATCAATTAATGTTTTACTTACAACTGAACTTTCTTGGTAAGCTAACATCTCAGATAAATTTAATATTTTACCAAGGTATTCCGTATGCGATTTTTCAGTCATATTTTCACTAATCTTTTTAATTTTTAAAATATAACTAATTATTAGTTTTTTAGAATTTATAGAAAACTATGAACATGTTCTTTTTAAAACGTTACAATTAATTAAAATTCAAAGTTTTTTCCTTTTTCAATATTTTAATCGGTATCCATCCATGGACTTTGGATTTATATTTTAAAAAATCATCTCCAAATCTCTTGATTAATCCTTTTTCTTCAAATAATGGAATATAGATTAAATTCAATATAAAGAAAAAAATATCAAAACCAAAAATCCAATATGATCCAAAAACTAAGGATTCCCCTAAAAGAATAATAATAACTCCAAGAATCATTGGATTTCTAATGAACCTGTATGGTCCAATAATAACTAAATTTTGAGTTTCTAACTTAGATAAGGGCATTAAAGTCCCTTTACCGAGATTATAAAAGATTTTAATACACCATACTACTAAAAAAACGCCAACACCCAGTAACATAATACCTATAATGAGTTGAATAATTTTCAATATTGTTAAACTAAAGAGGCTAAAATTCTCAATATAAAAAACAATAAGAAAGGGTATAACCACCGTAACAAAGATCGGTAAGGAGAGCGATACAATTAACTTTTTTATATTAACCATAATGTCTTTAGCACTATTTTTAATTAAAGTGTTACTTCTTGTAAGATTTCCCTATACTCCATGCTCTTCCTACATGGTCTCCTATTTCCCAATAATTATTATCATTCATGGAAAAAAATATAACATTCATTTTTTTAACATCGGGAATTCCATTTGTCAAAAATTTATCTTCAGAATAAGCGTTAATTATTTCTCCGAGAAAAATATCATGTCCTGTCTCAAGTTCTATTGTTTTAACGACTCTACATTCAAGATTTAATGGAGAAGCTTTAATCATGGGAGCCGTTTTTAATTCTCCATAAAATGTGTCAAAAATATCAGATTTATCAATTTCTTTTCCAGATTTTAATCCACAGTAATCCATCGGAATCACTAATTCTTTTGATGGTGTATTCACACTAAATGTTTGATTTTCTTTAATGCCAATATTAGTATAATGCCCTTGGTGAGAAGAAATAGAAATTATTGGAGGTTTATATTCAACAATACTAACCCATGCAAGCGGCATAAAATTGGGTTTATCTTTTACGTTAACTCCAATTATAACGACTGGCATAGGATATAAGTAAGATCCAACTCGAATTTTATTTTTTCTCAAAATAATGTCCTTTTTCCTTTTAGATTTGATAGATCTAAAGTTAATACCTATAAAAATTATTGGTAAATGGAATAAAATTGGAGAATTAATAAGTTTAATAATCACTTAACAGTAATGTTATTTAGAGTTTAAAAGGATAAATTATTTGAATCAACCTATTTTAAAACAATAATTAAATGACTGTTCAAAAAAAACTTGTTGAACCTCCAAAATCCCAAGAGATATATCCAAATTTCATTAAAGGTAAAACTATTATATTACATGAAGGGGATACGTTAGAATTCTTAAAAAGTGTTCCAAATAATTACATTAATCTTGTTGTTACCTCTCCACCTTATAATATTGGTAAAATCTATGAAAGTAAAACTGATCTTCAAACATATTTAAGCGACCAAGAAGATGTAATCATAGAATTAGTAAGAATTCTCAAGGGTTCTGGAAGTATATGTTGGGAAGTT
>Ga0180437_10011949_pt1 | contig 10343 bp, 8 predicted proteins | sample SS_ome_4_FD_132410 | JGI IMG/M metagenome (GOLD analysis project Ga0180437, IMG submission 132410) | Hypersaline lake sediment archaeal communities from the Salton Sea, California, USA - SS_3_D_1 metaG | ecosystem: Environmental > Aquatic > Non-marine Saline and Alkaline > Hypersaline > Sediment... | reverse complement strand
TGGAGACGGCGCAATACTGGCAGCAGCGGATGCAGAAGCTGGTGCGCATCGTCGTCCGCTGCGGCTCGACCCAGGCGGTGAAGGAAGGGCTGCGGATGATGAGCCTGCCGGTCGGCAATTCGCGCCACCCGGTCGTGCCGGGCGGTGCGTTCCGCCGCGAGGACCGGGAAGAGCTGCGGCTGCAATTGGAGCTGGCGGGGGTGGACAAGATCAAGAAAGCGGCGGTGACGATCGACCTGGGGGACAAGCAGGTGGAGACACAGGTGTTCGCCACGCCGCAGACGCCGCGCACCATCGGAGGCCTGGCGCTGAAGGTGGGCGAGGGGTTTGCCGGTCCGCCATTCACCGAACTGGCCCACGTCGACCTGTTGCTGGGGCTGAAGGATGGGCCCGTCGGGCGAGCCATCGACCGGTCGCTGGCCGAGCGGGGGGAGGAGCGCGGCCTGCGGGTCATCAATGAACATCCGCGCACGCTGTTGGTGCCCACGGTGACCCTCCGGACCGCCAAGCAGCGCCGCCTGTTCGAGAACGCCGCCGCAGGCGTCAACCTGGCCATCCGGCTGAGCGTGGAGGACGGCTTCCTGCCGGAGGGGATTTTGGACGACGTGGTGCTGATCGTGAACGCGTTCGTCCACCCCGCGGCGTCGATCGCCAAGCGGGTGGAGTTCAACAACTACAAGGCGACGCGGCACGCGATCCGCAAGGCACTGGAGGGGAGGCCGACGGTCGCCGAGCTGATCGACGAGAAGGCGGCGGCGCGCCATCCGTTCCGCTACGCGCCGTAGGGTCGGAGGAGAGGAGAGAATGGAGAGTGGTGAGCGATGAGTTTTGCTGAGCGTGTCAATCACCTGGCACCGGAGGGTGCGTACCACATGCTGGCCCGGGCCCAGGCGCTGGAAGCGGAAGGCCGGGAGGTCGTCCACCTGGAGATCGGGCAGCCGGATGTGCCAACCTTCGGCAACGTGGCACAGGCCGGGATCCGGGCTATCCAGGAGGGGCATACCCGCTACAACCCGCCGGCGGGGGTCGGCGCCTTGCGCGAGGCGATCGCCGAGGATATCAGTCGGCGTCGGGGAATCGAAGTGCAGCCATCCCAGGTGGTCGTCGGACCCGGCGCCAAGCCGGCGCTGTTCTTCCCTACCTTGGCGCTCGTGCGACCCGGCGACGAGGTCATCTATCCCGACCCCGGGTTTCCCACGTACCAGGCTATGATCGGCGTGGCCGGCGGCGTACCCGTCCCGGTCCCGCTGCGCGAGGAGACCGACTTCGCGTTCGACCTGGAGACCTTCGACCAGGCAGTGAGCGACCGGACGAGCATGATCATCCTCAACTCGCCCAGCAATCCCACCGGCGGGGTGCTCTCCGCACCGGTGCTCGAACACATCGCCGACGCGGCCCTGCGTCACGATATCTGGGTGCTGTCGGACGAGATCTACGTCCGGATGGCGTTCGACGGCGTGCCGGTACCCAGCATCGCGGCGCTGCCAGAGATGCGCGAGCGCACGGTGATCTGTGACGGATTCTCGAAGACCTACGCGATGACCGGCTGGCGGCTCGGCTTCGGCATCATGCCCGAGCCGCTGGCCGAGCGCGTCGCGCTGCTCTTGACCCACTCGATCGGCTGCACGGCGACGTTCACCCAGCTTGCCGGCCTGGAGGCGTTGACCGGGCCGCAGGAGCAGGTCGAGCTGGTCATGGCCGAGTACCAGCGGCGCAGGGACGTGCTGGTGGCCGGCCTCAACGCGATTCCCGGTGTCACGTGCCGCGTGCCGCAGGGGGCGTTCTACGCCTTCCCGAACGTCACGGCGTTTGGGCGCACGTCCGACTGGATGGCCAACTACCTGCTCGAAGAAGCCGGCGTCGCCGTGTTGCCCGGCACCGCCTTCGGCGACGGAGGCGAGGGCTACCTGCGGCTGTGCTTCGCCAACTCGATGGAGAACATAAAAATCGCGCTGGAGCGGATGACCGTCGCCTTGGCCGACCTGGGGGGTAGGTGAGTATGCCTGGGCTGGCTGTCACCGAACCCCCTACTTCGTAGGGGGCTTGGACAGGGGTGAGGGCAGGCCTGCGTCAAACCTGGCGGCGGCCCGGCTTGGGCAGGATGTGCCTCAGCCAACCGCGCCACAGCGCCGGGCGGGCCTCCTGCCACGCGGCTCCGGCCTCGGGGGCGGCCGCGGCTCCCTGCGCGAAACGGGCGTGCACGTATAGGTCCACGATCTGGCCGATCGGCTCCTGCGCCTCGGGCACGATCGCGCTCACGTCCTGCACCCACTCCAGGGGGGTGTCGGAGACGTGCAGCGGCCGGCCGAGCCAACGTCCGAACCGCAGCAGGCGGGCGTAGGCCCGTTCGACCGTTGGCAGTCCGTGGAAGCCCCAGTTCTCCGCTGCCCACCACCCCCCGGTGCCCAGCACGATCAGCGTCAATCCCACGGCCCACGGCCACACGATCGGCTGCCGGCTGGCGGTGAGCGGCTCGATGTCCCACTCGAACTCCTCGCCGGACCTGGGACCCTGGCGCCACTCATCTTTGAGCGCATCCAGCTCTTCCTCTTCGGTCGAGGGCGGGACCTCCTCATCTGCAGCTTGCTGTGGAGTGCCTTCGGGCCGGATGAGGGGGTCCTGGCTGACGGTGGGCTCGAACTCGATCCAGCCGTAGCGGGGGAAATAGATCTCGACCCAACTGTGGGCATCGTTCTCCCGCACGCGGTAGGCCCGGTGGTCCGTGTCATATTCCCCTTGGGCATATCCTACCGCCAGCCGGGCTGGGATGCCTACGCTGCGGGCCATCACCGCCATCGCCGTGGCGTACCCGTTGCAGTAGTCCCGCCGGCTGTCGAAAAGCAGGTAATCGACGTATTCCCGGCCGGAGGGCGGCTCGGGCACGGTCAGGTCGTACGTGAGGTTTTCCCGCAGGTAGTCCTGGATCGCGATCGCCTTGTCGTAGGGGTTGCTGGCACCGACCGTGATCTCCTCGGCCAGCAAGCGCACCCGGTTGGGCAGAGATGCGGGGAGTTGCAGGTAGCGCTGGCGCACCCAATCCGGATAGTCCGCGCCGGCCTCCCGCAGGCTCGTCGCATCGGCCTCGGAGACCTGGGAGGTGATCACGTACCGATCGCCGGCCTCCAGCGGCAGGACGCCGAAAATGCGGATGAACTCCAGCGGCGCGTCCTCAGTTCGGTTGATGTAGGCTTCCGCTTCCCGGTCCACCCTGATGGGTTGCGATGCTCCGACGAGCATATGGCGGCCCGGCGTGTAGTTGGTCACCGTCTGGATGACTGCGCGGCGGAGGGCGTTGTTCGCCGTCCCCGGCACCTGCCGCCCGGGGATCAGCAGGATGCGCTCCTTCTCCACAGCCTCCCACCGATCCCCCTGATAGTAGGCGTAGACCGCGCCGCGCCAGTAGTAGCGACCTGCCCGGGGGGCGGAGATGTCCATCAAGACGATGTCTCTGGAATCGCGAGGGCCACCCAGTGCCATCGAAGGTCCGAACGGCTCGACGAGCCCCGCCACTTTTCCCCCACGCAGGCTGGAGAACAGGCGCTGCCACTCCTCCTGGACCGTGCGCCACGGGTCGCTGATGCGGCGCCACGTCGCGGTCAGCCGGGGCGCGGCCATCGCCGTCGGCAGCGTCCAGGCCAACAAAAGGATCACCACGGTGAGCGCCAGGCCGGCCCGAAGGAAATCGAAGCGCAGGCCGGGATCGTAGTTCATCCGCGCCCGTCGCCACGTGCCCTCCTGCTCGAACGCATGCGAGCGGGTGACGTACAGCAGGGTGAAGAAGATGTAAAGCGCCAGGTAGCGCATCATGGGGGCAGGTCCCACGTAGTAGTACATGTTGATCAGGGCCACGACGCCGGGCGGCAGAATGGCGCGCCAGGGCCTCATCTGGCGGTAGGTGTTCCACGCTGCGCTGTAGCCGATGATCCAGAACAGCCCACTGATCAGGATCACGAAGATCAGCGTGTCCCGCCCCTCGCCTCCGGTGACGGCCTGCTGGACCCAGTAGAACAGGCGGGCGGCCATCTCGGTGATGCGCGCGCCCCAGGTCAGATCCCCGGGCAATCCACGTCCGACCAGGAACCCCACCCACGCCAGGCCGTAGACGGTGCTAAAGAGATGAGATACCCAACCACGCAGGACGCTCCAGCCCAGGAACAGCCCGGCAATCATCCCGCCGGCGCCGATCATGGGGACGATGTGAAGTCCCGCCGCCCACTCCGTGGCGGTGACCACCCACGCCGTGACCAGAATCGCACCAAGTAGAAATGCGGCCGTGCCCCATCCCTCTTCCAGTTTCATCCGTTTCAACCTCCCCCCACCCACAGCGCAGTGGGGACACCTGGGTCGCCTAGATTATGTACCTGTCCAGGCGCTCCAAGGTTCATCAGGCCAGCCCTGATCTATGCCTTCGACGTAATTATAACAAATCGCCCCGCCAGGGCAACGTCCCCGATTTGCCTGCCCTCTATTGCCCTGGTATAATGCCCGCGTTCGAACGAGGAGCCTGGCAATGATAGAATGGAAGACAGACGCGGGGCGCGGCGTAGGTGTTGGCATCGGGTTGATGGTGGCCATCGTCCTGGTCGACGTTGGATTGATCTGGCTGGCGAGGATGCGCCCACTCACAATTGGGACGTTCATCATCGGCCTGGCCGTCTTGTTCAGCCTGGTGCTGTTGGCGCTGATCGGGTACTGGCTGCACGGACTGGTCAGATCGGGCTACTTCCTCGACCGCAACGCGCTGGTCATCCGCTGGGGGCTGACGGAGCAGACGATCCCCACCCGGCAGATCGAGCGCGTGCTCACCGGCGACGAAGTCGAAGGACATATTCAGTTCTACGGCGGCATGTGGCCCGGACACTGCGTCGGCTACGGCGATGTGCCCAATGCCGGGTCGACCCTGTTCTACGCCACGGTCCCGCCCTGGCACCAGATCTACATCGTCACGCCCGGGCTGACCTACGGCATCTCCCCGGCCGACGCCGACGGCTTTCTGGAGTCGCTCCACAAGCGGCTGCAGATGGGGCCGACACAGATCGTGGAGCAGTCCTCCAAACGGCCGAGTATCCTCAACTGGGTCATCTGGCAGGATCGCGTGGCGCTGGGCATCCTGGTCGTCGCCTTCCTGGCGCTTCTGGCGCTGACCGGTTTCATCAGCTTCCGTTTCCCGGCGCTGTCCCGGCTGGTGCCTCTCCACTTCGACGCAGCGGGCGATCCGGACCGGCTGGGTTCTCGGGGCCAGGTCTTCATCATCCCGCTCATCGGTCTGCTGTCCCTGCTGCTCAACGGGACGTTGGGGGGGCTGATGTACCGGCGGCAGAAGATGGCCAGCTACCTGCTGTGGGGCGGCGCGCTGCTCGTGCAGGTACTGGTGTGGGCAGCGGCTGTCGGCATCATCGGCCAGTCGTAGACCGTCTGCAATTCGCAATCCGCAATCTGCAATCTGCAATCTGCACCATGTCACATCCATTGAACCTCTTTGAACTCGTCGGCGGGTTGGCCCTCTCCCTCGCCATCGGCGTGCTGGGCTACAGGCGGGGTGCGCTCAACGCGAGCGGCGTCGTGGGCGCGCTCGTCACCGGCACGTTGATCTTTGGACTGGGAGGCTGGGAGTGGGGGGTCTTGTTGATCGTCTTCTTTATCTCCTCCAGTGCTCTCTCTTTCTACCGCGGTCGCGACAAGCAGTCGCTGGCGGAGAAGTTTGCCAAGGGACACCGGCGCGATCTCGGCCAGGCGCTGGCCAACGGAGGTTTGGCCGCCCTGCTGGCGGTCTCCTCCCGTTTGTTTCCTCCCTCCGCGGGAGGGCTGGCCGGGGACGCAGGAGTGGGATTGTGGTTCGTCGCCTGCGCCGGGGCTATGGCGGCCGTCAACGCCGACACTTGGGCCACCGAGCTGGGTGTGCTGAGCCCCCGGCCCCCGCGGCTGATCACGAACGGCAAGCGCGTGGACGTGGGCGCGTCGGGGGGTGTGACCTGGCTGGGGAGCGCCGCATCGCTGGCCGGTGCGTTCACGATCGGCCTCTTTGCCGCGCTGGGGGTGCTGATCCTGCGCCAGGGATGGGCCGGTGCGGCCGTGGTGCTGCTGGCGGCGACGGCCGGCGGCGGCGCTGGGTCGTTGTTCGACAGCCTGCTGGGGGCGACCGTCCAGGCCATTTACTGGTGCGACACCTGCAAGAAAGAGACCGAGCGCCGGGTGCACCGCTGCGGCACGCAGACGCGGCTGCTGCGCGGGTGGCGCTGGCTGGGGAACGACATGGTGAATTTCGCCGCGTCGGCCATCGGCGCGCTCGTCGCGGCGGGGATCGGCTGGGTCCTGCGATGAACACCCCCACCCACCTCGTCGTCGTCGACATCGACGGGCTGCGGCGCGACGTCTTCCGGCGTGCGCTCGCGGCAGGCGACCTCCCAAACGTCGAGCGGATCGCCGGGGGGAGGGATGCGCGCACGGCCTGCCACGTGGACGCGCTCAGCACCGCCCCGTCGATCACGTTCGCCTCCCAGGCCAGCATCTTCACCGGGCAGCACCCGGGCGCCCACGGCATCGCCGGGAACGAGAGCTTCGACCGGTTGGGGCGCATCTCCGGCGGTCGCCCGCGCCATTTCGGCTTCGACGTGGGCTACACGCTGGCGGTCGACGACGCCGTGCTCGTGTTCACCGACGGGTTGGCCTCCCAACTCCTGGACGCGGAGACGCCCACGCTGTACGAGGTGGCCGCCGCCCGTGGCCTGACCTCGGCCGTCGCCTACCACATGTACGCCCGCGGCGCCGGCGTGTGGCTTTCGCCCAACGTCGTCGACATCGCCCGCTTCACCAAGGGGAAGGGGGTCCTGGGCCTGGAGGCGGGGGAGTACGATCGCGGGATGCTCGACCGCCTGATCGCGTACCTGGATGGGGGAGAGCGTCCCGACGTGCTGACCGCCTACTTCATGGGGCTCGATCACCACAGCCACGTCCACGGACCGGCGAGCCAGCCGGACTATCTACGCGACGTGATCGATCCCCAGATCGGCCGGCTGGTGGACGCGCTGGAAGCGCGCGAGATGCTGGCCGGCGCCCTGTTCGTCCTGGTGAGCGATCACGGCCAGATCGAGGTCGTGCCAGACGACCGCCACTCCATCCGCCTGGGGTTCCCGTTCGACCGGGAACTGGGCCACGTGTTCGAGGCGCTCGGGCTCGACGTGCACGACGTCCCCGGCGAGGATCCCGCGTGTGACGCGGTGATGGGCCTGAACGGGGGGCTGGCACACGTGTATCTCCAGCACCGGGCGGCCCGCTGGGCCGATCCTCCACGCTTCGAGGAGGACGTGCTCCCGGTGGCCGAGGCGTTTCGCCAGATGGACGAGACCGGGAAGTACGAGGACGAACTGCAGGGCAGCCTGGAGCTAATCCTGGTGCGGGATGCCGGCCGGGACGGCTGGGAGGGCGCATACCGGGTCTACGTGGGGGAGGAGCGGACGGAGCCCCTGCCCGGCTACCTGGCGGCCCACCCCGAGCTGGGCTACGCCGACGCGGCCAACCGCATCCGGCTTACGGCCGGGCCGAACACGGGCGACCTGATCCTGGTGGCGAACGGGCGGGAGGGATACTACTTCGGCGCGCCGACGACAGGCGTGCACGGCGGGCTCTACCCGGAGGAGTCGGAGGTCGTGCTGACCTTCGCTTATCCTGGTGGTTCCCCGGATGAGATCTTGTGGCTGCGGGAGATGGCCGCCGGCGTGGTCGCCGACCGGTGCGCGGAGGAAGGTGGGCGTGAGCCGAGCGTGGCTGATATGGTGCCGGCGGCGCTGGCGGTGATGGGAATAGGAGAAGGTTCACAAGAGCGATAGCCTGATGCATGGGTACGCCTGAGACGAGGGCTGGCGGGCAGGATACCTGCGGTCCGAAGAGCGCCTCCGAGACGGAGGATGGAGCGAAGGTTTATCAGCGCGATGAGTTGGAGCGTTTAGCATCGAGGGCGATCAGAAATCAGGAGAGGATTCAATGCCATTTTACACTGTAAGCGAGTTGCCTGCGAAGGAGCCGCTGCCGGGGATGGTGCGCCGGGCGGTCTATCTGGACCACGCAATGGTCACGTTCTTCGATTTCGAGCCGGGGTGTGTGATCCCGGAGCACAGCCATCCCCACGAGCAGATCTCCTACGTGGTCAAGGGAGCGATGGAGTTCCACCTGGGGGACGAGACGCGGGTGCTGCGGGCCGGCGAGGGCGCCTGCTGCCCGCCCAACGTGCCGCACAGCGCCGTGGTCCTCGACGAGCCAACGATCGCGCTGGACGCCTGGTATCCCATGCGCGAGGACTACAAGTAGCGACGTGCGAGGGCCCAGTACCCGGCGGATCCTGCTCCTGGCCCTCCTCGGCCTGGGCGGCCTGTGCTTGATCGCCGGGGCCTACGGGTGGAGGCGGTTTCGGGGCGGCGTGATCCCACGGCCGCTGCCTGCCTTCCCCACCGCGCCGCCCTACACCCCCTGGCCCACGCCGCCTGTCGTCGACACGTTCGACGTCCCCCTGCTGCCCGCCGGATCGTACGGCCCCTACGTCCAGGGGCTCACCGGGCCGCTGGCGGTGGACACCCGCTACGGCGTGCAGAACCCCGGGCTGGGGAAGCGCTCCAACTGCTTCCGTGACGCCAGCAGCGAGCCCGTCCCCTTCGGCCAGCTCATCCACGCCGGGGTGGACCTGTTCGCGCTGGACGGCGCGGGCCACGTGGCCTGGGGGGAGGCCACGCACGCCCCGGTCCACGCCGTCGCCGACGGCGTCGTCGTCTGGACGCTGAACGCCGGCGGGGACGGCCACGTCGTCGCCACCGGCCACCGGCTGGCCGATGGCGGCACCGTCTATGCCGTCTACTGGCACGTGGACCACGTCCAGGTGCGGGAGGGCCAGCCGGTCACGCGGGGGCAGGTCATCGCCGTCGTCTACGACCAGGGCTTGAACAGCCACCTCCACTGGGAGATGCGCACCTTCCGCGACGGGTCCGACCTGTTCCCGGCGGGGACGGCGGGCGCGCGGGGCACCTGCAACGGCTACGTGGCGGGCGTGGGGTACACCTGGGACGACGACCCACTTCGAGCGCGCCCGGATTTCTACGGCTACCTGGACCCGTTGGCCTTCGTCGAGAACCACCGGCCTTGATGGTATGGACCTCAGCCCTCTGACGAACGAAACTGTGCCTCTATTCCACCCACGAAACCAGGCGTGGAGTAATCATTGTGCCTGGCATCCCCCCAGATCCTTACCGAGCCAACCATAAGAGACGCCGGAGGGATTTGGACCGCGGGCATCCTGCCCGCCTGCCCCCCTTCCGCATTTTGGCCGGCTGGACCGTATCCCAGCCAGCCTGCCCACTTGCCCCCCGCACCCTCCCTGGGGGTCTTGCTCTTAATGGCACAAATGGCACAGATGGCACAAATGGCACAGCCGGACCCTCGCGCTTGCCAGGCGCGCCGCCTGTGGTGGGCGGTGGAATTCTTGTGTATAATGCTGTGTGCGCGGTATTGTACAAAACCGGCCTGCGCCGATTAGCGAGTAACACGAAAGGAGAGATGGCCATGATGCCGATTGGACCGTTGATGATCGAACATCGTTTGATCGAGAAGGTGATCGATCTGCTGCGGAGACAGGCGAGACAGGCCGCGGCAGAGGAGCGGATCGACCCGGTTGTGATCGAGGAGGCGGTCGACTTCATCCGCACGTACGCGGACCGGACTCACCACGGGAAGGAGGAGGACATCCTGTTCCGGGACCTGGCCGAGGTCGAGATGTCGGAGGAGGATGGCCGGGTTATGCAGGAACTGGTCGACGAGCACGTAATCGCCCGCCGAACGGTGGGCGAGCTGGTGGAGGCCAACGAGCGATACCGGCAGGGCGAACCGGGCGCGCTGGCGACGATCCTGGAGAAGCTGGACGCGCTGGTGGAGCTGTACCCGGGGCACATCGAGAAGGAGGACAAGGTGTTCTTCCCGGCTGCCATGAAGTACCTGGACCAGGAGGAGCAGGACGCGATGCTGGAGGAGATGTGGGATTTCGACCGGCGGATGATCCACGAGAAGTACCAGGCCGCGTTCGAGGAGATGAAGGACAGGATTGGGCAGACGTAGATCGGCGGAGCCAAGGCCGAGCAATGAATTGCCCGGCTGATACCGGAAATGCGATAAATCGCATTCATCGGAAGCCGATCGCGAGGGGGTGCGGATTTGGGTGGTGGCTTGGGAGAGGGGGGAGCGGAGGGTGTTCAGAGTGGAGTAGGGCGGGTTTGCTACCCGCCTCTTCCACCGCGCCGTGGGGGTCGGATAGGCCAAGGCCGAGCAATGAATTGCCCGGCTGATACCGGAAATGCGATAAATCG
>Ga0180437_10011947_pt1 | contig 10344 bp, 11 predicted proteins | sample SS_ome_4_FD_132410 | JGI IMG/M metagenome (GOLD analysis project Ga0180437, IMG submission 132410) | Hypersaline lake sediment archaeal communities from the Salton Sea, California, USA - SS_3_D_1 metaG | ecosystem: Environmental > Aquatic > Non-marine Saline and Alkaline > Hypersaline >... | reverse complement strand
TCTTTGATTATCTCCTTAGCAATGTTGGCCCTGGGCGCAGTAACTTATTTTTCAAATAATTTTCATTTATTGCCAATAATTCTCACCTCTTGCATTCTAGAAGTGAGAGGGCGCCTTTTCGGCCCTCGTAGAACAACGATAGGAAAAAAATGCGCTTCCGTCCCCTCCTCTTTATTCTTCTTTCTTTTCTCCTCCTAACTGGGTGTGAAAAACCTTCCGTTATTGTGAACTCGATCCCTGAGCGAGAAGCCAATGAGATCGTCGTCTTTCTTGCCAGCAAAGGAATACCAGCCATGAAGATCGCTGCTTCCTCGGGAGGCGCTGTTGGTGGCGCTGCTACAGAAGCGATGTTCAATATCTCGGTTGATGAAAAGCAAATCGTCGATGCGATGGCCATCTTGAACAGCAATGGCCTTCCAAGAAAAAAAGCGCCCCAGCTCCTTGAACTCTTTGCAAAATCAGGGCTTGTCTCTTCCGAGAGAGAAGAAAATATCCGCTACCAAGCTGGTCTTAGCGCCCAGATCGCAGGGACCATCCGGAAGATAGACGGTGTGCTCGATGCCGATGTAAAACTCTCGATCCCTCAGGAAGCATCAGGAATCCCCGGAGCTACCACTGGCCCTCAAAGGAAAATCACCGCCGCGGTGTTTGTCAAACACCAAGGGATCCTCGACGACCCCAATAGTCACCTCGTCACCAAGATCAAACGACTGGTCTCAGGGAGTGTCTCGGGACTAGACACAAGCGACGTAACCGTCATCTCCGACAGAGCCCGCTTTGCCGACATCTCGGTGGATGAGCTCACCGAAGAGATTACCCCTCAAGCCAAAGAATATGTGAGCATCTGGTCGATCGTTCTCAGCAAAGGCTCCACCAGTCGCTTCCGCGTCCTATTTTTCACCCTGATCATCTCGATGATTTTGTTTGCCCTCCTCTTGATCTGGATGCTCTGGAAGTTCTACCCCATCTAGCAAGAACGGGGCTTTATAAAACTCTTCGCTCCTCTCCCCTTCAAAAGCACCGCAAAAAAGGAAGAGCCCGAGGAAGAAGAAGAAACCCCTGAAGAACCATGAGCCTAACAAACCTCCAAGTTTGTAAATCGTTTTTGGGCCAATATCCGGAAGGAGTCCAAACCGCACTTGTTTCGCTCCTCTCTCCAAAAATGCGGGAGGCTTACCAGAATCTGGCTCCAAGCACTCCATTTCAAAAAGAGCGCCTCTCAGAGGATCTGCTCGATTGCGTCCATTTTTCTTGGCTTGCCCCCTATCTTCGCACCCACTCCACTCATGACCTCCCCTTTCTACTGGCTGCTCTTAATCCTGCTCAAAAAGAAGGACTCGAGAAACTACTTGGGTATCGAAATGGTGTCCCCCCACTAGAGCCGATCGCTAAGAGACATCTGCGAACCCATCTCCGATCCGTCGCAACCCAGAACCAGTCTCTCATCCCCCTCTCCTGCTTGCCCGAGTCTCCCCTAAACCCCCTTGCAGAACTTGAGGAAAAGCGCCTTCTGAAACTGATCCGCTTCCTTGGGCTCCACGACCTCTCACTAGAAATGCGACAGATCATCGCCACGGCAACCCTAAAGAAGATTTTTCACTCTCTTGCCAAAGACGAGGGAGAATACCTCAATAGCCTTCTCCTCCACCGAGAACCTCTCGTATTCAAGAGACTCTTTCTAGAAAAATGGGATGGGACCAAAGAAAACCTGGAAAACCTGCTGGAAGAGCGGGGACTTCAGCGACTTGCCCATGCCCTCCAATTTGCAAGCCCGAGCTTGAGTTGGTATATCACCCACCGGCTCGATATCCAGCTAGCTAGCACCCTTCTAAGCTACACAGAAAAACCTAGTCACACGCGAGCTGAATCCTTGCTAACAGGACAGATTGAAAAAATCCTCCCTCTTCTTCAAAATGGAGGCGGCTCATGACTCTATTTTCCCTCGTCTATCAAGGAGAAGTCCACCCATCATCAGAAAACAAGGTGATTCCGGCCGAGGCCTACTCCCAACTCATCGAAGCCACAGAAATCATCGAAAAAGCCCATGAAGATGCAGCTCGTCTTCTTGAAGAAACAAAGAAAGAATGCGAGCAGCTGAAGGCACAGGCAAAAAAGGCCGGCACGCAGGAAGGACTTGCCACCTACAACGAGCAGATCCTCCAGCTCGGCGAAGAAGTAAAAAAGGTGCGGCTCGATCTCCAAACACAAATCTTGCCCCTAGCGCTTACGGCCGCCAAAAAGATTGTGAGCAAACAGCTCGAACTCTTCCCCGAAACCATCGTCGAAATCGTCCTCAAAGTACTCCAGCCAGTTTCTGAAAGTCGGCAAGTCACCATCTATGTCAACAAAGAGGACAAAGAAGTCCTCGATACGAACAGGCCACGGATCAAAGAAATTGTCGAACAGGCAAGCCTTCTTACCATCCAGGAAAGAGACGATGTAGAACGGGGCGGCTGCATCATCAAGACCGAATCGGGAATGGTCAATGCCACCTCCGAAAACCAATGGAGAGCTCTCGAGCGGGCCTTTGACAAGTACTACCAAGCGCAAAAAGAAAAAAAGGACCCGAATAGTCAATGAAAAAAATCTTCCTATTTCTCCTTTTACTGGGTCTCGTCGGATCTTGGGGGCTTGCGGCCCAAGAAGAAGCTCCTGCCATGCCCGATCGGTTCTTCGAAGAAACCGCTCCCGGAGAGGATTCGGCCACCCCGAAACTTCTCACACAGATGGCCGTCCTTGCCGGCCTCTCAGTCCTCCCTTTTGCCGTCATGCTCCTCACCTCATATGTCAAAGTGGTGATCGTCCTTTCACTCCTCCGAAACGCCCTCGGTGTGCAGCAGGTCCCGCCCAGTCAGGTGCTCAATGGAATTGCCCTAATGATCACCGTCTATGTGATGTTCCCGACCGGAGTAGCGATGTACAACGCGGCGGGTGACTACGTCAACAAAAACGCCCCGGAAGTCCTCTTTTCAGGCCCGACCGCTAACTATGTCGTCAACGTGATGGACAAAGCCAAAGAACCCTTGCGCTCCTTTTTGCAGCGCAACTGCGTGACCAAAAACATCCAGGGATTTTACCAGCTCGCATACAAAACTTTTCCCGATCCCTATAGGCAAAAACTCAAACCGAACGATTTCATCATTCTGATCCCCTCCTTCATCACCTCGCAGCTGAAAATCGCCTTTGAGATCGGCGTTTTGATCTATCTCCCGTTTTTCGTGATCGATCTGGTCACCTCGAACATTTTGCTCGCGATGGGGATGATGATGCTCTCCCCACTTACCATCGCCCTTCCCCTCAAACTCCTCCTGCTCGTGATGGTTGATGGCTGGACGTTAATTGTGCAAGGACTGACCATGTCCTTCCGAATGTGAGGTAGTACTTGGGTTTTTCTGGAGAAATTTTTCAACTCACCTATCAAGGACTCTTGTTGATCTTGATCCTGTCGGGCCCCCCGATTTTGATCAGTACGATGCTCGGCCTCTTTGTCGCCGTCTTCCAAGCGGCTACCCAGATTCAGGAGCAAACCCTCTCGTTCATGGTCAAACTCTTTGCTGTTGTCTTCACCCTCATCTTTTTGGGTGGATGGCTTGGCTCGCAGATCATGCAGTTTGCAACAAACATCTTCGTGAACTTCCCCAAATGGGCCTTGACCTAACCTATGGACACCTCTACCGGGCCACTTGACGAATACATCCAGTTCCTCCTCAGCTTTCCCAATATGACAGGCCTTGGCCTCTTCTCGTTCTTCCTCCTCGCCCTAATGCGGATCGCCCCCATCGTCTCCATGGCCCCCTTCTTAGGATCAAAACTCCCGGGCGGAGCGAAAATGGGACTCGCGATGAGCCTTGCCGTCGTGTTCCTTCCACAGATCATCCAGACCTCCTCCCAAGTCGTCGCCTTCAACATGGGGTTTGTTGCTTTTTCACTGAAAGAACTGTTCATGGGCTACCTCATCGCTTTCCTATCAGCGATCCCCTTTTACATCGCCCAAGGCTCAGGATCTCTGATCGACTTTCAGCGGGGAGCGTCCTCTCTTCAAGTGACCGACCCCACGACACAAACACAAACCTCGACAATTGGTAACCTCTTCAACTACATCTTGATTGTCATCTTCTTTGAGGTAGGAGGCCCTTTCTATTTCCTCGATGCCGTGAGTGAGTCCTACCGAATGATCCCGATCGACAAAATGATCCCCACCTCCTTCTTCACTACACTCTCACTCCCCTACTGGAAAACAATTCTCGGGCTCCTCACACGAATCACAGCCATCGCCATCCAACTTGCGGCTCCTTCCATGGTCTCCATCTTGATGGCCGAAATGTTTTTGGGGATTGCCAACCGACTTGCTCCTCAAGTTCAGATTGTCTTCTTAGGGATGTCTCTAAAGTCCCTTCTTGGTCTCGGAATGCTTTGGGCTGGTTGGTATTTCATCTTGCAACAGATGGGAAAACAGTCTCTCCTCTGGGTGAAAAACATCGACGACATTCTCCGATCGATCAGCATGTAAACCCAATCATTGCATTAAAACAACTCTTCCCTGTAACATGCCGGGTACTGTATCGGAAATCGATATGGTGCCAAGTTATTACAAACAAGCAACCGTTGCACTAGGAGAACCGTATGTCATCATTCCAGAAAAACCTCTTACCTGCGACAGCACTATCTCTCGTTCTTGGGCCCTGCTTACTCAGTGCCTCTGACGAAGCTCGTATGCGCAACCTAGAAAATCGAGTCTGCGCTATCGAAACCAGAGAAAACTGCTGCTGCACAATTAACCCACCTGCACGCCCCTACAATCCCGATTGCTGGGGACTTTACGTCAACGTCGATGCACTCATCTGGCAAGGACATATCGACGGGTACGATCCAGTCATCCAAACAAGCAACAGCACACAGCTTCAAAACAACTTGGGCGTTGATGGAACAAGCCGCGTAAAAAACCTCAGCTTTGATTGGGATTGGGGTGTTCGCCTAGGTCTTGGATTCAACTCAACCCACGATGCATGGGACTTTCTCCTTCAGTGGACCTATTGGGATTCCAGCGCAAGCACAAGCGTAACACCTGGAGAAGGCGAAGCTCTTTACCCAGTTCTTAACCACCCGTTCATCAACGTCAACGGCGCCTATTTTGGGTCATCCAAAACAAACCTCGACTATACACTCAACATGCTTGACCTTGAGAATGCACGTGAGTTCTATGTCAGCCGATGCCTAACACTTCGCCCCTTCGGAGGACTTCGCACAGCTTGGTTCAAACAAGAGCTCGATGTAAAAAACACAGGACTTGCTCCTTCAGGCCTTGAGAATAATGGTGCTACACAGGTTAACCTTGATGCCACAGTTCGCTACTGGGGGATCGGAATCCGCGCAGGTCTTGACATGCAGTGGAACTGGGGATGTGGCTTTAGCTTCTTCACCAATGCCGCACATAGCCTTCTCTACAATTACTACAGCACGAAGACCAAAGAGCAGTCCGTTGACGCCAGCGGAAACAAAGTAACCATCCTCGATGTGGCTGGATTCTTCCATACAGGCTCTTCCATCACCGACCTGCAAACAGGGATCCGATGGGACTGGATGGCTTGTGACGACAACTACCACCTTGGGCTAGACATCGGTTGGGAACACCACATGTTCCCTGGACAGAACAGATTCCTCAACTTTGTTGACGATGGATCTGAAGGGAAGTTTGTCTACCAGAATGGCAACTTCGCAACTCAAGGTTACTTCATCAAAGTCCGCTTCGACTTCTGAGGAAAATTCAGTGTGACAAATTGATCTTCCTTCAGGGGGCCGAAATACCCAAAGAGCTTCAAAATTTAGCTTTTGGGCAAGAAGGCCCCCCAAATTCTTCGGCAACGAGGAGCAGCCGTGTTCATAGACACGGCGCAACGAGTTGAAGCGGAATTTGGGGTATGGCCGCCGCAGATCCAAAGACAAATTTTGAAGCTCTTTGGGTATGAATTGTACTGGCCCCCTTTTTTGAGATCAAATTTCCACGACTGCATTTCCCTCAGAGCTTGCTAGCCCGATTCATTTATAGTGAGGGGATTCCTTCAGGGGCATGAATAGTACTGGCCCCCTTTTTTCAGATCAATTTTTCCACGACTGCATTTCCCTCAGATCTTGCTAGCACGATCCATTAATTGTAAAACGTCTTGATCTGCATAAGGCTAGAATGGTTCTGCGATGTGACGCGAAAAAGGGACCCGTTCCGGAGGAATGGGAAAATGAGCGCGCGAGCAGCCGACGGCTTAAAGGCGCTAGCGTAAAATCGGTCTGAGGGATGGGAGGACAGTACTGCGTACGGACTCCCGATAGAAGATCGGTTTGGCGCAGCGGATTGAAGCTCAAGGGGGTCGCAGGGGACACGCCAATGGACGTGTCACCCGACATGTCTATTGAACTACTTACAAAGTAATTTCAAAGTCTTCTGAAGGGACTCGACAAAGAAGTTGATCTCGTCGAGAGTATTGAAGGGGGCAAAGGAGATGCGGCAGGTGCCGGGGATCCCAAAGCGGTCCATCAGGGGCTGACAGCAATGATGTCCCGAACGAATCGCTATCCCTTCAAGATCAAGTAGGGTCGCAATGTCGAGAGTATGAACACCCTCAACGATGAAGCTGATGATCGAGGATTTCTGAGCAGCCGTGCCGATGATACGGAGGCCGGGAATTTGCTCTAGTTTCTCGGTGGCATGCAGAAGGAGAGCGTGCTCCCAATCAGCAATGACATCGAGTCCCAGGGCGGAGAGGTAATCCAGAGCTGCTCCAAGGCCAACCGCTTGCGCAATCGGTGGGGTGCCAGCTTCAAACCGAAGTGGTGGAGCTTGGAAGGTGGTGTTGGTGAGGGTCACCCGCTCGATCATGTCCCCTCCCCCTTGGATCGGAGGCATCTGCTCAAGAAGAGACTTTTTTCCGTAGAGAACGCCGATGCCAGTCGGCCCAAAAGCTTTATGGCTCGAGAAGGCAAGAAAATCGATATCTAGGTCTTGAACGTTGAGAGGAAGATGGGCAATACTTTGCGCCGCATCGATCACGACTTTGGCACCAACAGAGTGGGCTAAGTAGGTGATTTCTTGGATTGGATTGATGGTCCCTGTCGCATTCGAAATGTGGGCGATCGAGACGATTTTGGTCTTTGGTGAGAGGAGCTCTTTGTAGACAGAGAGGTCGAGCTCAGCATCATCGTTTACAGGGATGATCCGAAGAATGCACTTTTTTCTCTCGCAGAGAAGCTGCCAAGGAACCATGTTCGAATGGTGTTCCATCTCCGAGATGATGATCTCATCTCCCTCGGAGAGAAGAGAGCCATAAGAGAGCGCCACAAGGTTGATCGCGTCGGTTGTCCCCTTTGTGAAAACGATCTCATCTGGGGAGCTGACTCCAATGAAGCGGGCTACTTTTTCCCGTACACCGTTGTAGGTCTTAGTCGATTCAGCTGCAAGCTGGTAGATCGCACGATGGACCGTGCCATACTCGTTTTGATAATAGTTGGAGAGGGCATCGAGCACCTGGCGTGGCTTTTGAGCAGTTGCTGCCGTGTCAAAATAGATGAGAGGCTTCCCATGAATCTGTTTTTCTAAGATGGGAAAGTCATTTCGGACTTTTGCGAAGGAGAGGGTCTCCACTAAACCTGCGCCTCCATCAGATCTTGCATCGCAGGGATCGGGATCTCACGGAGTAGGTCGAGGGTAAACCCTGAGAGGAGAAGCTGCTTGCCTTCCTTCTCTCCAATCCCTCTCGTTTTGAGGTAGTGGAGATGCTCGGCATTGAGCTGAGAAACGGTCGCCCCATGGGAGGCTTTCACATCGTCGGCAAAAACTTCGAGGTTAGGCTTGCTATTTGCCATCGCTCGCTCACCGAGGATGAGATTATTGTTCAGCTGGTAAGCATCGGTTTTTTGGGCAGCGGGATGGACGTAGATTTTTCCTTCAAAGCTCGAGCGGCTCACGTCAGCTACAATGTTTTTGAAGCACTGGCTCGACTGGCAATCGGGGGCCCTGTGATCGATGAGAACATTCACGTGAGCCTGTTTGCTGTCGCTGAGGATCGCTCCCCCTTTCAGGTTACACGACGCGTTTTCTCCCATTAAGTCGACGTGAAAATCTTGACGCACCGCTTTGGCTCCCCTAGTCATCGATAGAGTATGGAGATGACTATCTCTTTTAAGGGTGGCGCGAAGAGCTTCAAAATGCCAACCATGCTTGGACGGACTGATGATCTCCATTTTATGGAACTGAGCCCCCTCTTCAAGAACTACATCCATTACACCATTTGAAAAATAGTCAAAGTCGGTCAGGTGGTGATGACGCGACATCCACTCCATCTTTGCATGAGCTCCCAGGAAACAGTGAGTCCGAGGAGAAAAAATCATCGGCTGTTCATTCGCCCCAAGATGGATCGTCTGGATCGGTGCTTCGACAACAACTTTTGGAGGAACATAAATGAAAAGTCCCATCTGGATGAGGGCGATGTTGAGAAGGACAAATGGATCGACTTCTTCCTCAAGTGTTCGACAAAGACGCATCTGAAGAAAGTTGCCATACCCATTGAGGGCATCTTTCAGAGGGCGCACGACGACTTTTTCAGGAACGCCCGACATATCCGAGAGCTCTGGTCGGTACTGTCCATTAACAAAGACAACATGACTCCTCTGAGAGTGAGGGTGGATGTAAGACTCAAGCCTCGCTGGATCGATCTCAGGGCTACCAGCAAGATCAAAGCTTTCCTGATAGAACTGGCTTAAGGGAAGGTACTGGTAGCCAGCCATCTTTTTTGTAGGCAGTCCCCTCTCTAAAAAGCGATCCCATGCTTTTTCACGGATCATCTTCTGCAGAGGACCAATCTCCTGGAGATTCTCTTCGAAATGTTTTCCTAAGCTATGAAGAAATGGCTCGCTCACACTTCCACCTGTTTAAGGGTCAGCTCATCATATCCTGTCTCATCAAGAGAAAGCGCTAGTTCGGCTCCTCCTGATTTAACGATTTTCCCATCGATCAGCACATGGACAAAGTGGGGACGAATATAGTCTAGAAGCCGTTGGTAATGGGTAATGAGAAGCAGCCCCTTTTCTGGGGAGAATAGCCGCTTGACCCCGCACGCCACAACGCGCATCGCATCAATGTCGAGGCCTGAGTCAGTCTCGTCAAGAACTGCCATCGCAGGATCCAAAAGGGCCATCTGCAAGATCTCATTCCGCTTTTTCTCTCCTCCAGAAAATCCTTCGTTCAAATCTCGCTCTGCAAAATCTTTCTTCATTTCTAAAAGAGCGAGCTTCTCTTCAACAAGCTGAGTGAACTCTTCAGAAGAAAGGGGCTCCTCTCCTCTTGCTTTACGACCCGCGTTATAAGCGGTCTGAAGAAACTCTACATTGTTGACTCCGGGGATTTCTACCGGATACTGGAAGCCCACAAACATTCCCAGGTGAGCTCGCTCATCGGGCTCTAGCTCGAGGAGGTTTTTCCCCATGAAGAGGATCTCCCCTGAAAGGACTTCGTAGGCAGGATCTCCAGCTATCACCTTGGACAGGGTCGATTTTCCAGCACCGTTAGGGCCCATGATCGCATGAATCTCCCCCTTTTGGATCGTAAGATCAATCCCTTTGAGGATCTCACACCCATCAATGGCCACATGGAGGTTCTTGATTTCTAACATAGTTTGATTACCCCACCGAGTTTTCAAGTTTTAACGTTAAGAGTTTTTCTGCTTCCTGCGCAAATTCGAGGGGAAGCTCTTTGAAAACCTCTTTACAAAAGCCGTTCACAATCAAGTTGATCGCATCCTCGATGTTGATCCCTCTTGACTGGAGATAGAGGAGTTGCTCCTCATTCATTTTCGATGTGGAGGCCTCATGCTCCACTTCAGCAGTCGAATTAGACGCTTCCACGTAAGGGAAGGTGTTCGCCGAACAACGGTTGCCAACGAGCATCGAGTCACACTGAGTGTAATTCCGAGCATTGGTTGCGCGAGGAGCCATTTTGACAAGTCCCCGATAGGTGTTGTGAGACTCGTCAGCAGAAATTCCCTTCGAAATGATCGTCGACTTGGTGTTCTTTCCAAGGTGGATCATTTTGGTTCCCGTGTCAGCCTGCATCTTCCCATTTGTGAGCGCGACCGAATAAAATTCTCCAACTGACTCATCCCCTTGCAAGATGCAGCTCGGATACTTCCAAGTGATCGCTGCCCCTACTTCGACTTGGGTCCAAGAAATTTTCGACTGGTAACCGAGGCATTTACCCCGCTTTGTCACAAAATTGTAGATCCCTCCGAGTCCTGTTTCTGGATTCCCTGCATACCAGTTTTGTACGGTGGAGTATTTGATTTCAGCATGCGCCTCAGC
>Ga0180437_10011946_pt1 | contig 10345 bp, 9 predicted proteins | sample SS_ome_4_FD_132410 | JGI IMG/M metagenome (GOLD analysis project Ga0180437, IMG submission 132410) | Hypersaline lake sediment archaeal communities from the Salton Sea, California, USA - SS_3_D_1 metaG | ecosystem: Environmental > Aquatic > Non-marine Saline and Alkaline > Hypersaline > Sediment... | reverse complement strand
GCGCGGGCGCTCGAACTCGCGGAGAAGCACGGCGACTGGAAGGCGATGCGGGATGAGTTCTACGAGCATTACTTCGGCGGGGACTACTTCCACTACCACATGTCTCAGGCGAACGAGATTGTGTCCAAGGGCCTGGCCGTGTTCGCCATCACGAAGGGCGATCCCCGAGCGGCCATCATCGCGTCGGTGAACTTCGGTCGAGATACGGACTGTCTGGCGGCCGTCGCCGGGGGCCTGGCCGGCGCGCTATCCGGGACGGCGTCGATTCCGGGGGAATGGATCGGCCAGGTGAATGAGGCGACGAAACACGATCCATATACGAACAATCGGCGGACCATCGAGGAGACGGCCGATGGACTCTTCGAGGCGTTCATGGCGAGGCGGGAGCGGTTGAGGGGGTATGTCGATTCGATGGGCGCAAGCGGTTTTCTGGATGGATAGAGCTTATCGATAGAAGCCCCACGTCGTCCGCTCTCTGCCGTCATGCTGAACGCAGTGAAGAATCCCGCGTTGGCCTCTGGGCAGGGGACGTCACTTTCTGAGTTCGTCAAGGGGGACCCAGTCGCCGGGCGCGCGCTCGTAGCGCCAGCGGCGCCAGCCATCTACGGGTCGCCCGGTCACAGCCTGAGCGGCACCCGACGGAGAGGTGAATATTTTCCCTCGCCGTCCGAAGATGCTGCCGTCTTTCAGAACAGTCGCGCGGTATTGCTTGCCCTTGTACGTCATACTCAGGCGCAATCGTTTTGTAGTGTACTTCGCCAGAACCGGCGTGCGGCCGGTGCGAGGAGCGGCCCGCTGCGCTCGGCGTTTATTGGCAGTCTTTCTTCGGCGATTTGGCGCGATATCGTCGAGTTCGGCCCGCTGCCGGGCCTTGATGTGATTGCGAAGCTCGCCCAGCAGATTCTCGGAGTGAGTAAGTGATGGTGTGACCTTGTTGCCTCGTGGTTTGGTGATTCGGAGAAAAAGAGATTCAATTTCACGTATGTGATCATCGCCGACCGTGAGGTAGAGGGAGAACCTGTCCCAGGTCTGAGCGTGCTGGTTGCGTAGGTGTTGCGTGAGGCGCTGTCGTAGGTCAGTCGCCAATCCTACGTAGTAGAGTTTATCTCTGCGATAGAGGGCGTATATGCCGTGGCGGCCGCGCGCCATGTTGCGGACAATATCAGGATAGGCGGCCAGGACTCGTCGGGAAACGCCTTCGAGGTGTTGGCAGACAAGTTGGCTGCTGCGCTTAGGCATGATTTTTCCTCGATCCAAAGGTAGGTGCAGGAGACATGTTCCTGTACCACGACTTGTTACGGCTCATCGGCTACACCCCGTCGAGCCGGCCCTGCTTCGACTTCGCCCGCGGGGCCTTCTTGAAGGTGACGTCGCGGCGGCTCTCGGGCAGTTGCAGTTGCTTGCCCTCCAGCAGGTCCTTGACGGTGACGAGTTGGAGGCGATGCATCCTCTCTAAGTCTTCCCCTCTCGCGGCGCATCACCAGTGGGCCCTGTGGCAGAAGTCCTATGGGGACAGTTCGTCAATCACCTCGCTGCGCGACGTCTACCAGAATAACCTTTACGGGGACTGCGGGAAAGTGACGCTTAAGCCGCTCAATATCGTACACCAACTGCTCACCATAGGATACGCCGCTCGACATCTGCGCATGCATAGCATGGCACGGTACAATCTCCACGCCTACGTCAGCTTGGTTCTCGTTGAAGAAGTACTGGAACTTCGCCATGTCGTAGAACATGAAGGCATACTTGCCGAACTGCACCTCGACCAGAACGCGATCTTTCACGAAATCGATCTGCTTGTAGGCTCCCCGGACCTGGGTTGATGACCCCGGTATCGTGATGGTGTAGACATCCCGAAGCTCACGATAGCCGCGCTTGTGGAACTGCTCTTTGAACCGAGCATTGATGTCCTTGGGGGAGTAGAGCAGCTTCCCTCGCTTCGTCTTTTCCTTACTGACCTTTGACTTGCTGGGCGTTCCAACGGCAGCGATTACTTCGTTGATCTCCGCCTCTATCTCCGGGTAATCGACAGTGAGTATCTGCCGGCCGCCAAGGTGTGAATATTCATAGACTTTATGCACCGTCGCCGCCTTCTCGGACTTGATAATCGAAAGCCTCTGCTGGTGTGGCCGACAGGTCGTCGCGTCTGACAAGAGTGCTATTGGGAGACGGCTCGTAGACAGGCCGTGACATCGGCCTCGTTCGTAGCGCACCCCGTGCCGCGAGAACCACACGCTCTCTGGCGACTTCGATATACTCCCCCATAACGTCAGCCCCGGCGGCCCTGCGGGAGTGCTTGATGGCGGCCACGGCTGTGGTACCCACACCCATATAAGGATCCAGCACGAGGTCGCCCGGATTGGTCATGCTGAGGACCAGACGCTCGATCAGCTCGACCGGGAACTGACATGGGTGAATCGTCTTTTCGACGTGGTTGTGCTTGACGTTAGGTATCTGCCAGAGATCGCTAGGATTCTTTCCACGGGGATCCGACGAGTACTTACCCTTTTTTGGTCCCTTGTAGTACCGCTTCCCAGGATACTTCTGTGGAACTCTCACCGCATCGAGGTTGAAGACGTAGGAGGACCCTTTCGTGAACCACAAGATGGTCTCATAGCGGCCGGAGAACCTCTTGGAGCAGTGCAGCCCGTGCTCGAAATGCCAAATGATGCGGTTACGCAAGTACAGTCCATGCTGCTTGAAGATCGGGTACAGGAGGGTGTCCAGCGGGTATACCTCGCCCCCAGGCGCGATGTGGTTGCCCACTTGCCAGCAGATACTCCCCTCGTCCGACAGCACAGAAACACAGAGAGCGATGACTTCCGCCTGCTGCTCCAAGTACGTATCCAGGTCCTTACGCCGTTCGTAGCGTTTCCCGATGTTGTAGGGTGGTGACGTGACGATCAACCGGCAACTGGACTCGGGTAGGTTGTCATGCAGTTCGCGAAGCAGGTCACGGCAGTCACCATGATGCAATGTAACACGCGCGCCCGGCGAGTACCTGTCACAGATGTTAAGTTCTTCAAGGGCCAGCTGTGCGTGTATTTCAGTGTCGCCGGGCTGTCTGGATCGCACGTCGTCATTCTCCAGATGCGGGCCCCATGGGTCAGGTGCCACCGTTGCACATCGAAGGCCGAAGGTATGCGCTAGTGTGTAGCGCCGAACGCCCGCCTCGTGACTGAGCGCAGTCTACAATCATCTGTTTGCGTTGTCAACCCAACTACTTCAGCTAGCCGGTGGGAGACGAAGGTCGAGACTTCGGCACTAAATTATAGAAACAACCATAGGCTTGTTGTCGGCCATCCCCTCTTACCTCGTGCTGCGTTTGGGCAGCACGTCCGCTTCGGCAGCAAGCTACCGAAGCAACCGGCGTCTGCCCTACGATTGGGTGTATAGGAGATTACCACGCGGGAGGGTGATTCTCCCGCTTGAGGGAGAGGGCGCTGGAAAACCGGCCAGAGGAGTTCTATGAGGCTTCTTGTATCTGTAGGGCACGGCGTCTGCGCGTCGAGCGAAGAGGTCCCGCGGGAAAAACGGCCGGGGATTCGCCCGCTCTCTGCCGTCATTCTCGATAGAAGCGGTTCTGTTCGATGGTCGAGGATTTGCCCCGAGAGGGCGATGTCATGGAGGAGGATATGTCGATATTCGGATACGGACGAGCCGATGTAGAGAAACGAATCGGGCATGTTTCCCAGGTCGGGGGGCTGCGGCCGTTTACTCTGAGCGATGGGCGCGCGAACGGCGTACGCGGGGTGGATTTCCGGACGACGACCGGGCTCGATTTCACCGTGCTCCTGGATCGAGCGATGGATATCAGCGAGGCCCGGTACAAGGGGATGAGCTTGTGTTGGCGGTCGGCGGCCGGCGACGCCAATCCCGCCTTCTATGACTCGCGCTGGATCGAGTGGCTTTGGACGTTCTTCGGCGGATTGAACACGACGTGTGGATTGACACAGACGGGTGGTCCGAATACGGATCAGGGGGAAGCGCTTGGTCTGCACGGTCGCGTTTCGGCGGCCCCGGCCGAACGGGTGAGCGTTCGAGAGGAATGGGAGAGCGATCATCTGGCTCTAGAGGTGAGTGGGGTGGTGCGTGAGGCGCGGTTGTTCGGGCCGGAGTTGGAGATGCATCGAACGATTCGAGCGCGGTCGGATCGAGCGGGGTTCTCAGTGAGGGACCGCATTGTGAACATCGGCGCGCGGCCGTCGCCGCTGATGTTGCTCTATCACATCAATTTGGGTTTCCCGCTGCTCGATGATGGGGCGGAGATGATACTGCCGAGCACCAAGGTTGTGGCCAGAGACGAGCGCGCGAGGGCCGAACAGGAGCGTTGGGCGGAGATTATCGGCCCCGCCACAGGCTATGAGGAGCGGGTGTACGCCCATACGATGGAGGCCGACGCGGACGGGATCGTGACGTATGGGCTCATCAACCGGCGGCTCAATATTGGGGTGCAGGTCCAGTATCGAAAACAGGAACTCCCGTTCTTTACGGAGTGGAAGATGTTCGGCGATCGGGAGTATGTGTTGGGACTCGAACCGGCGAACTCGCCGGCCATTGGGCGAGAGGCGCTCCGTGAGAAAGGGCAGCTCGTGGAGCTTGGAGTGGGAGAGGCCACGGATGCCGGTTTCGAGGTGAATGTGGTGGAAGGCAAGCAGGAGTTGGATCGGCTTGTAGAAAACGCGTCGGCCAGGCGATAAAGTCGCCGCCGAGCGATTCGAACGAAGTCGAAGGCGGCGGATGGCATTGCGGAAGACGGTCCGGATCGGAAGATACTCGTGGGGTTTGGCCATACGGCAACATTGAACACGGCCCTCGGCGCATAAGTCGTGTCCGATGGCAACGCCCGGCAGGTGCCTGCGGCACTGGCGAGGGTATTTGTATACGTGGATGTGGGAGCCGGGATCTTGCTCGCGGTTCTGGTCAGGCGCCGAATTTTTCTTGGACGCCCATGAGGTTGGTAAAGATGGGCATGATGTCGAAGCCGCGAATTCGATCGATGGCGCCGGTGACGACGGAGCGTTCCCCAAAACTATCCACGGAATCGGGACGGACGTTGGGGCCGCAGATGGCGATGGGGACCGTGTCACCAGTATGGTCGCCGTAATTGATGGGGGTGCAGTGATCGGCGGTGATGCCAATGTGCAGCCCCTGGGGGGCATGTTCGAGCACGTACGCGACGAGGTTGTCGAGTTTCTCGGCGGCCTCGATTTTCGCCTCGGGTTTGGAATCGTGGCCGCCCAGGTCCGGGGCTTTGAAGTTGCAGAGAACGAAGTCGTGCTCGCCGAGCATGGCGATGATAGCCTTGGCGAGTGCGATCTCGTCGGTGTCGGCTCCACCGGTCGCGCCGGGAACATCGGGAACGGTCATGTCGAGATAGCGGGCGATGCCAGCGATAAGACCGGTTTCTACGACGGCCGCGCCTTTGATGCCGTAGCGCTCGGCGAAGGGGTCGAGGTGTGGGGCGACGCCGCCCCCGCGAGGCATGATGATGTTGGCGGGAAGTTTGCCCTCCTCTTCACGCTTTTTGTTGACTGGATGGTCTCTGAGGATCTCCCATGACTTGAAGGTGAACTGGTTGACGATGCGGGCGGTCTTCTTGGATTCTTCATCCTCGGCATGGGAGCCATGCGGTGGTATGCCTTCTTCGTGTGGATCGACGTCGGTGGCATTGGGGCCAAGGCCGGGGCCTCGAAGGATGAGCGCGGCGCGGTGCTCGACTGATTCTTTGACGTAGCAGGTGATGTCTTCGATCTTCATTTCGTCGACGGCCTGCGCGAGGTCGTGGGTTCCTTCGGCGATACGCTGGGCGCGCCGGTCGATGACTTTGCCCCCCGCGAACTCGCCATTGGTCAATTCGAGGCCACCTTCGATGGTCGAGAAGTTACAGCGATAGCAGACATCGCCGCGCTGGACATCCATACCGATGCCAAGGGCCTCGAAGGGACCGCGCCCGGTGTAGACCTTAAAGGGATCGTAGCCGAGGATGGAGAGGTGCGAGGTGTCGCTGCCGGCGCGGATGCCGGGGCCGATGGGGTCCATCTGGCCGCACTCGCCGTCGATGGCGACTCGATCGAGGTTTGGTGTGTCGGCCGCCTCGAGCGGGGTGCGCCCGTCGAGTTCGGGGACCGGTCGGTCGGCGAGTCCGTCTCCAATGATGAGGACGCCTTTGGTTCGTTTCATCGATTACACCTCACGTTTCGGTTCTGTCGGGCTGGGCGAAGACGATTTTCCCCAATATCACATGCCTTCGCGCACCGGTGGCGCTTGGGACGTTGGCGGGGCGTCCCAACATGGTTTCGTTTCCGAGGATTGCTATGGCGAGCGCTTCTTTGGCATCTCCGGAGATGCCGAAGTCCTCGTGGAGAAAGATGGGGATGCCGGGCAAGCGCTCCTGCAACATCCTGCGGACGGTCGTATTGTAGCTTCCGCCTCCGCCGAGAATCACCTCGTCGATGCTGTGTTCGAGGAGGATGAAATCCCGATAGTTGGATGCGATGGATGCGGCCGTGAAGGCGGCGGCGGTGGCGAGCAGGTCTTCGGCGGAGACGTCTTGTGTTTGGGCGCGCTGGAGAATTTCGGCAACGAATTGCGATCCAAACTCTTCTCTGCCGGTGGATTTTGGCGGGCGTCGCTTGACGAATTCGTGGCCCATGAGCCAGGACAAGAGGGATTCATCCACGCGGCCGAGACCGCTCATGCCGCCGTGCTCGTCGAAGGTTTTCTTGCCCTGTGTAATGGCGAGGACGAGGGCGTCGAGGATCATGTTTCCGGGTCCGGTGTCGAAGGCAATGATATCGTCGATGCGACCGCCTGCCGGGAGGAGCGTGACGTTGGCGATGCCGCCAATGTTCTGGACGACGCGCGTTTTCTCGGGATGCCGGAGAAGGGCGTAGTCGGCGTATGGGACGAGAGGCGCACCCTGGCCTCCGGCGGCGATGTCTTGGGAGCGGAAGTCGGCGACGACAGGAATGCCCGTCATATCGGCGATGACGGCGGGCTCGCCGATCTGGAGGCTCGATGCCCCAAGTATATCCTCGAGCGGACTGCCGGGGGGAATGTGACAGACGGTTTGCCCGTGGGAGGCGATGAGATCGACATCGGACGGCTTCAGTCCGCACCCTTCCATGAGGTCGAGCGCGGCCTGGCCGAATATGCGGCCGATGCCGAAGTTCATGCGGCAAACTTCGGTGGCCAGCGCCTCGGGAAGGAAGAGGTCGAGGATTCGCTTGCGGGTTTTGACTTCGTATGCGGTAGTGCGAAACGAGACGAGCTGTGCTTCGATCTCATCGCCGGATCCGGAGATACGGGCGAGAGCGGCGTCGATGCCGTCGGCAGAGGTGCCGGACATGAGGCCGATAACGATCCGCTCTTTCTTGTCGGCGTAGCGGGCGAGTGGATCCATTGCCTTAGTGACTCAGGTCGACAAGTCGCGTGCCGGGGTAGTAGGCGGCTAGGATTTGAGGGGCGGTTTGCCCGGCGAGGGCGCGCCCTCGCGCGCCCCACTGGCAGAGGCCGATGCCGTGGCCATGCCCGACGCCGGTGAAGGTGAATGAAGTCGGCTGTCCGGAGGCATCGCGCTCGACGTGCATGTCGAAGGCGATGCTGCGCAGTCCGCCGGGGCCGGGGCGGCCGATGCCGAAGAGCCAGCGGATGGCGTCGCCACGCACGCGATAGGCGCCGGTGTCGGTGTAGACCTTGAGCCATTCGGCGCGGTCGAAAGGAGTGGGTTTTGCAAGTTGGAGCGTTTCGAGGCGGCCTGGGCAGAGGCCGGGCCTGTGGACTACGTCATCGAGGTTGGCGGATACGAGTCGGTTCAGCTCGGTGAAGGTGAAGGTGCGCGTCCATTGGATTTTGTGATCGCGGCTGCAATAAGGGTCTGAGTTGGGGGAAGGAGCGTCGCTCCTGGCTTGCAGGTATGGCAATATTTTGCCTTGACGCACCTCCCAAGCAGTGGCGGTGGAGCCTCCGCAGGCGGAGCTGTACATGGCGTCGATAAGGAGGTCGCCCCAGACCAGGACCCGGCCTTTTGTTTCTCGCGCTGCTCGGGCTGCACGCGAATTGGGAGACGGCCTGCCGGCATACGCCTGACAGTGGACGCTTCCGCAGAGGTCGGCGTTGTCGGATTCGTGTCCGCCGAGGTGATAGAGGGCATACGTGCGCGCGGCGATGGCTTGTGCTTTCATTGCCTCAAGCGGAAAGCTTGCGGGCATTTCTGAGGCGACGACGCCGGCCACATAGGTTTCCAGGCTGACGCTCTCGACAGCCTGGATGCCGGTGGCGGTGAGTCGGAGGTCGAGCGGACCCGGATAGACACCTGAACGACCCCAACCACCACTGGAGGATATGGCGCTACCTGACTCTGTGGGGATGGGGCGGAACCGAAGGTGTTGTCGGCGGATGTTCGTCCCAGAACCAGTTAGGGCGAGGGTTCCACGCCCGGCGCGGAGGGTGAGTCCAGCGCCCGCGTTGGCAACGGCAATGCGTTCCCCTGTCGCACCGTCCTCAATGGCGAGTTGGGTCTGGGGACGAAGGCGTAGAGATGACGCGTTATCGGCTATGAGGACACGGACGGGGCGAGAGCCGTTGAGATACGACGTGACATCACCCTGACGCACCTCGGGCGGGAGGGCGCCGAGGGAGCTAAGATGTAGGCAGATAAGGGAGGCGACACCCCACGATGAGGCGGTCATGAGTCCATCGCTCCTCGCTCTCGGAGCCAGGCGGGCAGATCGCCAACACTGTCGATGATGGCATCTGCACCGACCTTGGTGAGCTGGTCGGCGGAGTTCCCACCGGTCAGCACGCCGATGCAGAACCGAACTCTGGCGGCGCGCCCGGCTTTGATATCGTAGTCATGATCTCCGACAACTATGGTCCGGTCGGGCGTGCTGCCGAGGGAGTGGATGGCTCGCAGCACATGGTCGGGGTTCGGCTTGGTGAGCGGTACGTCGTCGCGTGTCAGGAGTACATCGTAGGCGTCAAGGGATCGCAGCACAATTTCAGCGGCGGCCCGGCAGTTGCGCGTGATTAGAGCGATACGGATGCCGTTCTGTCTAAAGGCAGCGAGTGCTTCCGATGCCTGCGGCAGGACTTCGGCGCTGGGAGCCGCGGCCACTTCGACGGCTCGGACGGCGGCCTCGGCCGCCTGGGCGAACTCGGCGCCGACTTCCCGCAGCATTTCACTCGCGGTCGTGATCTGCTCGATGACGCCGTGGACGCCGAGGGATTTGGTATCGAGGCCGTACCGGGCCGCAACGTCGGCCACGGCGGCGCGCATGGCGTCGAAGTCGTATGGACAGGTTGCAATAGTCCCGTCTACGTCGAAGACGGCAGCGTCAATGGACATGCTGGAGGTTTGGCCGAGCAGGGAGAGTTATCCTTCTGCGTGCTTGATGTGGGCTGTCAGTTGAGGGATCGTAGGATGAGGGTCGCGTTGTGGCCGCCGAAGCCGAACGAATTGGTCATGGCGACGCGGATCGGCTTCTGGCGGGCTTCGTGGGGCACGTAGTCGAGATCGCACTCAGGGTCTGGTTCGTCGAGGTTGGCCGTTGGTGGTATCACCCCCTGAGCGATGGCTAAGAGGCAGGCAATGCTCTCTACGGCTCCCGTCGCCCCAAGCATATGCCCTGTAACGGATTTCGTAGACGTGACTGGAATCTCAAAAGCATGGGAGCCAAAAACACGCTTGATCGCTTTAGTCTCGGCGGGGTCTCCAGCCCGGGTTGCAGTGCCGTGTGCATTGATGTAGTCGACTTCGTCACAAGCAATGCGAGCGTCCTCCAGTGCCGCTTTCATTGAGGTGACCATACCGTCTCCATCGGGCTGCGGATCGGTGATATGGTAGGCGTCGGCGCTGGCTCCGTATCCGAGTAGTTCGCCGTGGATTCGCGCTCCTCTGTTGGCGGCATGTTCGAATTCTTCCAGGATGATGATTGCCGCACCCTCGGCCATGATAAAACCATCGCGGTCTTTTTCGAAGGGGCGACTTGCGCGTTCGGGGTCGTCATTGCGTCGGGAGAGGGCGCGCAGGGAGCAGAAACCGCCGAGGGATAGAGGGGAAACGGCTGCCTCGGCTCCACCGGCAATCATGATGTCGGCATCATTGCGACGGATGATCTCGGCGGCCTCGCCGATTGCGTGTGCGCTGGTGGCGCAGGCGGTGGCGATGGCGATGTTGGGGCCTTTGGCGCCGTAGCGCATTGCGACTCGACCGGACGCCATGTCCATGATGAGCATGGGGATGAAGAAGGGGCTGATTCGGCGCGGGCCTTTTTCGAGGAGATTGCGGTGTTGTTCCTCCCAGGTCCAAGTCCCGCCGATGCCGGAGCCTATGAGAACGCCG
>Ga0180437_10011944_pt1 | contig 10345 bp, 11 predicted proteins | sample SS_ome_4_FD_132410 | JGI IMG/M metagenome (GOLD analysis project Ga0180437, IMG submission 132410) | Hypersaline lake sediment archaeal communities from the Salton Sea, California, USA - SS_3_D_1 metaG | ecosystem: Environmental > Aquatic > Non-marine Saline and Alkaline > Hypersaline >... | reverse complement strand
TATCCTGTCCGCGAATGGAATACAGGCAGCCGCAGTAATCCTGCCTGTAGAGAGCGTGCTGTCTGCTGAGATCGACGCTCTTTTTGAATCCGTCCTTTTTTTTGAAGTTCGCCTGAAAAAAATCTATCCCGAACCGCCGGCCGAACATTTTGCCAATTCTGTTCATGACATCCGCTTTTTTCCATGGACTCAGGCTCATCACAGTGGCAAAAACGGCGAATCCCATCTCAGAGGCTTTTTGGGCTGTTTTTTCCAATCTCACCGCATAGCACACATCGCATCTTCGTCCCTTTTCCGGTTCATCCTTGAATTTGGCCGTTATGGCATGCCAGCGCATATCGTCATACGGGCCTTCGATGATGTCGAAACCCAGCGAATCCGCCACTTTCCGGGTTTCTGCCAGCCTCAGGTCATATTCCTCCCGGGGATGGATGTTGGGGTTATAAAAAAAACCGCTCACATCATAATCCTTCTGGAGAATGTCCACGACATACAGGGCATCGGGCGCACAGCAGATGTGAACCAGCATCTTGGGCTTATTCATTTTCTAATTCCTCAAATGGCAGGATTATAGATTCTTTATTTGCTGCTCCAGTTCTTCGATGCGTTCCTTCGAGCGGTCGATCTGGGAATAGAACAAGATAAGGCTTTCCTGGTCCGCCCTTGTTTCATCGGCATGCATGCCCAGGCGAGCGAAAAGAGGATCCTTTTTTTTCACCACGTGTCCGATTTTTTCGCGCACCTTTTCTTCGTTCTTTTTCCACTCCCTTATTTCTTTATGGAACTCACGGATCCTTTTTTTGCCGCTCTCTTCGATTTTGCTGAGTTTCTTATCGAGCTCATCGGCTTTTTCCTGGTGGGCCTTTCGCTCTTTTTCCAGTGCCAGGCGTTTTTCCACGAGCCCTTTAATGTTTCTATCCATCTCTTCTTTTTGTTTGTTCAGCTCCTCGGATTTGGTTTCGTTTTCCCCTGCGGCAGACTGGATGCCCCTGATTATCCCTTCCAGCTCTTTCTGTTTTTGCCTCACTTGCACTTCCAGTGTTCTCTCCTCGACCTTGATTTCCGCTAATTTTTCCAGGTAAGGCTTCCTGGCCGATTCCTGTTCGGAAACCGATTCGGTATGCTTCTGGATGAATTTTTGCTGGTCGTCTTCCAGTTCTTTGATTTTCAAGCCCAAATCCTTCGATTCTTGCTCCAGTTCCTGCCTCTGTTCCTCGAGTTTTGCGAGCTCCTGGCGGATTTTTTCGCCGCCCGGTATTTTTATTTCTCTTTCCCAGACCTTTATCCCCAGGCTACGGATGAGATCGTCTTTTTTCCGGCACTCTCTTTTAAGCCGGGCTTGAAGACGCAACTTGATCAGTTTTTTCTTCGCCCCGAAAAAAAAGAGGTTGATACGCTGTCTCAGATCCTTATCCCGCAGGAAAATGAACACGACAAGAAGCATGATGATGCAAAGGAGAAGCCAGAAGGTCCAGTAGGGAAGTCCCTCGCCATCTCCCGGAGGAGGAGTCTGCCTGGAAATGATGCTAACGAACGATCCTCTCATTATTGCTGCGATGTTCCCATATTTTTAACATTTACCCCTTTTTTGTCAATAGAAAGATGGGTCTCGCCATGGGATACGGTGACCCGCGACCCGCTGAGGGGCTTCATTTTATCCGGAAGATCCTGCGTTTTTGCACACGCGCAGGAATCGGGGAAACCTGGGCCTGGGAAGGATACTCCTTTATGCACCAGTCGATAATATACAGGGCTGCCGGAAGATTTTCGGCAAAGATTGGCCGGATATCCGATTCGGCGTTGAAAAATTCCCCGGTGATGCTGCTTGTCGGAGGGAGTTCGATCGTGTAGGAGGGGATCCCATACACCCCGAAACTCCAGTCGGTGGTGTCGCCGTTAGTCAGGTAGAATCCGTCTCCTGCCCGGGCAGCTTCATAATATCTTCCATTCACCGGTTCCATCAACCGGGACATTTCATTCCCGATCGCGGACAGGACCGCGTCCTCATCGGAGGGGACTTTCGTGTATCCCCAGGGATACAGGATCACCTGGGAATAGCTGTGGTAGGAGACCATGGCCATAAAATCATTCTGCTCGAATAGGCCGCGGACGGCCCGGGATTCCGGCTCGGAAAAAGGGGCTTCTCCCCGGTAAATCTCGGCTCCGGTATTGGGGCTGGATCCCAGGTTGTCATATCCCCACATGTACCCGTAGTTCCGGTTAATATCGACGCCGAAGGTCCCGTTGCCGTTGTCCCTCATATTCTTTCGCCAGTACCTGTAGAAATGGATGGAATACTCCAGTCCGTCGGGATTGACCAGCGGAACGATCCATATTTCGGCGTTGTTCACCAGACGGGCAACTTCCGTGTCGGTGGCGTAGTTTTCCACAAGATGTTTTCCCAGCAGGTAAGGGACTTCGATCGAGATCCATTCCCGGGCATGGTGACATCCGAGAAAGACCACGGAGGCCTCGTTTTCCATTATCCCTACGTTATCGCTTATTTTCAGCGCATAGATATTTCTCTGTTCGAGGCTGTCTCCGATATCGATCACCTGGGCCAGGTCGGGATAGGCATCTGCCAGCGCAATCAGGTCCTGCTCCAACTCCGCATAGGAATGGAACTCGCCGGTCACCCCGCTCTGGATACGGAAAGTGTCCCCTCCCTGGGGATAAAACTTGTGGGATTCAATGGTAAAAGGGATGTCCCTTGCCTGGAGCGCCATCATGTCCTTCGCAGACGCCACGACATAGATGTCCCCATCCTTTTCCATGAGGAGGTCGCAATTCATTTCCAGCAATTCTTTCGTGACCTCCCGATTTTTTTCGATACGGATGATCTCCCGGTCGAAATATGTTTGGCCGTTCAGAAGGCCTAAGAAAAGGCCCGTGGCGCTTATGAGAATAAGTGCTTTTTTCATAAAAACCTCAAATGTGATAGCTCAGAGTAAACGCGAATTTCCGGCCGTAAAGGTTGCTGCCGGATCCTTTTTCACTGCCGAACATCGCGCCTGCATCCAGATGCAGTCGCTTCCAATACATGCCCAAACCGAACGTGAAGTAAACGTAATGGGTGTCCGGTGTCAGGACCGGTTGAGGGTCATAGATGGCCCCGGCCCTCAAAGGGACCTGGACTTCTTGCTGAAACAGGCGGACGGCAGCCAGGTATTCGAACCCTCCGCTGATTTTGATGGTGTTCTTGAATTCCTTGTCGATTTCTTCGGAAAAATAATCGATCGCGTAGGAGGCCCAGTTGAAATAAGTCACGTCAGAGGCAGCTCTGAACCGGGGAGAGAACCTGTAATCCACCCCGATGCCGAGAACCAGAGGTTGGCTGTACCCGTTTTCAGCGGAAGCCTCGATCCTTATGTCGGTGTTCCCCTGGGGCGAATCGTATCGCAGGAAGCTTTCGCTTTCCGAATCCTTGGTATAGGGCGACCGGAATACCCCGGCGAATCTGAGTTTTGCGGTCACATCCGCCACGAGCCCCCCGTTTAAGTAGAATCCTTTGATGGCGTGGGTTTTTAAGTCGGAAATGGTCACCCCGCTGTAGAATAAATTTTCCACGATCCTTTTTTCCATCGATCCGGAGACATAGTTGACGCCGAGCCCGAGGGACAGCCATTCGCCGATTTTTCGTGCCAGGGAGATGTTGTAATTTCTCAAGTAGCCGGTTTGTTCGAATTCGAGAAGATACAGGACCTGCCCTCCGGATTGATAATCCGGATTTTGTGAGGGCCGGTCGTAACTTTCGGTAAGCCCGACGCCGAATCCCAAGGCCCATCCTTTATAGCCGAATGAAGCCCCGACAAAATCGATGCCGTACAGCCCCATGGCGCTGTTGCCCTCCGTGATGAGCACACCGGTATTCACGATAGAATACTTATCGAACGAAGCCGATGTGTAGGAGCCGTGCAAAGCGATGGAAAACTGGGAAAGGGCGGTCAACCGGGCGGGATTGACCAGAGATGCGGATGGGTCCGCGACCGAGGCGAACTGAGTTTCCCCCATCCCCAAGGCCGATGCCGTGGAGATCCCGAAGGTGTTCCAGGTGCGGAACGGGGCCTCATCCTCATACTGTCCGATGTTTAGCTGAGCGCTGACAGGAGCCGTAATCAGAATACCCAGACACAGAAACGTTGCGAGCCGGCGTTTGATTTTTTTTTTCATTTTCTTCAGCTTCTAATTCTAGCGCCCCTGACCTTTTATTGCAAATTATCCGTGAGTGTGCTATGAGTATGATTTATTTTAAAAAAATGGAAAAAAAAGAGAAAAAAAGAATAAAGATCGCGGGAACAGGATTTTATACGCCGGAAAAACGCCTGACGAATTTCGATCTGGAAAAGATGGTCGATACGTCGGATGAATGGATAATCTCCCGGACAGGAATCCAGGAGAGACGGATCGCATCGGAAAAGCAGGTGACATCGGACCTGGCCACGGAAGCCGCCCATAGAACTCTGAAGAACGCCGGCCTGAAAGTCAAAGACATCGATCTGATCATCGTAGCCACGTCGACGCCGGACACGATTTTTCCTTCCACGGCCTGCTGGGTTCAGAGCAAGCTGGGGGCGGACCACATACCGGCATTCGACATTTCCGCCGGATGCACGGGGTTTTTGTACGGCATGATCCTTGCGGAGGGCATGATCCTCAGCGGAGCGCAAAAGCGGATACTTCTGATCGGTTCCGAGCTGCTGACCAAAGTGGTGAACTGGAAGGACCGCAACACATGCGTTCTTTTTGGAGATGCCGCCGGAGCCGTGGTTTTGGAAGAGAGCGATAGCGATGCCGGCATGCTTTCTTCCTACTGGAAAGCGGACGGCATGCTGGCAGACCTTTTGAGCATACCCGCCGGCGGCACCAGGATTCCCCCGACGGCCCAGACAATCGCCCAGGACCTCCACTATCTTCATATGAAGGGGAACGATGTTTTCAAGCACGCCGTAAAGCGTATGGGGGAGGCTGCCGTGTCTGCATTGAAAAAAGCGGGCCTGACAAAAGAGGATGTCGACTACCTCATCCCTCACCAAGCCAACATCCGGATTATCGAGGCGACTGGCAGAAGACTGAAGCTTCCTCCGGAGAAAGTCTACATCAACATCCAGAAATACGGTAACGTTTCGGTCGCTACTATTCCGATCGCCTTGCACGAACTCAACGAAGCCGGGAAATTGAAGGATGGCACGATCATCGTGATGGATGCCTTTGGCGCCGGATTCACCTGGGCGGCCGTCGTGTACCGCTGGTAATATTCCAGGGAACATCGCAACGAGTGCCGGTCTGATCACGATTCATACAAAAAGCTTGAATTGAACAGGAAAAATTCCTATAATATCTATAGTATTAATAACAATCTGTCTGAGTCAGTCCGGAAGCGGTTAGGGACCCACTGGCAGATAAGATGAATGCAAAAGACAAGGAGCGATTGAGATGAAAAAGATCGGTTGGTTCATGATCCCGGTGATTTTAGTTCTGTTGGTTCTGGTGAGCGCCGATAATGCGTGCGCCCTGAAAGATGACGTTCCCATGGCGCCGAACTTCACCCTGAAAGATTTGAACGGAGGCGAGATCACGCTGTCCGATTATGAAGGGAAAATGCTGGTCCTGAATTTTTGGGCCACCTGGTGTCCACCCTGCCGTGCCGAGATCCCGGATTTTATCGAGGTCTACAGCGAGTACAAGGACAAGGGACTGGAGATTTTAGGGATTTCCGTCGATCAGGTTAGCCCCGACCAGGTTCGCCAGTTCGTCGAAAGGAATGAAATGAATTATCCGGTGGCCATGGCGACAAGAGAATTATTCAGGGATTACCCCTCTCCCCAGGCGATTCCCACGACTCTCGTTATTGACAGGACCGGCAAAATCCAATATAAAAAAGTCGGGATGATGAGCAAAAGGGAGCTTATCGGCCTGTTCGAGAAATTCGGGAAATAATAGTTAGGGCTATGAGTGAAACCACGCCGCTCGATATCCTCAAGGGGGCCATTCTCCTGGAACATAGGGGCAAGGCGCTTTATGATTCTGTCGTCGAAACCTCTCAGAAGGAAGGTGTCAAGGAGCTTTTCCAGATCCTTTCCCGGGAGGAGGACAGGCACATCCACATTCTGAATAAGCAGTTCGCGCGGATCGCCAAAGGGGAGGACTTCGATATCGCAGAATTCGAAAAGGAACATGCCGTGACCCATGAGGCGGTCCTCACACAAAAAATCGTCGAAAACATTTCCGGGGCCGGTTATGAGGCCGCGGTGATATCCGCCGCTCTGGCATTCGAGAAAAACGCGGTTAAATTTTATTCCCGGCATGCCTCCGAGGCGGGCACCGAAGACGAGAAGAAGCTCTATGAATGGTTGACGGAGTGGGAAAAAAATCACATGCTGATGCTCGCCCGGCTCGACAACGAGCTCAAAGAAAAGATCTGGTACGACAACCAGTTCTGGCCGCTCGATTGATCCCTAAACCAGGGTCATCCCCAGATCGATCGCCTCCCTGTTTAGCGGGATCAGGTGATGATGCCGTTCGGGGAGCGTGTCTTTCAATGCCTGGAGCACGGACTCTTTTTTCACGATCGGATTTAGCTTCAAAAGCACGCCCAGCATCAGCATATTCATCACCTTGACATTCTTCAATTCATGGGTGGCCTTCTCGATGGCCGGGATGGGATAGATCTTGATGTCGTTCCGGGATGGAGGCTCCTTGATCGTGGTGCTCTCCCAGATGAGGCTGCCGTCTTTTTTCACCTTCTCCTCGAATTTTTTGAGCGAGGGCTGATTGAAAACGACGGCCATATCGTAAAAGCTGACGATAGGGGAGGAGATAGGCTGGTCGCTGATATTGACGATACAATTGGCTGTTCCCCCTCTCATTTCCGGCCCGTAAGAAGGCATCCAGCTCACCTCTTTATCCTCTTTCATCGCGGCGTAAGCCAGGAGCATTCCCATCGACAGCACGCCCTGGCCGCCGAATCCTGCAAAGATCATTTCCTGAAGCATGGGCAACCTCCGTCCTATTTGTCTTTCTCGATTTTCTTGATGTCCCTGAAAACTCCGAGCGGATAATAAGGGAAAACCTTTTCCTCCAGCCATTTCAAGGATTCTTCCGGAGTCAATTTCCAGTTCGACGGGCAGTTCGAGGCGACTTCGATGAAGGTCGTGCCCAGGCCCTCCATCTGGTACTCGAAAGCCTTCCGGAGAGCGCGTTTCGCTTTGCGGGCGTTTGCCGGTGTGTTGCAGCTCACGCGCTCCACATAAGCGACTTTTTCGAACGTGGCGATTATCTCGGCCATTTTCATCGGCATCCCGGCGGTGTCCACATCCCTTCCGTAGGGAGAGGTCGATGTGATCTGGCCGTCCAGGGTCGTGGGGGCCATCTGCCCCCCGGTCATACCGTATATCCCGTTGTTGATAAAAATGAACGTGAAGTTCTCCCCCCTGTTGCAGGCGTGGAGGGTCTCTGCCGTGCCGATGGCGGCCAGGTCGCCGTCTCCCTGGTAGGAAAACACGATCCTGTCCGGAAGAACGCGCTTGATCCCCGTGGCCACGGCTGCGGCCCTTCCGTGGGCGGCCTCCTGCATGTCGATATCCAGGTAGTGATAAGCAAAAACCGAGCAGCCGACCGGACATACGCCGACCGTTTTGTCTTGAATGTCCATCTCTTCTACAAGCTCCATCATGAACTTGTGGATGGTCGAGTGGAAGCATCCGGGACAGTAGGACATCCTCCTGTCGGTTAGGGTTTTCGGTTTTTTATAAACGAGTTCGTATCCTTCTTTCATCGGCACGCTCCTTTATTTTTCATGGCGAACCTTCGTCTGTTATCCGATCTTTTCTTTGATCGCTTCGTAGGTTTCCTCAGGCGTCGGGACGATCCCTCCCAGGCGGCCGAAGAAGTGGACGGGCTTTTTCCCGCACACGGCCAGCTTCACATCCTCTAGCATTTGCCCGGCATTCATCTCCACGGACATGAAGAATTTCACGCGGGCTTCATCGGCGAGGATTCCGATCCGATCCCACGGATAGGGCCACAGCGAAATGGGCCGGAAAAGGCCAAGCTTCAATCCGTCTTCTCTTCCGCGGTTCACGACGTTTTTGGCGATCCGCGAGCAAAGTCCGAAAGCGACGATGATGTAGTCGGCATCCTCCGTCATGTATTCATCGTAGCGGATCTCGTTTTTCAGTATCTCTTTGTATTTGGCCTGAAGCTTCAGGTTCCTCTTTTCCATATCCTCTGATTGGATATACAGGGATGTGAGGATGTTTCTTTCCCTGTCCGGTGTTTTTCCTGTCGTAGCCCACGGCTTGTCCGGTTTGTAGGGGATCGGTTCGGGAAGAATGACCTTTTCCATCATCTGGCCGATGGCGCCGTCTACGAGCAGCATGGCAGGCGTCCGGTATTTGTCGGCGAGCTCGAAGGCCAGGTATATGTGGTCCACCATTTCCTGGACAGAGTTGGGGCCGAGCACGATCACATGGTAGTCCCCATGACCGCCTCCTTTGACGGCCTGGAAATAATCCCCCTGGCTGGGCTGCACGGTTCCGAGTCCGGGTCCCCCCCGATTCACATTGACCAGCGCACAGGGGATCTCGGCGCAGGCCATGTAGGAGACTCCTTCCTGCATCAGGGTGAAACCCGGCGAGGAAGTGGTCGTCATCACGCGGGCGCCAGCTCCTGCGGACCCGTAGAGCATATTGACGGCGGCCAGTTCGCTTTCGGCCTGGATCAGGACGTAATCGTGCTTGGGCTCCTGGGCAGCCAGGTATTCGATCACCTCGGATTGAGGCGTGATCGGATAGCCGAAATAGGCCTGCATGCCGGCACGGATGGCGGCCTCTGCCAGGGCCTCGTTTCCTTTCATAAGTTTGAATTCACCCACTTTTTCCTCCCTTCCCTGAATCAAGCCGCCTTTTCCTTTTTTTTCTTGTAGACCGTTATGGCCGCATCCGGGCACATCACCGCACAGTTGGCGCAGCCGATACATTCTTCAGGATCCGTAAGGTAAGCGTAGTGGAGGCCGTAGCTGTTCGTGTCGGATGTGTTGAGGGCCAGGCAGTCTGTCGGGCAGTTGATTATGCACAGGTTGCAGCCTTTGCATTCTTCGACTGCGATCTCGACATAACCTTTTTGAGCCATTTTGTCCTCCGTCCCGTGATCTTAGATTTGGCTTTCCCCTGCCGGGAGGCAGCGCGTTCGGCCGATTCCTGTATCCGTGTCCTGGTTGGGGAATTTTTCTGCAATCGCCGGTCTAAGATACGGTAGAATCAACGATAAACTTATATGTTTATCGGCTTGCTTCGCTGGTTACAGCTCGAACGAGAGCACCCGGTGCGAGTGGCACTGGATATTCACCGCAGCGGGCATCGAGGCGATGTGGCAGGGGAAGGATTCCACATGTACGGCCAGCGCCGTGCATCGTCCTCCCATGCCCTGGGGGCCTATCCCCAGCTTGTTGACCCGTTCCAGGAGCCTTTTTTCCATGTCCGCGTAAAAGGGATCGGGGTTGTGGGATCCCAGGGGCCTGCGGAGAAGGGCCTTTTTTGCCAGAAGGGCGGAGTATTCGAAGTTTCCGCCCACGCCCACTCCGACGACCATCGGGGGGCAGGGATTCGAGCCCGCTTTGTCCACGGTTTCGACCACGAAGTCTTCGATCCCCTGCTGGCCGGCGGCCGGGGCGAACATCCGGATCTGGCTCATGTTTTCAGCGCCCCCGCCTTTGGCGACGAAGGTCACCTTGAAGGCATCTCCCGGTTCCAGTTCCCAGTGGATATAGGCCGGGGTGTTGTCGCCGGTGTTTTTGCGGCGGATAGGGTCTTCCACCACGGATTTCCTCAGGTAGCCTTCTTCGTAACCGGCTCTCGTTCCCTCCGTGATGGCCTCTTTGAGGCTGCCGAGTCCGTCGTCCTTGTCGAGCTCGACGTCCTCTCCCAGTTCCACGAAGAAGACGGCCAGTCCTGTGTCCTGGCAGAGCCCGAGTTTCTCTTCTTTGGCCACTTTGGCGTTTTCGAGCATTTGCTGGAACACGGACTTTCCTGCCGGTGATTCCTCGTTGGCTTCCATCTCTTTGATGACGGCCAGGGTGTCGTCCTGGAGTTCGAAATTGGCTTTCTGGACCATGTCTCGGACTTTGTCCCGCACTTCGGACAGTTTGATGGTTTTCATATAATTCCTCCGGGATAAAAGAAGTATGATAAATGAAAAGGCATGACGTACCAGTTTATTCCGCTGCCGGGGACCTGTCAAGGATAAAATGGCGTAAAATGGTGTATCGGATGCATTTCCAAATCCGTGATAAAGAGACAGTCAGGCAAGCCGAAACGGGAATCCTTCCCTCTTTGTTTTTCCGTTTGAG
>Ga0180437_10011942_pt1 | contig 10347 bp, 9 predicted proteins | sample SS_ome_4_FD_132410 | JGI IMG/M metagenome (GOLD analysis project Ga0180437, IMG submission 132410) | Hypersaline lake sediment archaeal communities from the Salton Sea, California, USA - SS_3_D_1 metaG | ecosystem: Environmental > Aquatic > Non-marine Saline and Alkaline > Hypersaline > Sediment... | reverse complement strand
GAATGGCTTGTGTGATCTGTCACTTGCGTAGTGAATGGCGTGTGCCACTAGCTCCTTCCCTGTTCCTCTCTCACCACGGAGGAATACAGTTGTATCACTTTTTGCAACCTGGGCGATAAGGTCGTACACCTCCTGCATTTCGTTGGAGTTTCCAATAATATTTGTTGGGTGGTAACGGTGCTTCAGCTCCTCCTGCAACCTGATGTTCTCTTCAAGCAGTTTCTGCTTTTCCTCCTGAGCCTGCTGCCTGATCTTCACTGCCTGCGATATCATCGATGCGATGACGGAGAAAAGACGTACGTCTTCGTTCAGTGTTGCTTCGTCACTGAAAAGACGGTCAACACTCAATGTACCTATTACCTCGTTGCCGATTTTTATGGGAACACAGAGAAATGAAATATCCTCCCAGTCTATGTTTTCACGTGCCTTGGTCTTGTCGAGAAAAAGAGGTTCATCCGATATGCGAGGAATAATAGCCGGGCGTCCTGATTGAACGACCTTGCCCGTGATTCCTTCACCAAGTCTGTAGCGCCCCCTTTTCTGTTGATGGGATGAAAGCCCCACGGCCTCCTCGATGGAGATCTCGCCGGTTTTTCTATTCAACAGGGAAATGACGCCCCTGATCGTTCCGGTATAGCTGGATATTGTTTTGAGTACGGGCCTTGCCACATCTCTGAGGTCCAAGGTGGATTCAAGTATTTGACTAATTTCGAAGAGAAGGGACAACTCGTTTATTTCACGGCGTATTTCAGGCCTGTTTTCTGTCGGGCTCATGTTTCGAGTCTTTCCAGTAAGCCCCGCAAGTCTGCAATGAAACGTTGAATGTCATCCTTCGTGGTGTCAAAGGAGGTCATAAGACGGGCGATACCTTGTGTATGGTCGAATATGTAGAAAAAATGACGTTTTTGAAGCTTCTGTACAATCTCTGAGGGCATGGTGAGAAATACGGCATTTGTCTGAACTTTCTGCGTGATGCGTACCTGGGGTATGCCCTTGAGTTCCTCCGCAAGCAGCCCCGCCATACTATTTGCGTGGCGGGCGTTGTATAGCCAGAGGTCGTTGTCGAAAAAGGCTGTAAATTGAGAGGATAAGAACCGCATCTTGGAAACCAGGTGTGTGCCCTGTTTTCGAATACACTTGAAATACTCGGTTCCCTGAGGGTTAAAAAATACCACAGCTTCTCCCATCATCATCCCGTTTTTCGTGCCACCGAAAGAGAGAAGGTCAATACCGGCCTCTCCGGTCACCGCTCTGAGGCTGCATCCCAGGCTCGCTGCAGCGTTGCTCAACCGGGCGCCATCCATGTGTAGCAGCAGATCATGTGAGTGAGCGAAACTCGAAAGCTTTTTCAATTCTTCTATACTGTATACGGTACCGAACTCCGTAGGCTGTGATATGGAAATCACCCTGGGCTGGGATTGATGTTCGTCCATTCTACCATGCAGCAAAGGCTCTATCTGGTGCGGAGCTATCTTGCCGTCGTCGCTTTTTATGGCTAAAACCTTGCAACCAGTGTGATTTTCAGGAGCACCGCACTCATCGGTGTTGAGGTGAGATGAGAGTGCACATATAATTGCATGGAATGATTGAGTGACGGCACGCAGGGCAAGCACATTGGCTCCTGTACCCGTGCACACAAGAAATACCGCAACATCCTCGCCAAATACCTCCCTGAATTTTTTCAATGCCTCATTGGTATACTGATCGTCACCGTATCCAATACAGTGTCCCTTATTGGCATCTGTAATAGCTTGCAAAACAGAAGGGTGTATTCCCGAATTGTTGTCACTGGCAAAGCCTCTGCTGTTAGCCATCATCTTTTTTCCTCCCGTTTTGCCGTCTGCAGATTACCCTGCAGAATGGCTGTTTGAAATTTAGCGAAGTTAATCTGGCTATACAATCATTTTCTACATTAATTGATACAGAACAATTAGTGAGGATATCACCTTTGCGTTTTGCTATTCGGCCTCTGTGTTGAGTCCGCTGCCTGAGAGTACTCCGTAGGTAAGCATGAAGTGAAAAGCGGATGAAAAGAGGAATGCCTCGACAATGGCTTCTATGATTTTTTTACCGTGCAGTTTTTTCCCATATTCGAGGTCTTTTGTGAAATCCAGCTGATCTTCGGGATTCTGAAGAAGACGGCGCTGTCCGTTATAGTCTTTTATCACTGTGGAAAGTATGTCATGGGTGGCGTCCATTGCCTCAGCTACCTTGCTTCGCGCATTTTTACTGAGCACCGATCTCTTTTTCTGCAGCGTAGTGACTATGCCGGTTTTCTGATGAAAAGTAAGCCTCAGGTTCTCTTCGGTTTTATGAATTTCATCTATTGCTTCGAGGTAATCATCCACCTCGTGTCGCGCTTCACTGAGAAGGAGATAGGAACGGTTCATCTCTTCTTTTACATCAATTTTTCTCTGTTCCTGATAATCGATATTGAAGATAATCTTTCCGGTTGTCAGTATAAATGAATACTCTCTATCGAAGCTGTCAAGCAGTATCGCGGTTTTATAGAGTTTGTCGACTTTTAGCATCACGTTGAAAACACTATTGTCATCTCTTGCCAAATAATCTTCTTCGTAGCGAGTGATTGCATCATCGATGAAGCGAAAACCTCGTTCCACATGGCGGGGAGCTTTAACTTCCTCTTTCTCCTCTACATGTACTTCCTCCTGTTTCCGTTTCAGATACTCCTTCATTCGTTTCAGCTCGTCGATTCGCTTCTTTTTCTCGACCTGGGTAATATATCCGATTCTGTCCTTTTCAGTGAAACCCAGATAATCGTCGAGCTGTTGAGAGTAGAGCGGATGATAGGCACAGGCCATTTTGCAGAGAATGATGTGTAGTCGGGGCAGATAGTCAAGTAAAAGAGAATTAACCGCCGCTTTAAGCTTTGGTGTAATCTGTTTTGCGAGCTGCTTCTCGACTTTATCAGATTCGAGCTGAATATCCACTGATTTTTGTATAAAGAATTTACACAGATCGGTGTATTGACCTAATATGTACAGTTTTTTAAAAAATTGTTTGTATATATCTATGTAGGGTCCTGTGGGAATTGTTGTGTTGGAAAAGGATTTGCTTATGGCTTCGAACTCCTTTTCCTCATAAAGAATGGACATTCTGTAGAGTATCTCATAGAAAAGACTGTTTTCACCGGTAGAGAGGGCCATAATCTCTTTTTTAATTGATGATGAACCCTTGAGAAAGGAGTTTACTAAAAGGTGAAGGTTCATCATATGGTTTTTAACGGAATCCCTGAATTCATACAGGAACTTGTCTCTAAATGTGCTGCCCTTAAGGGTAAAAACACGGAGTATCACTCCATGTACATACATCTTGAAATTGTTTTTTTTCTTCTGTTTCTTTTCGGCAGCCGCTTTTTGAGATGCTATGTGTTCGGCTGTTCCGCCGACGGTTTTCACCTCTCCCTTTGCAGTCGAGGGTTTTTGTCTTTCTCTTTCCTCTTCTCTGGAAGCGGTTTTACGGTCAATAGGAGGCTTGCCACCACCTTTCCGAGTATCATCGACAACTTCTCCACCGTGATCGACAAAGTCTCTGAAGAGTTTCTTTCGCTGTGTAGGATCGAGTTTATCGATGCCGGTCTTTTTTCTCAGGTAGTCAATATCTCCCATGCCGCTCACCTGTCCTCACCTAAAAACGCTTCATAAGACCTTTATTTCTGTCGAAAAATAGGTTGTATGGGAAACAAATCGATGGCTGTAAAAAGTCTTGCTGATCAGAAAAAACATATCGTTCAACGACATCACCGGCTCCAGGGGGTTGCCTATTCATCTTCACGCGCGCTTCATAATCAAGTCATCGTACAACGAAAGAAAAACCGAAGAAATAGTGAAAGTTCTGAACCGTCTCGTCATAATTTTACCTTATTTAATGAAATTTTCAAACTAAAGAAGAGTCGCGTCCTTATCGTGGTCCCCATACTGTTCATGCTGGTTTCCGCCGTACCGCTCTCTGTGGCTTTCAAGTCGTATGTGTGGGAGAAACAAAGAATATTTTTCGGTGAAGGCAATATTCTGTACGATTTATTTCTTCTAGATGAGTTCAAGATAGTGAAAGAAGGTCAGCATGGTACTTCAGCTGATCACGACTACACTGTTCCTACCCTGAGAACAAATATATACGTGGTGAGAAAGGGAGATTCGCTCTTCAGTATTTCAAAGAAGTTCAATATATCGGTTGATGCCATTCTCTCCATTAACAGCATGAAGGATGCATCCATTCTGCAAATCGGTACTGTACTGCAAATCCCGAATATGAATGGCATCAGTTACACCGTTCGGAAAGGTGATTCACTCTCGGCCATTACAGCCAGGTACAAGGTTGATATGAACAAGCTTGTGGATGTTAATGAGCTTGATTCATCGGTTATTCAGGTGGGTCAAAAACTTTTTATTCCCGGCGCATCATTATCGGAATGGGAGCGTGCCGAAGCTCTCGGAACTTTGTTTAAATATCCAGTCCGGGGAAGATTGACATCGAGAATGGGATTTCGTACCGATCCATTTACAAAACGCAGGGCCTATCATGCAGGTATTGATATTGCAAACCGGATAGGAACTCCTGTTTATGCATCCCAGTCCGGCAAAGTGACATATACCGGTTACAAGGGCCACTATGGCAAAACGGTAATCCTGTCACACCAGCAGGGTTATACAACAGTCTACGGGCATCTTGACAAAATAGTAGTGAAAAAGGGCCAGACTGTGAAACAGGGGCAAAAGATTGCAACCGTGGGTAATACAGGGCGCTCAACAGGACCACATCTGCACTTTGAGATACGACGATATAGAAGAGTCATCGATCCTCTGAAACTACTTCATCGGTAGGTGTTGAGAAATGTAAAAAACTTGTATAAAATGCAAAGCACCTATATTATGTCGTAACAGTACTACATAATAAATACAAAATTATTAAAACAAAACACTCAGTATATGTCGTAATAGTGTCAATCGACCGAGAATCCTCCATGAAAAGCCTTTATCATATGAGAATGATTATCGCGAGATGGTTTCTCATTCTCAAGGTAAGAAAACGGTTTGTCATTGTCCGGATTAAGAGTGTAACGGAACATCTCTATGATAACTTCTCATCTTTTTATTTCAGATCCCTGCAGCGCGCGTTGAGCCTTTCGCTTATAGCGTTTGGCATAGTGTTGTTGCTTTCACTCGTTCCGGCTCCTTTCGCTCCAGTGAAAGAGGATATTCCTTATTATGGGGATTTTGCGTGGCAGACGGTAACCCCCGTACGCCTCAGCTCGGGGGAATTCAGGGAAAGCGGACGCGGCGGTCTTGAAAACTATGTACCCAGGCTCAGGTTGATCGAGTACAACATAAAAAAGGGCGACACGCTCTGGAGTATTGCCGGGGAGCATGATGTGGACCCCGACAGTATAATCAGCTGCAATGTATTCACCAACGTTCATGCCATTCAGGTCGGGGATGCCATACTCATCCCAAATATCAGGGGTATATTCATCAATGTTAAGCAGGGCGATACCATATTCTCATATTCCACAAAATACAAGATCGCACCAGATTTTATCATGGAGGTCAACAGTCTTCGCACTAATGAGCTGAGCCCTGGAATGAAAATCTTTTTACCCGGGGTGAAGTTCAGCAACATGGAAAGGGCCTATGCGCTGGGTGAAGCCTTTAACAAGCCTGTGAGGGGGAGGCTTACGTCACGCTACGGCTACAGGAGAGATCCCTTTACCCGCAAGAGAGCATTTCACCGGGGTATTGATATAGCAAACCGTGTTGGGGCCCGCGTTTATGCGGCTCAGGAAGGGAAAGTTTTTTTCACTGGGAAACGTCATGGTTACGGCAACGCAGTAATTATTGAGCACCAGTTCGGTTACAAGACAATGTACGGACATCTCAATGAAATCGTCGTACAGCGAGGCCAGAGGGTCAGGAGTGGTCAGGTAATCGGAACCGTGGGCAACAGCGGACGTTCCACCGGTCCGCATGTACATTTCGAGATATGGCACAAGAACCGCACCATCGATCCTCTTACACAGACCAACATGTCTGTTCGCTAGTATCGAATACAGATCCTTTACAGATTTCAATAAAAGGACAACCATGAAACTCACGAAAATCATTGCTACCATAGGACCGCAGAGTCAGGATGAAAGTACAATTTCCAGTATGGTTGTGGCAGGTGTGAATTTGGTTCGCATGAACTTCTCTCATGGTTCCTATGCGTTTCACGAGAAAACCATTGAAATAACCAGAACTGTCTCGGAGAAGCTGGGCAGTCACATTGGAATACTCATAGACTTGCAGGGGCCAAAGCTGAGAATCGGGCGGCTTGTGAAAGAGACAGTCACGCTTCACAAGGGTGATTTGATTGAACTTACCGTAAAGGATGTGGTCGGCGACTGGAATGTGCTCAGTGTGAATTATGAAAAACTTCCGCAGGAGGCGAAGGTTGAAGACCGTATACTCATCGATGACGGAAACATCGAGCTCAGGGTTGAAGAGGTAACAGCCACTGGGGTGAAGTGCAGGATAATCAATGGGGGGATTATACGAGCCAAACGCGGAGTGAACTTTCCGAACAGTAGAATCAGCGTTTCCTCCATTACGGAACAGGACAAAGCTGATCTGGCATTTGGTATTGAGAGAGGGGTTGATTGTGTGGCTCTTTCATTTGTGCGCAGTGCCGAGGATATCATGCAGCTTAGAAGCCTGATGAAAGATCTTGGGAGAGTGATTCCCATAATTGCAAAGATCGAGAAACCTGAAGCCGTTGAAAAGATCGATGACATAATTGACCAATCCGATGGAATCATGGTGGCACGAGGTGATCTCGGGGCGGAAACATCCCCCGAGGATGTGCCCATTTTACAGAAACTGATCATTAGCAAATGCAACCGGGCAGGTATACCGGCGATAACGGCAACACAAATGCTCGAATCCATGATAAAAAGTCCCAGACCAACCCGTGCTGAAGCTGCGGATGTTGCCAATGCCATCTTTGACGGTACGGACTGCATCATGCTTTCGGGTGAAACAGCGGTTGGTGACTATCCTCTGCAGTCTGTCGGGGTCATGTATAATATTGCACGAAAGACTGAAGAGGAAATATTCAGGCGAAAGAAAATGGGAGAGTACATCGAGCATGTATATTCACCCGATAAGGGTGATATCTCGGAGCACGTGGCCTACACAGCGGTTAAACTCGCGGACAATCTGAACGTACGGTTCATCGTAAGTTTCACACTCTCCGGAAGGACTGCAGCACTGGTGAGCAGGTGCCGTCCATCGGTGCCAATCATAGCCATGTCACCAAGTGAAGAAGTGCTGCGAAGACTATCGCCACTGTGGGGAGTTCACGGTCTGCTCATCGAACAGGTACAGACCACTGAGGCCATGATTGATCGGGCAGAGGAGCTGCTTGTGAAGAGCGGTTTCTGCAACGAGGGGGACACAGTGCTGCTGGTCGGGGGAGTACCTGTCCTTGCGAACAGTCCCACCAATATCATGAAAGTCCATCGATTGGATCTGAGTGAGAAAAACATCTAGACCCGTACATGAAATTACAGGTTTTATTTATTACGTTTCCACTGTGGATGGGTTATATTGAACCGTTTGACTTTGTAGTTCAGCACACGGCTTGAGACGCCGAGAAGATCGGCGGCGTCTTTCTGAATCCAGTCGCTAATCTTCAAAGCCTGAAGGATGAGCTCCTTTTCAACCTGGTCGAGCCGTATACCACCAGGGGGTATGCGAATGTAGTTATGAATGTTCTCAACTGGTTCCATCTTGTATGGGAGACCGAGATCTTCGGGTTTGATGGTCATGCCTTCCGACATGAGTACGGCGCGTTCGATTGCATTCTGAAGTTCCCTGATATTTCCTGGCCATGTGTATTCTGTCAACAGTTTGATGGTTCGGGGATGCAACTCTTTCAAGCTCTTATTCATATCGTTGCAGAACTTTTTAAGAAAGAAAAAGGCAAGAAGCAGTATGTCTCCTTTACGCTCTCTAAGAGGGGGAACGTGAATGGTAACGGCATTGAGAAGGTAAAAAAGGTCCTCCCGAAATCTCCCTTCCTCGATCTCTTTGTACAGGTTTTTGTAGGTTGCCGCAATAATACGAATGTCTACCTTGTGTGTTCTTTTGCCTCCCAAACGCTGGAACTCGCCTGTTTTTATGATGCGAAGCAGTTTTGACTGCGTTGAATGACTCATGACACCAACTTCGTCAAGAAATATACTGCCGCCATCTGCTTGTTCAAACCTTCCGGTTCGCTGTTTGTCAGCCCCGTCGAATGCGTTGGCTTCATGACCGAACAGCTCGCTTTCCAGGGTTTGCTGATCGAGTGCCGCACAGTTCACCTTGACAAATGCATGACTGGCACGTTTGCTGTTGTAGTGAATGGCGCCTGCGATGAGTTCTTTTCCGGTCCCCATTTCACCGTTGAGTATGACCGTGGCGTCGCTCTTGGAAATCCTTGTGACGAGATCGAAAATCCTCTTTATCTCCTGGCTTTCACCAATGAAGTTGTCGGCATTGTAGATGATGTTTCTTTCTCCACGGAGGCTGTCGGCTTCCTGCTGAAGACGTCGCGTGTTGATAGCCCTGCTCACCTTGACCTCGATCTCTGAAAGCTGATAAGGTCGCTGTATGAAGTCGAAGGCACCACTGCTCATAGCAAGCAGTGCTTCGTCGGCATTGTCCTTGTCGGTTGTAATGATGATTATGGTGTTGGAATTCAAGTTTCTTACATATTCCACAAATTGCGGGGTTTTACCATTGGAACGTGTGGTATCGAGAATAACGATGTCAAAGACAAGTTTTTCGAGGAGCTTGACTGCAGCATCACGATTCGGTGCAAACTCTATATGGTGCTCTTCATTCTCGTAAAGCTGCGAGATGTCTTTACGAAAGTTGCTGTCAGTGTTGACGACCAGGAATTTACTCATTTTGTGTCACTCTATTATACATTGAAAATTACAATATTGTAAAGTTCTTATGTACACAAAGTAAAGTAGATTTTTATTGAAAAAACGTTTATATTGACATGTCATGGGAAACATGGAGACAATCGCGGATTATTTGCTCAGGCCCTTTTTCATTGGTCTGTACATTGGAATTATCGGCTGTATATTCTTTTTTATTCAGGGAAAGGTAAAAGGCAGAAAGCTCAAGAAAGAGACGGAAAAGCTGAAGCAGCATATACAGATCAAGCTGGATATAGAGGCGGAAGAAAACGAACGGAAGAAGCATGCCATTGAAGAGCTGAAAGTTCAATGCGAAAACCTTCGAATAACGCTGCAAGAGTATATGCAGAAGCCCGGACGCAAAGAATTGAGGCAGTTGCATCTGTATCAGATGGCGGTTGAGATACTCACCGAGAAAGCGCCGGGATTCGCACAGTCATGGCTCAGTGCGCTCAAAGAGGGGGAGGAAGAAATCAAAAAGACGGAGAAAGGTGTCGTTCCCTTCATCAGACGACTGCTTCCCGGAGGTTCTTCCGGAACGGCAGTTTTAGACAAGTCTCGTGAAGCCCAGAATGAGTGACATTGGCTTGTCAGTTCCCTGCAATGCTGTCCCATCTGATAGACGCGTTGTAGCCGATGCGCTTCACAATCTCTACAATTCTTTTAAGTGAGCCGGGATTTCCATCATATTCCACATGTGCTTCACTTCGGGCTGTAACAACGCGAACATTATCCACGCCATCAACTTTTCTCCCAAGATGCTCTATAGTGTAGGCACAGGAGGCGCAGCGGGCTCCTTCAATATCTAGAATCGCTTTTGCGGGCTTTTGGTTTTTTTTATTGTATGTCATGAAATAGATACTAGACACTCGCAGCTGGAAGGGCAAGGCATTTTTTAATACAGATTTCAGTATGACAAACTGAAGTCACGGTATTTGGGAGATGCTATCTCGCACCATTGATCGGACACATGTGAAACATGGGCGTGAGCGGGTCCTATCCGGATCTCGTCGAGGAACATTCTGAGATTAGGAATCTCACCTTCGGCTTCTATTTCCACCCGTCCATCATACAGGTTCTTTACCCAACCAGTCACACTGAAACTGCGGGCACAATGTATGGTAAAGAATCTGAAACCCACTCCCTGTACTCTGCCGGAAACATAAATGTGAACCTGTGCGTAATGTTTTTTCTCCATAGCTGAATGATTACTAGGGTGAATGTCGAGTTTCATACATCGGTATTAAAATGTGACATTATCAAATATATAACAAGGTAATTTTGAGAACTTCGGTGGAAAAGCATGGTTTGATTCACCATTTTCAATTGAAATAATTGCTTTTCATGCATGAATAGGAAAATTCGAAGTTCGACCTACT
>Ga0180437_10011941_pt1 | contig 10347 bp, 9 predicted proteins | sample SS_ome_4_FD_132410 | JGI IMG/M metagenome (GOLD analysis project Ga0180437, IMG submission 132410) | Hypersaline lake sediment archaeal communities from the Salton Sea, California, USA - SS_3_D_1 metaG | ecosystem: Environmental > Aquatic > Non-marine Saline and Alkaline > Hypersaline > Sediment... | reverse complement strand
CGAGAATTCACCGGCTTTGCCGCGCAGATGGGCCAGCAGCAGCAGGTCGTCGAGCGTCTCCAGCACCGAGCCAGCCCGTTCTTCGACGCGCTGCAGCGTGTCCTCGTACTGTTGGGGCTGTATGTATCCCTGGCGCATCATCTGAATGTAACTCTGCATCACCGCCACTGGTGCGCGCATGATGTGCACCATGTTGACCATGAAGCGTCTCTGCACCGCGTCCAGCTTTTGTGACTCGGCCCTGGCACGGGCAACCTCGGCCATTTCTTCCTCTATGGCCTGCAGCCGTTCGCGCTCCTTGAGCAGTTGCCGGTGCTCTAGCGCCCGGTTGACGGTCATCAGCAGCGTGTCGGCGGAAAAGGGCTTGGCCAGGAAATCAAAAGCCCCCTCGCGCGTCGCCTGGACGGCCAGGTCTACCGTGGCATAACCGGTGATGATGACGCAGACTTGAAACGGATCGATGCCCCGGCAGTGTTGTAGCACCTCGACGCCGCTCATGCCCGGCATCATCGCATCCAGCAGTATCAGGTCGAAGGGCCCGGATTCGCGCATCTGGCGCAGGCCGGCCGGGCCGTTCTCGGCCACTTCCACCTGGTAGCCATGCGGCACCAGCGCGCGGCGGCATCCTTCGCGAATGCCCAGTTCGTCGTCAATGACCAGGATTCGGGCCAAGGGTTCCCTTCTGTCCTCCATCGCTTTCCGCCTCCACAGGTCGCGTTTTCGCTGCCATTATAGCATAGTTTGCGTCCGGTTGCATCTGGCGCCGAAAGCTCCAGGAGTTTGCTAATGATCTGTCCCTTTTTGACGAATGCCTGGGCGGCCTTTTTGATCGAGATGGAGATGGGCGCCAGCTCAGGCCAGGAAACGTCGGACTGTTCTCAGCAGGTGCTCTGGGTTCACCGGTTTGCTGATCCAGGTGTCAATCGGAATGTGCATGTCGTCAGGCAGCAGGTCAGCGTATTGGGTGCTGTCAATACTGGAGATCATGACGATCGGGATGTCCTTGAGCCCGGGATCGCGGGACATTCTGCCAGCCAGATCGACACCCTCCAGAGGTGTGGCCATGATGATGTCGAGCAAGACCAGGTCGGGCCGCTGCTGTTTCATCGCCTGGAAGGCCTGTTCACCGTTTGAAGCCGCGGCGATCTGGTAGCCCTCTTTGCGTAGGATGGCGCGCGTGATCTCGACAAAGTCAGGATCGTCGTCTACCACCAGGATGCGAGGTTTCTCGCCGGGCCTCACTTCGGCGACCCTCTGCGGCCGCAGGTAGATGAACCAGTAGGCCAGCCCCACAAATCCGGCCCCGCCGATGATGTTGCCGACTGTCACAGGCAGCAGGTTCTTGAGAAAGAAAGCGCCCCACGTCAGGTGACCATAATCGGCCGCCGTCTTGCCGATAGCCGCCCAAAAGTCACTGCCAGCGAAGCTTTTGATGAACAAACCGATGGGGATAAAGTACATATTGGCCACGCTGTGCTCGAATCCAGCGGCCACAAAAGCGGTGATGGGAAAGATGATGGCCAGGATCTTGTCGGTCGTGGATCGTGCCGACAGGCAGAGCCACACGGCCAGGCAGACCAGAGCGTTGCACATGATCCCCAGGGCGATGGCCTGAGTAACGTCGAGGCCACATTTGGCATTGGCAGTGGCCAGGGCATTGGCGCCCAAAGCGCCGCCAGCCGAAGTGTATTGCTTGCTCAGGAACATGACCAGGGCGGTGAGGACCGAACCAAAAAAGTTGCCCAGGTAGACGACGATCCAGTTGCGCAGCAGGCCACTGAGGGGAACCCGGCCGTTTGCAAAGGCCATGATGATCAGGTTGTTGCCGGTGAACAACTCTGCTCCGGCTACGATGACGGCAATCAGGCCCAGACAGAAGACCAGCCCTCCCAATAGCTTGATGAGTCCATAGCCCACGCCGGCGGCAGCCAGCCCTGTCGTCACGGTGGTGGCGAAAATTGCCCCGCAACCGATAAAGGCTCCCGCCAGCATGGCTAGGGCGAACATAGTCTCTGTCCTGAGCTCTGCTTTGGTGATGCCTACGTCTTCCATCCGGCTGGCCATCTTGGCCGGCGGATGGGCGTCAATCTGAACCTCGTTGGTCATTTTTGCCTCCTCATTGAGTTATTCGGTTTTTCTTGGTATGGACCTTGGCGTGGCCCGAATTGCCTAACGCGAACGTGTTCTAGAAGGTTTTCAGAGAACCTGGCTTACAGCAATAACTGCAGCAGCGTATAACCTCCCAGCACCGTGGACACGCCGCCGATAGCCAGCGTCAACCGGGCCGTCGAGACTCGACTGACCGCGTAGGCAGCGAGGGGCACTGAGAGCACCGCACCCAGCAGGAGTGAGGGGGCCAGGTGCCAGGGGATGGGCTTTCCGCTGGCCAGATAGGCCAGCACTCCCACAGCACTGGTGATCCCTTCGGCCAGCGAAGCGATGCCTACGGCGCTGCGACCGCGTATGCCAGCCAGCACCTGCCCACCCGTCACGACCGGACCGTAGCCGCCGCCACTGATGCCTTTGTTAAAGGCGGCCAGGAAACCCAGGCCGGCCACGCGCCGCCAGGAGAAGGCGATTTCCCGCCTGCGGATGGTCAGGATACCCAGGCCGATGGCCAGGACCAGGAGTCCGATGTAGAGCTTGACTACCCAGGTTGGCACGCTGACGGCAATCCCTACTGCAAGCAGCACGCCCACCACGCTAAGTGCGGTGAGCACAGCGCTGATCTTAAAGTCAAGTGTGCCAGGGCTCAGGTCGACGTTGCCGAACTCGTGGTGAAACAGGCCAGCCATCACGCCGGTGACGAATTCGGAAAGCAACACGGCCGGCACGATGGCGACTGGTTCGTACCCCAGCAGGAGCAGCAAAGGTGTCAGCGTGGTGCCGTAGCCCATGCCCAGCGTCGAGTCCACCAGCTCGCAGACAAAAGCCATCAGAACGATCGGTATGCTCAGTGTAATGTCCATTTCTCACCTCTTCTACTATCGCTTTCTCTCGCCAGGGTCGATGGTTTGCTGCGAGCGTGGCACCATGCCGTCGGCGTTGGCAAATAGCCTACTCAGATTATTTTGTGTTGCCGATTGTCTTTTGGGTGAATGGTTTGAGGATAGCCCGGATCCTGTCACCTGCGCTCTGATATGGGCGCGTATGGCGCACCCGTTGGATAGCCACCATAACCCCAATTACCAGGAGCCAGAAGACCATGCCGGGGGTGAGGGCAAAGATCGCGGCCACTGCAACGCGGCCACAGGCCGCAGCCCACCGAAAGATCTCCGTCATGTTTTTATCCCTCCTTAACTTCGGCTATTGGCGCCCCGGGCCACAACGACCTTGCGGGCGACCGTCTTCACGGTCTGCCGGGCCTTGTCCCCCACCCTCTGGTACAGGCTGGCCAAAATCGCAGAGTCAATTGCGGCCGGGACCACGCCGTGACAATGTTTCCGATGATTAGGACAGGCACTGCTTCTGCTTCCATCCCTACTTTGGCCATTCAATCGCTGACTCACCCAGGTGGGCAATGGGCGCCGCCTCGTTCAGGAACGTCTCTCACGGGTCTTGTCCCGAACGATGAGGCACAACCCGGCGATGACCATTGCCCATATCAGGGCAGGCACCAATAGAGGGATCACAATGCTTAATGTGAAACCCATTGTGGCTGACCCTTTCCTCGCTGGCTTTTGCAGGTTGCCAGTGCGCCTGGCTACGCCCCGCACTTATTTCGCCGCCGCTTTTGTTCGCCAGGAACAGATCAAGAACAGGGTGCCGGCGATGAAGAAGGGCAGACCGATCGTCAGGGACGTGGCAAGACGGCTATGCCCGGCTCCCCCAAGCGCCAGAGCACTCAAGGCGCAGGCCCCAAGCACTGCCATCGTCCCACCGGCCTTCTCCCAACGCCAGGCGATGAGGGCGCCCAACGCTGCCCCGCCCATAGCGCAAAAGAGAGGTTTGCCTTGCAGGCTGAGCCAGGACAGGGTGGGGTAGATCTTGACACCCAAACTGACGACGAACAACCAAAACAAGCCGTTGGCTATCAGCCCCACGATCCGGGCGACCCAACGCATTCCCTTTGTCGAATCGTCTTGAATCTGTCGAGTGGATATCACAAATCTCCTCCTTGGCCTCAAGGCTTCCCATTGTTGAACAACTGCCGGCCTTGTAGCTCCAATATACCACTTTTGGTGACGAAAGTCATCGGCCAGGCGATCTATTCAGTTCTCGCCGAAATGACGGATCTTGCTCACTTGGGGCATCGTGGAAAACACCTGGAAGCCTAGGTGTTTTTGTCTAGTTCTTCATGGCTCGCTCTAGGTAGTTTGGCCGAATGGGGCTCGCATATTGACGTACGAAAAGTACCTCGGGAGAGCCGGTGGGGCGTCCTCTGACTTGCCGTCCCCCTTGGAAAGTTGTATAATCTGATCAGGTGAGGACCCTGGCTGATTGGAATTGCGGAGATTGGTTGAGGGAAAACGTTTATGGCCCGGATAAGGATCCTGCTGGCTGACGACCATGTCCTGGTACGGGAGGGAACCCGGGAGCTGCTAGAGCGGGAGGAGGATCTGGCAGTCGTGGCTGAGGCCAGCGATGGAGAAGCAGCGGTGCAGTTGGCGGCGTGCCATCGTCCGGACGTAGCCCTTTTGGACATTGCTATGCCCGGACTCAACGGTATCGAGGCTACCAGGCAGATCAAGGCGCTCTGCCCGGCTACTGCAGTGCTCATCCTCACAGCTTACGATGATGACCAATACGTCTTTGCGGTTCTCGAAGCTGGGGCAGCAGGTTACCTGCTAAAAGATGTGCGCGGTCGTGACCTGATAGAAGCGGTTCGCGCGGTGCACGCCGGCGAATCGGTGCTCCACCCCGTTGTCACTCGTAAGGTTCTGGATCGCTTCGCCCGTCCCTCTGACGGGTCGCCTGAGGAAGCCTCACCGGATCAACTGACCGAGCGGGAACTGCAGGTTCTCAAGCTGGCGGCGCGAGGGATGAGCAACAAGGACATCGCCCGCCACCTCGACCTCAGTATACGTACCGTGCAGGCTCACCTGAGCACCGTTTTCAGCAAGATGCAAGTCGGTTCGCGCACCGAGGCTGTGGTACAGGCGTTACAGAAGGGCTGGCTAAGGATTGAAGATACGTTCTAGCCAAACTCGGCGGTTCGGAATCGCCCCAACAAGTTGGGGATTCCCTACCGGTGGGAATTACGCACCAGGAACTGACTGACGCACGCTCGAGGAGGAGCTCTTTGAAAGGCATAACGAGGACTCGTCACTTTTGGATTGTGACGGCCATGTTGGCTTTTAGTGCCTGTCTGCACTATTCTACTCCCCAGGCACGTCTGCTAGCTCTCTCGTCGTTCCCCCTCACCCGGCATGCCGTGGAGCGCATCATCTTTATCCTCCCCGTAGCTGGGGCTGCTTTTGCCTTTGGGCAGGTGGGCGGGTTGGTTGCGCTGGGTATCGCCGTTCTCGCTATGCTTCCACGCGTATTTTTCCTCTCGCCCTCTCCCATGGATGCTCTAATAGAGACAGTCGGCGTCGTTGTGGTCAGCTATCTTGTGGTTTGGATGATCGAGGTTCAAGAGCGGGAAAAGAGGTTGCGCCAAAAGGCGATTGAGGAACTGGAAACAATCAATGCCATCGCTGTCGCGGTCAGCCAATCGCTTGACCTGGATGCCATCCTCAACAGGTCGCTGGCCAAGGTTTTGGAGGTGATCGACGTCCTGGAGGCCAAAGGAGCGATTTTCCTGCTCGACACAGGGGGTCGGAAATTGCGTTTGAGGGCCAAGCAGGGGCTATCGTCAACATTCGCAGAGCAAGAGGCAGAGATTCCCGTGGGCGAGTGTTTGTGCGGGCAGGTAGCCCGGTCGGGTGAGGTCCTTTTTGTCGGTGACGCCCTGAGCGACCCCCGGCACACCAGTTGTGCGGAGTCAGAGCCTCACTCCCACATGTGCGTCCCCTTAAAGTTCGGCGACAGGGTGTTGGGTGTGATCAACCTGTATCTCCCGGCCAAGTATCAGCCCGTCCTCGAAGACTGGCGTCTGTTCGCTTCCCTGGGCAACCAGCTTGGTGTAGCGGTGGAGAATGCGCGCCTGTATGAGAACATGCGCTTTTACGTCAGACAGATCACCCGGGCGCAGGAGGACGAGCGGAAGCGCATCGCCCGAGAGCTTCACGATGACACAGCGCAAGCTCTGATAGACCTCTCGCGTCGTCTAGATGCTCTGTCAGTCTCTGGTGAACCGCTGTCGGAATCAGGGGTACAACGTCTGGCGGAGGTGCAGGGGCTCATCGAGCGAATACTGCAGGGCGTGCGTCGCTTTAGCCGGGACCTGCGGCCGTCTGTTCTGGATGATCTGGGCCTGTTGCCAGCGCTGGAAGGGCTGATGGCTGAAATGGAAGAGAAAGGTGTTGAAACGGAGCTAAAGATCCTAGGTGACAGGCGCCGCCTGTCACCTGAAGTAGAGTTGGTGCTGTTCCGCATCGTCCAGGAAGCGCTCAACAACGTCAGGAGACATGCCGGTGCGTCCCGGGTCGTGACCGTGGTGGCCTTGGAAGAGGGTCGAGTGAGCATAACTGTGGTGGACAACGGTCAGGGGTTTGCAGTGCCGGACAGAACAGGAGACCTGGTCACCACGGGCAAACTGGGTCTCGTCGGGATGCATGAGCGAGCGCGGTTATTGGGTGGCACCTTGACCGTGCAGTCGGCGCTGGGTGAAGGGACGACAGTGGCCGTGAATGTGCCAGTGTAGCATTCGAGGTGCTGCTGGAAGTCTTGAGCTGCTGGCCATCGGCATCATGCGATGGCCAGTTGATGGGAGAGAAGAGATGGGTTTGAGCAGTGATCTTCTCAATCACATAGTTGTCTATATCGTCGTGGGATTTTTCGCTCAACTGGTTGATGGGGCATTTGGAATGGCATACGGCGTCGTCGCCCTGACCTTTTTGCTCGGCGCTGGCGTATCGCCGGCCGCTGCCACCGTCGGTGCACGCACAGCCGAGATATTCACCAGCGCGGTATCCGGACTCTCACACCTGCAGTTTAGAAATGTTGATAACAAGCTGTTTCGGGGACTCTTGGTGCCTGGAGTGGTGGGTGGGGTCTTGGGGGCGTACATTTTGACTGCCGTGCCGGGAAGAGTGCTCAAGCCCCTGGTGGCCATCTATTTGCTTGTTATTGGTCTGGTCATATTACGAAAAACTCTCAAGGGAATTGAGAAGGCAAAGGTGAGAACCCGGGTTCTTTTCATTGCCGCCATTGGCGGATTTTTTGATGCAGTGGGAGGAGGTGGCTGGGGACCGATCGTAACTTCCACACTGGTAGCAAGAGGGCATAGCCCTAGACTGACGGTCGGTTCAGTTAACCTGGCCGAGTTTTTCGTGACCTTTTGTGAAGCCGCGATCTTTTTAGCCACGATTCGTTTGGTACATTGGAAGATCATCGTCGGTCTGATGATCGGAGGCATCCTGGCCGCTCCTCTGGCAGCCTACATCTGCAAGAGGCTATCATCCCGGGCGCTGAGGATTTTGATCGGCATCTTGACTATAGCCGTGAGCGTGAACACCATTTTTCAAATTCTGTCGTGAGCAAAGCTGGATCGCATCGGGGCCGGGGTAGCGATTTCGACCTTATGTGCTCCCTGGCTCATTGCAGGAGGCCGTAGAGAGAATGAAACGTTTCTTTTCCTGGTTATTGGGGGGGCGGTTGCAAGTTGTGCTTGTCGCCTCCTTTTCGCTGGTCGCTGCGCTGACGGTGGGGCTGAACGCCGTCGTCGTTTCTCGGGTGATCCAGGATTACTTGGGGGACGCGGAGGCCGATCTGGTGGCCCGGGATATGAACTTGGCCCGTGCTTTCTACCAACTCAAATTGGATGAAATCGCGGCTATCAGCCATCGGCTGGTGCTTGACCCCTGGGTGATTCAGAGTCTGCCAGATGCATCTCAGGGCCAGGCCGAAGCCCTCGATATCATTGACCAGCAGATTACCAACAAGATCGCCGTGCTGGCCCTCGGTGGCACACATCTGATCGCCGTGCTTGATGCCGAGGGCGACACGTTGGTGGGTCGGGTCGTGTCGCCAGAGGAACAACCATCGGTCAGGATTTCGGGTGGCAACTGGGGACGCCTGCCCATCGTGGAGCAGGTGTTGGCGTCCGGCCTGGCACAAGCGGCCACCGAGATCATCCCTACCGAGTTCCTGAGCTACGCTGGCCTGAAGGAACAGGCCTACATTCCCCTGAAGGAAACGCTCAGAGCTGCGCCAGAGCCCTTTGATTCTCGTGAAGGCACGGCCGGGCTGGCACTGGCAGGCGTCTATCCTCTGCAAAGCGAGGATGGTCAGGTGATGGGGGCTGTGCTGGCGGCGCATCTGTTCAACAACGACTTTACGCTGGTGGATCGCATCAAAGAGGTGGCTGGCGTGGACACGGCGACCATCTTTTTTGGTGACTTGAGGGTCTCAACCAACGTGCCCGACGCGGAGGAAGAGGGCAAGCGGGCCGTCGGCACGCGGGTCTCTCAAGACGTTTTTGACGTGGTGCTGAAACAGGGTCGTCCTTACGAAGGCCGGGCTTTTGTCGTCAACGAGTGGTTCATCACCCGCTACGAGCCGTTGCGTGACCACGCAGAGCAGGTGGTGGGCATACTGTATGTGGGCGACCGCGTGTCAGCCTTTGAGAGGTTGGTGCAAGACTTTAGGAACCGCGTGATTCTCATTGCTCTAGTCTGCATCGTCGTCGCCGGGGTCATTGCGGTGCCCATTGCCGAGCTCATCACCCGGCCCATCGCCGAATTGGTAGAAGCCAATCGTCGCCTGGCACGGGGTGACATGACAGTTCGCGTGCAGCCGTATGGCAATGGAGAACTGGCTGTTTTGGGCCGATCGTTCAATAGTATGGTCGAAACACTACATGAAACGCAGCAAGAGTTGCTGCACAAGGAGAATCTGGCCTCGATGGGGCAGTTGGCGGCTGGCGTGGCCCATGAGCTGAACAATCCTTTGGGTACCATCCTGCTTTATTCCGACATCCTGTACAAGGAGGCTGAGGATGGCTCTCGGCGGGATGACTTAAGAATGATCATCGACGAGACGAATCGCTGCAAGGTCATCGTCCGCGATCTCTTGAACTTTGCACGCCAGAATAAGGTCCTTGCTCAAACGACGGACGTAAACGCATTAGTAGAGAAACTGGTCGCTGAACAGAAAAAGCTTCCCAAGTACGAAAATGTCGCCGTCGTGTTGAATCTAGATCCCAACTTGCCGGCTATCCAGGCGGATTCACTGCAGCTTCAGCAGGTATTCATAAATCTAATGAACAACGCTGTCGAGGCGATGGAAGCCAAAGGCGAGGGCAGGCTCACGATTACCACCCGGCAGGCAACCTATGGCCAGGGAGTCGAGGTGGACGTCTCGGACACCGGTGTTGGCATCTCGGAAGAAAACAGGGCGAAGCTGTTCACACCCTTCTTCACCACCAAACCGGTGGGCAAGGGGACAGGCCTAGGTTTGGCCATTGTCTACGGCATTGTTAAAATGCACCGGGGTCAGATCGAGGTACAGAGCGAGGAGGGAAAAGGCTCCACCTTCACCGTCACTTTGCCCCTCAGGTTGCCTGCGACGCCAGAGTTGGTAGAGGGTATTGGGGTGATTTGAGGCCGAAAGCGAGCAGAAGAGGCCCCGCGCCTGCCCTAACGGGTGGGCGGCGTTGAGTTGGCTGCTGGAAGCCGAAAGGTAAACTTGGTTCCCTTTCCCAGTTCTGACTCGACGCTGATGTCGCCGTCGAGCGATTCGATGATTTGTTTGACGATGGCGAGTCCCAGGCCGGTGCCGCGTTGCGTGATGGCTTTGGCCTGTTCGGTGCGAAAGAATTCCTTGAACAGGTTGGGCAGGTCCTCTTGGGCGATGCCGATGCCTGTGTCTTTTACCTCACCGACAATGGTTCCCTCATCGCTGGAAAAGAGCCGGATCGCGACCTGGCCTCCAGCGGGCGTATACTTGATGGCATTGCTGATCAGATTGGTCCAAAGCTGTTTGATGTGAGCTGGATTCGCGGTCACCGGTGGGCAGGTGCGGACCTCCGCGTTGAGAGCAATGTCATTCTGCTCGGCCTCTGCAGCGTGCAGGCTCAGGACGTCCTCCAACGTTTCTTGCATCGAGACCTCTTGCTTTTTGGTCTCGGGCTGGACTTCCTTCAGCCTGGCCAGGTTTAGGAGATCGCCGACCAGGTCCAGCAGTTCGTTGGCTCTCTGGGCGGCCCTTTCCAACATGGGGCGCTGTTCCTCGACGGAAGCGTAGCCCTGCAAGATGATGTTGAGGTAGCTCTCGATGGCAGCGATTGGGGCGCGCAGTTCG
>Ga0180437_10011940_pt1 | contig 10348 bp, 4 predicted proteins | sample SS_ome_4_FD_132410 | JGI IMG/M metagenome (GOLD analysis project Ga0180437, IMG submission 132410) | Hypersaline lake sediment archaeal communities from the Salton Sea, California, USA - SS_3_D_1 metaG | ecosystem: Environmental > Aquatic > Non-marine Saline and Alkaline > Hypersaline > Sediment... | reverse complement strand
AAGCCAGCGCATATCATTATGACTGAGGATTTCAGCGCGAGTATGGGAAAGCGCAGCTTCAGCCCACAATTGCTCAAAGCCATACAACCCTTTGATACGATAACGATCCCTTCTGAAGTTTTCAATTTCCAAGCTGGAAAACCTTCGATGTCCCCCCGGCGTAAGCATCACCGGGATCTCCCCATCATCTGCCCAACGACGCAAGGTTGTTACATGAACTCCCAATTGCTGAGCAGCTTCTGTGATGGCTAACCAGGTCTCATTTCTATCAGTTTCACTCGTCATCTTTTACCTTTTGGACTGAATCTCTTCCGAAAGGGGAAAATTCTAAGCAATTCTATGTATTTGTCCAATGCTAAAATCGCTCACACAAACTGTCAAGCTGAAAGTGTTCCATTTTGATGAGAGTATCGTGAGAGATTAGAAACCAGACACTGGGATTGGAGAAAAACTTAACCGTTATCGAAATAAAACCTATTCACGCAAGTTTCTCAAGCAGGAAGGTAGCCCCTACTAGGAGGCTAAATGACCCACCAGTTGCTCACTTACCTGCCATAAGCGTCGTGCTGTATCAAGATCGTAGGAATTGGCGGACGATTTAACTGGTTTCCTTTCATAGAAATATTTCCCGGTGACACATTCCACCTCCGGAGAAGTTGCCAGGTAAAGAATGGTTTGGGCACCCTCTTCAGGGGAAATCCCAGAAAACCGCATGGCCAATCGAATCAGCTTGTGAATAAACCAGCCGTTATCACGTCCCATATTGGTGGAGACAAATCCAGGATGAACGGCATTGGAAGTAACGCCGGTCCCCTCTACTCGACGGGCTAGTTCATAGGCAAACAAGACATTGGCAAGCTTCGATTGACCGTATGCAGTTATAATCCAATACTTCTTTTCACTCTGCAAGTCGTTAAAGCGAATCTCAGCCCCTCGGTGTGATCCTGAAGAGACATGGATGACTCTTGAAGGAGCACTGGATTTAAGCGTGTCCAGTAACAGGTTGGTCAGAAGGAAATGACTTAGGTGGTTAACCGCCAGGGTCATCTCATACCCATCCGGGCTTAACCTGCGTATAAGCAATGTAGTACCGGCGTTATTCACCAGTACATCCAATCGATCATAACGTTTATGAAAATCCTCAACCAGGTCTCGCACTTCTTGGAGCGAAGAGAGATCGGTTTGAATGAATTCAACCGTATGGCCCCCCTGCTCCTCCCGAATACGAGAAACCGCAAGCTGGCCTCGACTTCGGTTCTTGCCAACCACAATGACACTCGCACCGAATTGAGCAAGCCGAGAGGCTGTTACCCACCCAATCCCGGACGTCCCTCCGGTGATTAAACATACCTTCCCGGTCATATCGATCGGCGCAAGATCCATCTAGACTTCCCTGCTCTTGTTGAATTCATGAGCCCGCTATGCAGATTGCATGACGCGTGTTTAATGGAAAGAGATTTTCGGCAGGAGCATCATGGGTTCGATTCTATTTTCAACGCTTCGATACTCACAACGCTAATCGCTACGGGCTCGCCAAGCGTTTGACTCAGCATATCGCGCCAGGCATCGACCTGTGCAGCGCTTGGGTTCTCTTGAGCATAGAGCTGAATGTCAATCTCCAGGCGACCATCCACTCTCTCGGCATCAAATGCCACTAATTCCAACTGAGTTTCAGCGTCAATCTCATGTGAGATCGCTTGATGGATGCTACGTCGCAACCTCGATTCTTCTACGCTTTGAAGAAACACAATTCCTAGGGGAATGGAGATGACGACCAGTAAAACCAAGGAAAGAATTAGCCCCTGACGCAGCCGTTCTGTCCGTTCGCCCCGCTCTGAAGGTCGGAACCCCAACAATAACAATGTTATCGAACCCGCCATAACAATGGCCACAAGGTTAGTGATGAAAAGCAAGCCCCCACCACCCGCAACCTGCATATCCGCAGCAGCCAGTCCAATACCTACGACGCAAAGTGGAGGAACTAATGCGGCTGCGATGGCTACACCTGGCAAGGATGCCGCCACATCCTTTCGTGCGATTGCATAAGCCCCCGCTGCACCAGAAGCCAATGCCACGGCTAAATCAAAAAGATTAGGCGCCACCCTGGCTGTGATTTCATCCCCAATGCTTCGTAAGGGTGAGATCGCCGCGATCAAGATAGCAACGCCAACCGCCAGGACAATCCCTTTCAATCCTGCCTCAATGGCAATCCGCAGCAAGCGTACATCTCCTTGGACAATCGCCATACTGATGGCCAGAATAGGTGAAAAGAGAGGTGCGACAAGCATACCGCCGATGATGACTGCGCTGCTATCCTGCAAGAGACCAAAACAGGCAATAACTGCTGCCAATCCAATCATAATAAAGAAATCGACATCCGGGCGTGAATTCCGTCGTACTTGTTTATATACCTCCACTCGGTCTTCACTGGTCAGGGAAGGCATCGCGCCCACAATCGCATCCCATAGCCGCTGGAACCAGATACGAGGCAACCCTTGAAACCGCTTCACCATAAGTACAGGCGTTGTACAAGCTCGGGCAACATCTTCCACCAGGGTGCCAAAAAGGACCTGGTCCAATAAGCTCTCCTCCGATGCCCCCATCAAAACCAAGTCGCTCCCCGCGCCAGCTTCAACAATACCTTCAAGCACACTGTCTGCACGAATTACCTGGCTCTCAAAAGGCAGGTCATCCCCTGGATGACCATAGACATCCGCCCACGGGAGATCCTGTACTTGCTGACGCATGGCTGTAAGGGTTTGTTGTATGCGGGCTTTCCCCAACTCCACTTCCTCATCGGATGTCCCTGGACCTGCTACGTACACACCACTCGTCGTTGCACCATGTTCTTTGGCCAGAAGCACAGCCAATCGGCTGGCTAAGGGCGCGTGGGGCCCACCGGCTGTTGTGACCAAGATTTTGTTGATGGGAAGTGCTCGGTGTTCTCCCTCAACCGCTTCCCCTGTTTTATCGATGCGCTCCATCTCGGATTCATGCAAAGCCCCTGGATGGAAGGCGAGAACCACAACGTCACAGGGCGCTTGACGAATGACTGGGTCTAGCACTCTTCCTAAACGGAAACTCTGATCGATAGCGCCAATAGCCCAGGATAGAACGATGAGATCACATTGTTCTTCCACAGTTGTGGCAAGGATTCCCTCTTGTACACTACGCGCCATTCTCGAAATGGGATAGATTTGGACACCACTTTTAGCAGCGTACCTTGTGGACCACTGGAAGAGGGTGTTCCGCTCAAGGGCTAAGCGCTGGCCTTGCTCCATCGCCAACGGATCGGGGATGACCATAACTTGAAGGGCGATCAACTCCCCATTCAGTTGACTGGCAAAGGTTGTAGCCAGTTCTAAGACCAATTGACGTTCAACCCCGGCTGTGACAGGAACTAGGATGCGATAGGTACCCTTATCCTTCTCTCTTTCTGGACTTGGACCAAATACAAGCACTCCCTCCTGTGCTTCAGCGAGCTGCATCCGCCCATAAACCTGAAAAAACACCAATCCCAAGAGTAACCACAATACACCCCAGAATAGGCCAATCATGGGCACCAGCAGTAACATGACAGCGCTTAAAGCAATACCAATACCCGGGACCAAGGGGAAAAAGGGTGTGACGAATGTCCTTCTTCGATCCGGTTCTATCTGGCGACTTCGAATAGCAGCTAAGTTTAATAACAACACAGGCACAAGGAAGAGAGCAGCTGCGATATCCATGATCTGAGTAGTCGTCCCGAAGAAAATCAATGGGACAGATAGGATTGTTAAGGAACTGAAAAGGACGGGCGGCAAACGGAATGGCTTACGTATCGCCCGAAAAATCCTAGGCACGACTCCACGCTGGCTGAGCGCGTAAAGTTGCCGAGCAGCGACCATCATGCAGGTATTCGCTGCAATGACAAAAAACAGAATCACTGCGCCAATAATGATCCAGCTTTGAAAAACGGAAGCCGCACCAAGATTTTCTAACATCGACATGGGCTCTCCTCCAAAGGGAGGAGAACGAAGACCAGCCACGACCAACTGTCCGAGTATGAGCAGAATGGCACTCCCAAGCATCACCCACAACAAAGCTGGCGGAAGTCGGCGTGCTGAATCTCGGATCAGGCGACGCGAGGTCATCACAGCCTCGATGCTGATGAAAATCATCATCAACCATGCTGTCGCCTGCATAAGCTCCCCTGAAGTTATTGCAGGAGCGTCACGAAACAGACTTGTATTCATTTCAGGTAATTCCGAAGCGAAAACAACCAGTATCAACAGGAAGGAGAGCATAACCAAAGTCAGAGTCCAACCTCTCCCGGGAAGAAATCGAAAAACCTGAAAAATGGTTAGCAAGATCACAAGCAACAAGCCAAGTAAAGATGCGTTAAGGGGAAGAGATGGGAAAAGCACAAGGAGTTCCTCGCCCACAACCCGACTGAAGATCGCCGTCAACGCTAAACTTCCTGCCAGGAGTGCCCAACCGGATAAAAACCCGCCAAAACCTCCCAGACTCTCATGAGTTAAGGAGGATGTTCCGCCTCGTTCAGAACTTCCACCCAGCAACTCAAATACACTTAAGAGTGTCAACACCAGAACGACCAGCATTAACACTGTGGCTACGGTTGCCCTTACACCTAATAATGCACCTGAACGAACGGATAAAAGTAAGATCAGGCCTGGTGTAAGGATTAATCCCATTGCGGCAGCCCTGGGAATGGACCTGATCCGTCTGCCAACGCGGACCTCGCCCAGGAACTCCTCTTCGTGTTCAATCATGCGTACTCCTCTACCCGGGATACCTCCAGTACTTTAACCTATTTTCTGTAGAAGGCGAATGCAATCCCATGGAATTTATGGCCGGGCGCACCTCTGCTAACTGGATATGACATTCTGAAGTACATTCTAATGAGGATTGGCTAGTTTAACGCGAATCGTATCCATGGAAAGGATTGAAGCTCCCTCTGAAGTAAGGCTAAACGTCCAGAATGGAAATCACACCGGCGTTCAAGTTCGCTAATGCCCCAACATGATGAAGTTCACCTATCCTATCCACATCCCTATCTACGATGCTTGAGGTTGTCCTAAAAACGCAAATGTGTCTCAATCCACAAGGGCGCAAGCATGCGCCCCTGCTAGTGTACATCCTAAGATTCGCGGTATATGGATGACGATTTCATGAACCAAACGCCATCATAGATCCTACCCTTGTGTACCTATCCTCCTTGGCTACCATCACATTACTCTATGGGTAAACGATCATCGGATTTGAATCTTCCTCTTTCCCCGGGTTGAAATGGGTTGAATCGGTATCCACAAATTGAAGGATCCTGATTGAATTCTTAGCCCCACAATCCCCTTCTGCCGTACAATTCAGAGTCCCTGTCAACCCATAAAAATAGTTCGTAGCGAAAAGCGTATCCCGCAGCGCTTGGCGTGGGATATGCAACGTGCCATCCGAATCTCTTATAGCAGCTTTTTCGATCGCCTTCGCGAGTAAGACCAACGCGTCGTACCCATAAGCATGATACAGCCCCTCAGGAGTGCCCCCATAGTTTTCATTGTACTTTTCCAGGAAGTCATCGTATTGGGGTGTGTAGAACTCACTTCCGATCATCAGACCCGAGATATAAAGGTCTTTTGCATCCCTTCCCGCAAGTTCAAGAAAATATCCTGAGAAAAACGTATCAGGGCCGATAAGAGGGACATCCTGCAAGGAAGACATGCTCCTCGCTTGTTGAACGAGTTCGGCGCCACGATCCATGAGAACAGCCATGTAGATCAAGTCTGGCGATTGGGTCGCGACCTCATTCAATAGTTGACCTGTGTCGGTTTCACCCTCCTTTATCTCTCTCTGCACGACACATTCTCCTCCAAGAGAGGTGAAGATTTCACACGCCTTATCTTGCAGGACATCCCCATAGAGCAAACCCTCATGGATGGTTGCCATGGTCCGTGCCCCCAATTCCCGGTAGGCAAACTCTGCCACCATTTTGGCTTGCTCTAAATCATTCGGGATAACGCGCAAAAAACCTGCTCGGTGATATTCGGGATCGGTTAGCCATGCTGTCGAAACCGAGGGTGAGATCAACACCATCCCTTCATCTGAAAGCACGGAAGCAGCTGCATACGTTGGAGCCCCACAAGTTGTTCCGATCGCCCCAAGCATCCATTGATTTTCCACTAACCTTTCAGCCATCATCTCACCCTGATCTTCAGAACACGCCGAATCCAGCTCAAGGATCCGTATCGGATGACCTAGCACATCCCCGATATCCTGTGCCGCAATCTCCATCCCTCGCAAGGTATCTAACCCTAAATCGGCATAATAATCACTCAACGCAAAAACTGCGCCTATCTCGATCGGCGCACTGGGGACGATATCCACACATCCCAATTCATCTTCACAGGAATATGCTCGCGGCGCGAGGTAAGCTTTAACCCAGGACTCAACACTGCTGTAGCCCACTTTTGAACCCCATAGTCCCGACTGGACAATCGACCATGATTCTGTCTGCTTCGCTGACCTTGGCGGGCTACCATAAAACGTTTGGCTCGTCACGATAGTGCCCTCGCGAGCTCGCCTTATTTCCACAGTGACTTGATAACTATGCCGTTGAAGGTAGGTTGGATCGGAACAATAGCTTGTGCCCAAGCAATAGGGCGTAGAAGAAACCACATAGGTCGTCTGAGGCCTCACACAGACTACCAATTGTGCAAAACGAATACCGGTTGGCTCCCATCCAGAAGGAATATTATCCGACCATTCATGGTTCTTCCCACTCTCCGAAAGCAACACGGCTGGTTGTAGTCCTAATACGCCTTCATAAGGAGCTGCCCCTGGGACACCCGTTCCTCGACAAACGCCACTTAGGGCACTGATAATCTCCCCACGAGGTTCAAAATAAGTACCATTCGACAGACCAAAGGCTGAATCCAACATCTCATCCGTTAGACCTGAGGCTGTGTAGAAATCCGAGTAGGTTAGCAAAGCTCCCTCTAAGGAAGCCCCTCGGAAGTCAGCCCCTCGAAAATTCACCTGACGAAGATCTGCATCATTCATGGAACTACCCGATAGATCAGCATCTCCGAGATTAGCATTTTGTAAAACAACGTTATTCAGATTTGCACCCGACAGATTAGCTCCCACAAGATGAGCGCCCGGCAAGTACATCGCCTCTAGATCGGCGGAAGAAAAATTAACCCCCTCCAGATCGGCACCCGCCATTTCCACTTTCGTTAGATCCTGACCTGAGAAATTAGCATTTTCTAAATTACCATCCCTGAAATTCGCGAATTCAATTTCCGCTCCACTTAAATCAGCGTTCGAAAGATTGGCAGTTTCAAACCTCGCCCCAACCAAATTAGCCCTGTCCAAGTCAAAGCCAGAAAAATTTTGACCCGTAAGATCCGCACCTGCCAGATTGATGCCTGCTAAATCTATATTAACAAAGGAAGCTGTACGCAGATCCAGACCTTGACAGTCCGCATCTTCAAATATCGAATCCACCACAGAGGTTCCGGAGAATATTGCCTCTTCCAAATTGGCATTCGAAAAGCTGGTTCCAACGATGTTCGCACTCGTAAGATCTGCCCCGGAGAGGCTGGCATTGGCAAAGCTGCAATCATGAAAAGCAGCTCCAGAAAGGTCGGCTCCTGCCAGGTCGGCCTCTTCAAGCTTCAAACCTTGATATTCTCCGCTTGAGAAATTGGAAGCTGTAAGGTCGGCGCCTGTCAAGATCGCCTGAGAAAGGTCAACCTCTCGGAGGTCCATCTGGTTCAAACCTGCACCCGAAAGATCTGCACCAACAAGCTTTGCGCCTTCCAATTGAACCCCAGAAAAAATAATTGCAGACAGATTCGTGCCTTCAAGATTGGCATTTCTCAAGTCAGCCCCATCCAGGATAGCTTCTCGCATATCCGATGAGATCAAGGTAGCTCCAGATAAATCGGCTTGTATCAAGATTGCTCTCCGTAATTCTGCGTCCGAAAAAATCGCTCCGCTGGCTTTGACCTGTTCAAGATTCGTCTCGTGTAGCGTTGCCTGTGTAAAATCAGCTCCCTGGAGAAACGCACCCTCTAAGCTAGCCCCCGAAAGAATTGCCCCAGCCAGTTTCGCATCTCGAAAATCAGCTTCATCAAAGACCACACCCTGAAGATCTGCACCCTCAAGCTGGACATTTTGTAGATTAGCTACGGACAGATCCGCATCAGTTAAGATTGCCTCTGAGAGAGCCAAATCGGAAAAATCCGCGCTGGAAAGATCACAGGAAGTAAATTTCGCCCCTGAGAGGGAGGCATTCTTCAAATTGGATTGGGAGAGGACGCAGTTTTGGAGGTCCGCATTCGATAGATCCGCGTTCGTAAGATCTGCCCCGATCGCGGTGACATGGCTTAAATCTGCTCCTGTAAAATTGACTCCGGTAAGGTTGGCGCCACTGAGGATTGCATTTGCCAATCTTCCGTCCTGTAAATCCAGATTCTGAAGATCCGCTTGCGTAAGATCTGCTCCGTTTAAATCAGCACCTTCCAAAACGGCTTGCGTCAAGTCGGAGCCATGGATATCGCTTTGGCTTAGATCTTTGTTAGAGAAATTACAGTGGTAATAGTCACGCATGGGTCCAAGCTTGGTGAAACAATTTCGTTGGTAAAGTCCCCACAACCCCACTGCAATTCCAAAACCTATCACGGCGGTCAGGCTGATCCCCATGAAGATCTTGTGGAATAACTTCGGATCCCGACGAGTTATCACAATCCACCAAATCGCTGCTGCAATTGCTCCACCTATAGGCAACGCGATGTATCCCTTCAGATACTCGACGAGATAGGGAGTTATTGGGGGAATGACATAGTAAATTGCGCGCCCAAGCCCAAATGCCCCCGCGAGGAAAAGAACGACAGGGGGAATCAAATATAGATATCCGCGAATGCGATCCCAGAAAGTCATGGCATAGTCCTTTCTTGATTGGCCGATAAATTCGCCAAGGCTTTAAATCGGTAGAAGGTTGGTTACCTTTGTGAGTAGTGCGATGCGACTTGTGATACTCATTAAGATCCTGGCAAACAGCGCTGAGATGAGCAGCGCCGGTCGTGGAACTACACTCCACTCACGGCAGAATGGCAAAGCCATTCCGCAAAGCTCTTGAACGATAAGAAAAGAGCCATTCTGCTTAGCTATCCAGCTCTAATGGATAGCCGCTTAAAGGCTTTGTCCTTGAGCCCTGCCCTCGTCGTCTGCTCTACTAAGTTGTTAGGTGATCAACAACCCTTTCCTTTCATCAGTCAACAGGCATTGACCAGTGAATTGTATGAAAGCGCCATTCGCCTCCTTGACTTACAAGGACTGCAGTGAAAACAAATGGCCAAGGATGTCCTGATTTTTTCTCTCTTTCCCTCCATCTGCGTATACCATAATGGGCAGCTTCTACAAGTCTTTCCTTTGGCTTAAAGTTCGTGTTATCCAACAACTCTTTCATTTGTTTCAATGTGAAATTCGTAACCTCATCGCTATGAATGTGGTCCGTTTGAAGGACTGTCCCAACGGTGGATACCCATGCCACAGCATCCTTGACGGTAATCTTGGCTTCCTGAACATCTAACCTGACATCACCCCAGTGCTGCCAATCCGATTCAATAATTTCGCGGATACGTTCTGATCCTTGGAACCATTCATGCTCGTTACGCGCTGATGCACCAATTCCAATAAGTTCTATATCATCCCCAAGAATAAAAAGCTTCATAAATTCGTCGATGTTTTCGATATCGCGTGTAATATATCCATCCTGAAAGCGTTGTAGTACTTGCCTAATTTCTGCTATCACGTCGGTCATAACAACAATCTCCTGCTTTAAAATGATAGCTGAATTACCCTTGCCGAAACCATTTTTACATCAAACATTTCTTTTAAAAACACCTAACATATATTTACTATACACCACATCGTGCTAGGACCAAGTGATGAAATCGCTTCGAGGGAATCTTCAAAGGTCGGGGGTGCATGGGACATTGAATTTACTTACGGGAAAGGAGAAATTTGTCCCTTCTACGTTGGTTTGGGTTGCAAAATAGTGGCTATGCGAAATCATCTAAGGGAAAATCGCTCGGTATGATGGGACCAACTCCGACCCTTCACCCTACCTTCATGATCTAGCTTTAAACCAAGATGATCTAGAAAACGCATGCATCCTGATCAGCAACCGATGGGGGAGAAGTCAACTTATCTGTGTCAGATTAATTAACTTGGTTTCGAGGTCGTCAGGGTATCTAGGTTGGCAGTGTTTTCATATTCATTAATTAGCTTTTGAACCGCGGGGATAAGCGTCGAGAGTGTCAGCGGCTTCTGGAAGTATTCATTT
>Ga0180437_10011938_pt1 | contig 10348 bp, 7 predicted proteins | sample SS_ome_4_FD_132410 | JGI IMG/M metagenome (GOLD analysis project Ga0180437, IMG submission 132410) | Hypersaline lake sediment archaeal communities from the Salton Sea, California, USA - SS_3_D_1 metaG | ecosystem: Environmental > Aquatic > Non-marine Saline and Alkaline > Hypersaline > Sediment... | reverse complement strand
CCGCTTGGTCGGTGGGCGAGGCCAAACCGCCGCGCGGTCCCGGCCGCCGCGAGATTCGACACGGCCATCTGGCCGAGACGTCCCTGGCGGGGGTCATGCCGCCGCCGGAGGAGTTCCCCTATACCGTCCGGATCGTTTCGGATATCACCGAGTCGAACGGATCGTCCTCGATGGCGTCGGTCTGCGGCGGGACCCTGTGCCTGATGGACGCGGGCGTCCCGCTCAATCAACCCGTCGCCGGCGTGGCGATGGGACTCATGATGGACGGCGACCGGGTCCGGATCCTGACCGACATATGCGGTTCCGAAGACCACTACGGCGACATGGACTTGAAGGTCGCCGGCACGCAGAATGGCATTACCGGCATTCAGATGGACTTGAAGGTGCCCGGCATCCGCGAAGACATCCTCATGGACGCCTTCACGCAGGCGCGCGAGGCGCGCATCCGCGTGCTTCGCGCCATGCTGTCCGTTCTGCCGAAACCGCGGGCCGAGATCAGCCCGCACGCACCGCGCCTGATTCTTATCAAGATCTCCCCGGACAAGATCGGTTCCGTCATCGGCCCCGGCGGAAAGATGATCAAGAAGATACAGGAAGAGAGCGGCGCCTCCATAGATATCGAAGATGACGGCACGGTCAACATTGCCTGCCGCAGCGCCGAAGGCGCCGAGAAGGCGCGCGCCATGATCGAAGCGATTACCGAGGAACCCATCGTCGGTCGGACGTATCTTGGCACCGTAACCGGGGTCAAGGAGTTCGGCGCGTTCGTGGAGATCATCCCCGGCCGCGACGGGCTGGTGCATATCTCCGAGCTCTCCGAAGGCTACGTTCAAAAAGTCGATGACGTCTGCAAGATGGGAGACGAAATGCTCGTTAAGATTCTCTCCATCGACGACCAGGGCAAGATCCGTCTCAGCCGCAAGGCCGCTCTGAAAGAGAAATCCGAAGAGCAAACGAAAGACGAGGCGCCCCAGCCCGAGAATTCCTGAGGGTCGGCCCCAACGCAAGGTCCAAAGCCGGGGGCGTTTTCCCGGAGAGAACGCATGCGGTCGGTTTCGAAACCGACCCCTGTGCCCCGGAGGCGATCTCATGGGTTACTTCGTCGCCTTTTTGGCGGGTGCCGCAATCGCGGCGGTAACCGTCGCGGCGTTCAGGCGCCGCCATGCGCGCGACCCGGGCGAGGAAGAGGCGCGGCGCCGCACCGAGAATCTCGCTTATGCCGGGCGGCTTGCCGGCGGGCTGATCCACGAAATCAAGAACCCGCTCAACACCCTCAGTCTTAACCTCGACCTTCTGGCCGAGGACTGGGCCGACGCCCGAACGCCCGAGGAACGCCGTGCTTTGAAACGCGTCGAGCTTCTCCGGTCGGAAACTCGGCGACTGGCCGCCACTCTGGAAGCGTTCATGGGTTTCGTGCGCGAACACCGCTTGGAATGGGCGGTCACCGACGTGAACAGGCTGGTCGAAGAGGTCGTTGCGTTCGTCGAACCGGAAATGAAGCAGAAACGCATCGCGCTTCGGAGCGCGTACGGCGACGCACGGTCCTGTCGCCTGGACGCGGCCCTCATCAAACAGGCGCTGCTCAACCTTCTGCTCAACGCCGAGCACGCCGTCGAGAAGGCGAGCGCGCCGGAGATCATGGTGCGGACCTCCGCCGAGGGCAACGATGTGCGCATTGACGTGACCGACACGGGGCGGGGAATTCCAAGGGAAGACCTCGACAAGATCTTCGAGGTGTTCTACTCCACGCGGAAGAACGGCGCCGGACTCGGGTTGCCGACCACCCGGCGCATCGTCGAGGAGCACGGCGGCCGGATCGTCGTGCACAACGAGCCGGGCCAGGGTACGTGTTTCACCATCGTCCTGCCGGCCCGGTTGGAGGACGGCGACAACGATGAACAAGCAGGAGAAACCGCCTGACGACGCGCTGGACCTGAAAGTCCTGGTCATAGACGACAACGAAGCCGAGGCGCGGAGCGCGGCCGAGGCGATTGAACGCATCGGTTGCGAGTGCCGCGTGGCCACCAGCGGCGCTGAAGGTCTGGAAACGATTCGTGCGGGCGGTCTGGACCTGATCCTGACCGATCTCGTCATGCGCGACGTCAGCGGGCTGGAGATCGTGGCCGAGGCAAAGAAGCACTGGCCGGACGTGGAAGTGATCGTGATCACCGGCCACGGCTCCATCGACACGGCCATCAAGGCCACCCAAGCCGGCGCGATGATGTACCTGGAAAAGCCGCTCAACCTGAAAGTCCTCAGAACCTACGTGCGCAAGGCCGCCGAGAGGCAGACCGTCGTCCGCGACCGAGACCGTTTGAAGCGGGCGCTCGACAAGCGTTTCGGGTACGAGGGGATCGTCGGCCGGAGCGAGGCCATGCAGCGCGTCTTCGACACCCTGCGCCAGATCGCCCCGACCCGCGCGACGGTGCTCATCGAGGGCGAGAGTGGAACCGGCAAGGAACTGGTGGCGCGCGCCTTGCACAATAACTCCCCCCGCCGCGCCCGGCCCTTCGTCGCCCTGAATTGCGCCGCGCTCTCGGAGGGCATCCTGGAGAGCGAACTCTTCGGCCACGAAAAGGGCGCTTTCACGGGCGCCGATGCCCGGCGCGACGGCCGTTTCGAGTATGCCCACCAGGGGACGCTTTTCCTGGACGAGATCGGGGACATGCCGATGAGCACGCAGATCAAGCTTCTGCGCGTCATCGAACAGGGCGAGATATTCCGCGTCGGCTCGAACGTGCCGATCCGGGTGGATGTCCGGCTCATCGCCGCCACGAACCAGGACATGGCCGGCCTCGTCGCCCGAAAGCGATTCCGCGAAGACCTCTACTTCCGCCTGAACGTGGTGCGCCTTCGTCTGCCGCCGCTTCGCGAACGCCCCGAAGACGTCCCGCTCCTCGCCGATTATTTCCTTCAGCAGTTCCGTGAGGAGCACCGAAAAGATGTGACCGGGATCACGCCGGAGGCGTTGCGGCGTCTAGAGCAGTATCCCTGGCCCGGCAACGTCCGCGAGATGCGCAACTGCATCGAGGCGATGGTGGTCACCGCTTCGTCCCCGGCTCTGGACGCGGGGGACATTCCCGCCTATATCGGCGACGTACAACCCGCGCCCTCAGGCCCTCTGGCGATTCCGGCCGGCGTTTCTCTCGACGAGATGGAAAAGGAGATGATACGGGGGACGCTCGAGCGCACCGGGGGCAACCGCGAGGAGGCCGCGCGAATTCTGAAGATCGGCGAGCGGACGCTTTATCGCAAGCTCGACAAATACGGACTCAAGTGACGAAGCGTCACGAGGATTTGCCGGACGCCTCGAGATCGAAGGGCGAAATGCGATCGCCGAACGTCTTTCGCGCCTCGCCAAGCCGTTTGCGCTGTTCGGCGAATACCCGGAAAACCTCCTCCGGTGCGTTCTCGACCTCGTCGCGATGGAAGGCTTCGACGCGGTCGAGCTTGCCGAGATTCTCAGGCACGCGAATGGTGAACTGCTTGACATAATCCTCTTGCGTGTAGTCCTTGTCGAGGACTTGTTTGAAGAGGCGCTTCAAGTCCTCGTAACGGGGAATCAGGCCCGTCGGGGCCGCGAGTGCGCCTGCCTCGCCGTGCGCGCGGAGTTCCATCCACTTCACCCAGACGTGCTTGTCCCGGATGGCGTTGAGAAACTCACCGCTTTCGTCGCGCAGGAAATAGTTCACGCCGAAGACCAGCGGCGGCCGCTCCAGTTTGCCCGCGAAGTCCAGGTTGTTCCGGACGTACTTGCCGAGGGCGATGGCGACGAAGTCTTGAATGCTCATCAAGTTGATCTCGGGCACGCCTTCCTTGCCGACCGTGGCGAAGGTGGTTTCGGTTTCCAGGGCGGCCCCGTAGGCCACGACGCCGTGCTCCCAGCCGAAGCTCTGCTGGCAGGGGACGTACGCCTTCGCGTCGCGGCCGCCGTACATGATGCCGGCCAGTTCGACGCCCTCGGGGTTTTCCACTTCGGGGTCGCAATTCTCGAGGGACCGGAGCGTCATGGCGTACCGCGCGTTCTTGTGCGCGAGCGGGATTTCCTCGCCGTTTGCGTCCTTCTTGCCTTTGCTCCAAGCGCCCGAGAAATTCTCGCCGGAATCGGGCGTGTCCTGGCCCATGTCCAGCCAGTAGGGCTTGCCGTCCTTCATGAGGATGTTGGAAAAAATGATCTCGCCGGACTTGTGGAGCGCGTTCCAGATCGCAGGATCGTCCTTGGCGTTGACGCTCCGTATGATGCCGAAGATGCCCGACTCAGCATTGACGGCCATGCAGTGACCGTTCACCGCACGGAAGAAAGCGATGTCATCGCCGACAATCGTCTCGCCTGGAAGCATAGCCGTGGAGGTTTTCCCGCACGCGCTGGGGAAAGCGCCGGCGAAATACGTCTTCCGGCCGCCGGGGCCCTTGACGCCCATCAGGAACATGTGCTCGGCCAGCCACCCCTCGCGATTGGCCTTGCGGATGGTCAGGCGAAGCGCCAGTTTCTTCAGGCCCACCGTGTTTCCCGCGTACTGGGTGTTCACGCTGTAGACCGTCTCGGTCCCGTAGTCAATGTAGATGCGTTTCTTGTCCGGTTCGGCACTCACCATGCGCTCGTCCAACTTGCCGGCCGAGTGAAGCGTGGCGATGAAGGGCGCTTCCGGCACGGCATTCCGGAAGGCCTCGTAGCCCCGGCGATAAAGCAGATCCAGGCTGTGCGAGACGTAGAAGGAGTCGGTGCACTCGACGCAGAGAACGCTGAATTCGGAGTCTTGCGGCCCGAGGGTCATCAAACGCACGATCAGGGTCCGGCCTTTCATGGAGCCCTTCAGGAGGCCGAGGATTTCGGCGAGCCCCGATTCACGATCGGTCTGATTCAGCGACTTGCTCAGTGTTTCGCCTTCGGGAACGAGGTACTTGGTGCGCTCGCGGTCGCGGCCCTGGTCGCGGATGCCGTCGAAGTGGACACTGTGGCCGGCCGTGTCGAGCGCCTTCTCCTCGCCGATTTCCAGCGCCATGCGCCGTGTGTATTCGGCGTCCTCTTCGCTGTCGGTGCCAACCCAGACCCGCACCGGTTCGCACAACTCAACGGCCGTGGCGATAAAGGCGTTCAGCCTAGGGTTGCCGACCGCCAGGAGTCTGCGCAAATGGTCCTCATCCAACGCGGCCTTTAGAATCGCGATGGCCGGTTCCTGCATCGTGAGCACTCTCTTTCCAGGCGGGCCGCGCGAAGGCGTTGCCGGGGCGCGTGCCGCAACGAACGGAGGTGTATAGAATTTCCCTCACGGTCCGAACGAATCTGGAACAAGGGGTTGACCGCGAGGGGTGCTTTTGAACGTCGCAGTCTAGGGCATCGCCGAGACGAAGTCAAATCGGAAACCGCGTCGCCAACGTCGAGCAGCTGGGAAGACCGGGCCTTTGTATTCTTGGGCTATTCGCCCTTTTCGGCGGAATCCGATTCGGCCTTCTCCCCCGTCTCTTCCTCGGCGGCGCGGGCGGGGGGTAGAATGCCCTCCGTGCGGGCGTGATCGAGGATGGCCTTCTCGATTTCGTTGGCGACATCGGGATTCTCGATGAGGAACTGCTTGGCGTTCTCGCGGCCCTGGCCGAGGCGCAATTCGCCACACGAGAGCCACGCGCCGCTCTTCTGCACGACGCCGACGTCGGCGCCGCAATCGAGCAGATCGCCCTCACGGGAGATGCCCTTTCCGAACATGATGTCGAACTCCGTGCGGCGGAAGGGCGGGGCCACCTTGTTCTTGACCACCTTTCCGCGCGTGCGATTGCCGATGATCTGGTCGCCGCTCTTGATGCTGCCCACGCGCCGCACTTCAATGCGCACCGAGGCGTAGAACTTGAGCGCGCGTCCGCCGGGGGTGACTTCCGGGTTGCCGTAGATGACGCCAATTTTCATGCGAATCTGGTTGATGAAGATGACGCAGGTTCTGGATTTGCTGATTGCGCCGGAGAGCTTGCGCAGGGCCTGCGACATCAGCCGCGCCTGAAGTCCGACGTGCGTGTCGCCCATCTCGCCTTCGAGTTCGGCGCGGGGAACCAGCGCGGCAACGGAGTCTATGACGACGACGTCCACCGCATTGCTGCGGACGAGGAGTTCGGCAACGTCGAGGGCCTGCTCGCCGCTGTCGGGCTGACTGACGAGGAGATTATCCAGGCTGACGCCGAGTTTCTCGGCGTAGTCGGTGTCGAAGGCATGTTCGGCGTCCACGAAGGCGCAGACGCCGCCCATCTTCTGCGCGTTGGCGACGATCTGCAGCGCCAGAGTGGTCTTGCCGGACGATTCCGGCCCGAAGATCTCCACCACCCGGCCCCGGGGCACGCCGCCGCAGCCGAGGGCGATATCCAGCGAGATCGAGCCGGTCGGGATCGCGCTCACGTCCAGGCGCTGCTCGCCGCCCAGTTTCATCACGGCGCCCTTGCCGTACTGTTTCTCGATCTGCGCCAGCGCCCGCTCGAGGGCCTGATCGCGTCCGCCCTTCTCCTCTTTGCCCGTTCCCGACCCGCGACCGCCTGCCGATTTTGCGCACATAATTGTGTCTCCTGGTTATGCGTTCGAATGACTCTCGAATCTTCCCTATGCGGATGTCTTGAGCGCGACGCGTTCGACCGGCGTGTAAACCGGGCCGTCCGGACGCAGATCACTCTTCATCAGAACCACTTCCTCAACCGTCATCGTCCCGAAGCTTCTCTCCGTCGCCTTGCCGAGTTCGTCCGCCATGTCCGCTATGGCGGTCGAAGGCTTCCGTACACGACCGATCGTGACGTGGTTGCGGAATTTGCGCTTCTCGCGCGGGACGCCGATGGCCGTCATCGCCTTGTCGAGGCGCTTTGCGATATTCGCCAGGCACGGCGGCTCGTCGTGGGCGTCAACGAAGAGCACACGCGGCCGCGCCGGCGTCGGGAACGCTCCGGCGCCTCTAACGGACAGCGCGAAGGGCGCCACGCCTTGGATGCACTCCCGCAGAATTGCGATCGCGCGCGGCACGGCGTCCTCGCCAATCTCGCCGAGGAACTTCAACGTCAGGTGAAGGTTTGCCGGAGCAACCCACTTGACCGGACCGCCGGCTCGGCGCAATCGCTCGATCAGCCGTCCGACGTCGTCCCGGATCGGTTGGGACATCTCGACGGCAACGAACGCTCGCATGCATGGCCTTTCTTTTTGCGAACCGTAAAGCCGCCGGGATGATACCACACCGCACTGACAGAGTGAAAGCCGAAGGGCTTCAGAAGGCCAACATGCGTCGGAATTCTTCGAGGCGGTCCTCCACCTCCTCGCGCGTCAGGGCGGCGGTGCGACGCACGCCGAAGTCCTCGACGTTAAACGACGCGATCACGGCGCCGTAGGCCATCGCGCGGCGCATGACGGCGGGCGTCGGCTCACCCGCTTCGGCCAGGCAGCCCATCATCCCGCCGGCGAACGTATCGCCCGCGCCGGTCGGATCTCGTACCTCGGCTACCGGGAAGGCGGGGATCAGGAACGTGTCGTCCAACGTGACCATTACGGCCCCATGCTCGCCTTTCTTAACCACGACATATTGGGGGCCGAGGTTCAGGAGCGCCCGAGCGGCAGCGATTCCGTCCAATCCCGTCAGGAGATGCGCTTCGCTGTCGTTGATCAAAACGGCCTGGACGCGCTTCAGGAGAACGTCGAGAGCGGGGCGGTCGCCCTCGATCCAGTGATCCATCGTGTCCAAGACGGTAAAGCGAGCGTCGGGCATCCGGTCCACGACTTGCATCTGGTGGACGGGCGATCCGTTGGCGAGGAAGACGAACGTGGAGTCGCGGTACTCCGGCGGCGGCACGGGTTCGTACTCGCCGAAGACGTTCAGCGCCACCGAGATCGTTTCGCGAACGTTCATGTTCTCGAGGTAACGTCCGTGCCAGCGGAAGGTCTTGCCGGGTTTCGTCTCAAGGCCGGTCAGGTCAATGCCGCGTTTTCCAAGCAGGTCCAGGTGTTCGGCGGGAAAATCCTCGCCGACGAACCCCATCAGGCGGACCCGGGTGAGCAGTGAGGCGGCCAGCGCAAAATGCGTAGCCGATCCCCCCAACGCATTCTCCGCACGGCCTCGCGGGGTTTCGATCGTGTCGAGAGCTACCGAACCGACGACAACCAAGGACATCACGGTCTCCTTACGCTTAGGACGGGCACTCGGCGTGTTCCGACGGTTCGGACAATACTGAAGCACCGTTCGCGAGTCAAGCCTGCGTGACACGTGATAACGCTTCCCGCTTGACGGAACCCAGGCGTTCTGCTATTCAGGCACGTCATGACAAGACCTGCCACAAAAGCCGAATTATCTTTGCTCCGTTCCCTTCGCACAGTGAAGGGCCGCCGCGAGAACGATCTCTTTCTCGTTGAAGGAGTCCGTTTGTGTGCCGAACTCGCGGAATCGTCCGTTCGTACTGAGTTTACCCTCGTTGCCGATTCGATCGCCGCTGACGCTTCGATGCGTCCGCTTCTGGAACGGTTTGCACGCAAGGGCGTGCCCATCTTCTCGGCGCGCGAGGACTTCGTTCGGCGCGTCTCCGACACAACGCACTCTCAGGGCATCCTGGCGGCGGCGCGATGGCGGCCCGTAGCGCCTGCGGACTTGCCACGACGCCGCGGCGTCGTCTTCTTAGCGCTCGACGCCGTGGCCGATCCGGGGAATGTGGGAACCGTCATCCGCACAGCCGCTTGGTGCGCGGTAGACGGGGTGCTTCTCGGAGAGGGCTGCGCCGACCTTCTGAATCCTAAAACCGTCCGCGCGACGATGGGGGGATTGTTTCACGTGCCGGTTTGTTCGCGCGTGGGCCTGAGCGAGGAATTGGCGCATTTGAAGGCGTCGGGATTTCATGTTGCCGCTGCGGCAACGGACGGGTCGCCGGACTGGCGCGGCTGGCGCGGATCGGGGAGCATCGCGCTGGTTCTGGGCAATGAGGCGCGCGGGCTGAGCGCCCCTGTTCGCGAACTCGCCGACCGGCTCGTCGCCGTGCCGCTTCGCGGAAAAGGCGAGTCTCTGAACGTGGCCATGACCGCCTCAATCCTCCTCTCGGTCTTGCTCTAACCCGCGTTTCTCGCCACCGCTCGCCGGCCGGCACGGCCCGGCAAAATACTCGCGGCGCCAAGGGCTCCTATGCGGCTTGTATTGCCCGTCAACGCGCTTCATAATGGACATGGGCGTGTACGGTTCTAAGACCCGGCTCCTTATCGAGGCGACCGCGGAAGGAACCCTGAATCATGCCGGACGAGAAGACGGATGCGCTGGTCGTTGGCGCGGGTCCCGTGGGGCTTTTGCTGGCGAACCTCCTGGGTGCGGCAGGCGTGAACGCGGCACTCATAGACAAGAGAGGAGAACTCCCTTCCCAGTCGCGGGCGATCGGCGTGACGCCGCCTTCGCTTCATATTCTGGAACAACTCGGCCTTGCCGAAACGCTCATTGAAGCGGGAGTTCGTGTGCAAGAGGCGGTTGTATTCGAAGGAAAGCGCCAGTCAGGGGCGGTCAGTTTTCGGAATCTTCCGGGTCCCTATCCGTTCATTCTGTCCGTTCCGCAAAGCGAGACGATGCGGATTCTCGAGAGGAACCTCGGGCGATTCCCCCATGTCGAGCGCTGTCAGCACATGGAGTTTCTCGAGACGGTGACGGCCGCGGACGCCGCGAAGGTTCGAATTCGCGATACGCTTTCGGGCGTAACGAAAACGATGCTGGCGCGACTGGTCTTGGGCTGTGACGGCCATCGCAGTACTGTTCGGGAGAGGAGCGGTCTCGCCTGTTCCCACAAACGTTATCGAGTATCGTTTGCCATGGCGGATTTCGACGATTCGAGCGACTTCGGCGACGAGGCGCGCCTTTTTTTCACGCCACAAGGAGCCGTCGAATCCTTCCCCTTGCCCGGACGGCGCCGCCGCTGGATCGCCCAAGTCCCGCGTGCGGACAACGACTATGCGATCGAGGACCTTGTCGGTCTTGTCCACGAGCGCACAGGCTTCGATCTTGGTGTAAGCGATGCATCCAAGCCGTCTTGGTTTCAGCCCGAGCGGCTTTGTTGCGAATCGTTCGGGGGAGCATCCTTTCTGCTCTGCGGAGACGCGGCGCATGTGATGAGTCCCATCGGCGGCCAAGGGATGAATACGGGCTTCGCCGACGCGGCCGATGCCGCCGGGATCGTGAGAGAGTATTTGGAGGGGGGCGACTGGAGCGGCCTCTGGCGCGGCTATAACCGCCGCCGCCGACGCGCATTCAAGGCGGCGGCGAATCGCGCCGCGGTCGGCATGTGGATTGGAACGCGAACGGGAGCGATCGGAAGGCTCCGAAGTTTTCTTCTCCGGTATGGGCTGCTGCGGGGACCTTTCTCGAAAAAGCTG
>Ga0180437_10011937_pt1 | contig 10348 bp, 6 predicted proteins | sample SS_ome_4_FD_132410 | JGI IMG/M metagenome (GOLD analysis project Ga0180437, IMG submission 132410) | Hypersaline lake sediment archaeal communities from the Salton Sea, California, USA - SS_3_D_1 metaG | ecosystem: Environmental > Aquatic > Non-marine Saline and Alkaline > Hypersaline > Sediment... | reverse complement strand
TATCCTTATGGATTTAGTGATCAATTAAAGAAGCGCTTAGAAGGAAAATCAACCCGCTTTCGTTCTATGTGAAGTAATAGGGACAGGCTTACATAATTCAATACCTTTTGAAATTGAAGGATAAAGGGGAGGTGAGATTTTTCCGTAGACTCTTTGTTTCTCGACTATGAAAGAATAGTATTATGTAACGATTTTGCTATAAACCTATTCCGCTGAGGACTCACCTGAATATTTAACAATGCGATTTTTAATCAGAGGTTCTCCCAGCCTTTGAGCATATCGATTCCTTCATCTGAGCATACTCTTATTTTTATCTATTCATGAAATCCAAAGATGAAAACCAGACTCGTGATAGGTTGCCATTATTGCAGGCACATATCTCTTCCATACACTATCCTGATATTACAATTCTAAAAATTAGAAGGTAGATCAAGAGACAATTAATTCATGACGGGGGAACAGAGGATATCCCATTTTAGGAGCCATGATAGCAGATATCATCCTGAATTAGGTAAATTCCTGGTGTTATTTTCCTCACTTTAGCCCCGCCTTGCGAAGAGCATCAATGAACCGCTGTTTGAGAACTTGGTTTTTTTGTGGGGATGTTCTTGCGAGTCGGTCTACAGAAAGGTTGGGATTCAGACTCATAATCTCTTGTGCTTGTTCACGAGCTTTGTCCATTCTGCCTGACACACTGTAAATACTACAAAGCACGATACGAGAAAGAACATTTCTGGGATTCTCCTGAACCGCTCTCTCAGCCCAATGTGTGGCTTCCTCAAACTTTTCAACATTTCGATACGTCCCGGCTAAATTGTGCATGTACCAACCCGGTGCATGAGGGTTTAGACGTATGGCCTTCCTAAGGATCGGTATTGCTTCCCCTGCTCGATCTGCGAAGCGAAGTCCCATTCCTAAAAACGCATGGGCATCGGCACCATTCGGTTCAAGCTCAACGGCACGTTGTGCTTCCCGAATGCCCTTTTTATAGTCCTTTTTCATAATATAGATATTGCCCAGAAGACCATGCGCACCCCCCAGGTTGTCATCCAAGGAGAGGGCTTTCTGAGCGAGCTCCACAGCTTTTCTCAGAGACTCTCGAGGAGATTTGGTGGAGCCCAACCACACATCTACTAAATGAGTTCCACTCAACCACCTATAGGCCTGCGCATAATCAGGATCAAGCGCAATGGCTTCTTCCGCAAGGCTCCGAGCCTTATGATTATCTTCAATATTTTGGTGCCGTTTCAGATCACGTGCCTGCAAAATCTTCAAATACGCATCGAGATTATCGGTCCCGCTACCAGCTATAAGAGCCTGCTCTCCTTCAGTCAGCGTAACTTCAAGAGTTGCAATAATCTTCATGGTGATCTCATCCTGGAGGGCAAACAGATCTTTCAACTCCCGGTCGTACCGTTCACCCCAAAGATGGTTTCCTTTTCGAGCGTCAACAAACTGGGCTGTTATACGGATACGGTCGCCAGATCTCCGAACACTCCCCTCCAGCACATACTGCACGCCAAGATCCTCAGCGATCTGCTGAACTTTCACCGGCTTGCCTTTATACGCGAAGACGGAGCTGCTTGCGATGACAAATAGTTTTTCCACTTTTGAGAGAGCAGTAATGATTTCTTCCGTAATCCCGTCGCTGAAATATTTCTGCTCGGGATCGCCGCTCATATTGACAAACGGCAGAACGGCAATTGAGGGCTTGTCTGGAAGGGGCAGGGCTGGTTTGTCGGGTAGACCCGCCTTGTTGAGGGCCTCAATTAAGCGTCTGGTTTCAGCTTGATCCTTAAATGGAAGTTTCTTTGCGTAACGATTGACGGAGAACTTGGGTTGAATCCTGAGAACTTCTTTGGCTTGCGCACGGGCCTCGTCATCACGATCTGCGAAGCTATATGTGGCTGTCAGGTGCACGTGGGTCATGATACTATCGGGCGAGCGGTCGAGCGCTTTCTTATACGCCGCAATCGCCTCCTCGTATCGTCCCACCATGCGATAGGCACAACCTAAATGTCGAAAATAATGGCCCGGAGCAATGGGGTTGCTACGAATCGCCTTTTCAAGGGAAGCAATGGCTTCCTCGGGCCTGCCAGCGATTTGTAGAGCATATCCCAACGCCACATGGCCGTCAGCACCATTGGGATCGAGGGCAATAGCACGCTCCGCCTCGGCAATGGCCCTCCCATACTGCCTTGTCATTGCATAGATATAGCTCAATACCTCATAGCTACAGGGGTGGGAGTCATCCAGGGAAATGGCCTTGTGCGCCAGCTCTAAGGCTCGCTCCATGGACTTTTTGGGCGACGTACCGGTACCATAGAACGGCTCCATGAGATGCGTCATAGCCAAAACCCTGTACGGCCTTGCATATTCAGGGTCCAGGGCAATGGCTTCCTCACACAGCTGGCGAGCCACAATCATATCATCTTTATTGAAGCGCTCATGATATTCGATAGCCTTCAATGCCTTCACGTAGGCCTCGATGTTGTCCGTGCCTCTCCGATAAATGCGGGCTTGCTCACCTTCCGTGAGCTTTACCTCAATGGCCCTCAAGATCTCCATCGTGATCTCATCCTGGAGCGCAAATACGTCTTTTAACTTCCTATCGTAGCGTTCCGCCCAGAGGTGATGTCCTTCGATGGCATCGATGAGCTGTGCGGTGATCCTGATTCGGTCTCCCGATCGGTGAATGCTTCCCTCCATCACATAGCGAACTCCCAGCTCACGGCTCACCTGCTGAACTCTTGTGGGCTTCCCTTTGTATGTGAATGTAGAGTGGCGGGCGATGACGAACAGCTTGGGAACCTTGGAGATGCAGGTGATGATATGCTCGGTAATCCCATCGCTCAAATACTCCAACTCCGGATTCCCACTCATGTTTTCAAAGGGGAGCACCGCAATGGACGGTTTATCGGGCAGGGGAAATGCCATCTTTTCAGAAGGGGTACCCTCTTTGTGAGGAGCATACCAGGAGTATTGCCAGACTACAAAAGCCGTCACTATTGCGATCACGGCGGCAAGAGCCGGCCACTTCCAACGACGAGGCAGGACCCTCTTCCATTTTCTCAGCAGGAATATATCACTCTTTTTTTCTTTAGAAAATTTGTATGCATGCTCCTGTTGTTTCTCCACCTCCTGTCTGAGATCAGCAATAAACCGATCCCACGCAGCATCGTCTATAAGTTCTGGGTCTTCTTCATAGGTTATAACCACGTCATCTAAGCCGGCATCGACTTTATCAATCGAGAACCGCAGCCTCACATGCTCTTCGCTGCCTCGGTACTCAAACAAGTTCGCCCAGATGTCCTTCTCCTCGTCGGTGAATTGATAGGCCGCACCAATCCCTTCCTCAAAGTCCTTTTTTCTTCCGAGTACTTTAAAAAGTGGGGCATCCTCCAGATCAGGGAGGGCGTCCTTCCACTTTCGGTAGATCCTAGGGAGCAAATGTTCCCTCTGTGATGAACCCGCTGAACCTCCCACCGTCTCGTTAAGCAATCCGAGCAGCTCGAGATGCTCCTCCAAGGGGATGGAGGTGATTCGCCCGAGCCGTTTCATCTCGTGCACCACAAGCGCGATAACCGAGAGGTAGAACCGTCGCGATGGGGAGTCAAAATGAAGGGTCAGGGCAGGGGTGTGGGGGAGCGCGATATGGAGTTTGAACTGATTGAGATCGATGTGTAGTAATTTTTTGGGCTTTTCAACCATTACATTTGCTCCGGAGATCTTGTGAAAGAGTTTTATAACTGTGTGGATATGAAAGCAGTAAAAATAGTTGTATGGTTCGAACCGTTAACTGATTGTGAATCACTTTAGCATAGAACAAAAATAGAGAAAAGATTTTTTCCGAAGCCATCTTTTATTATCCTCAAGAGAACAATCATGAGAAGGAAGCTACTGAAAATGCCGATATGAAACCTTCGGGGAGGTTTTAATACCCCCTTGTAAGGTTTTTGCTATTATACGACATGATAAAGCGAATCTACAATGCCATATGGAAAGCCATGGGCCATATAAATTGTATATTTGTTACTATTACTTCCTTAATGAAAAATGTTCCATATATTAATTAAGGGGGGAAGCTAAAATGAAAAAAATAGTATTTATATGCACAATGATCTGCGTCTTAGCATTTTTACCATTACCTGCATTAGCAGGCTCACCGAAGTCCTATGACTCGGTGGTGGCAGGGAAAAGTAATCCTGCCTATGACATTGCAACCCTACAGGATGCAGTGGATAAGGGAGGGTCAGTCCTATTGAAAGGAACTTTCGATTTCGGAAAAGACGGGAGCATAAACATTTCGAAAGATGTCAAAATCTACGGTGAAATCGATGCACAGGGCAATCCCGCCACGAGAGTCCAAGGTGGTTTCTGGACCTTTCATAGTAAATTGCCATCTCAATTACCCCCTCAGACACCGGGGCCAAAGGTTACTATTCAGGGCATCCATTTTGAAGGTGCTCAACGGGCTCCTATCTCTCTGCCTTACTGTAGCGGGGCGAATATCGTTAAAAACAAAATAACCAATGTGCAGCCATACGCTAGTAAGGTCCCAATATTTGGCAAGATAGGCTTGTATAGACAACAAGGGATAGTCTTTAACCCGCTTTATACACTGCCAAGCCGTAAATACCAACCTGGGGCAATTACTGGAGATATCGTAGTTGCCGAAAACGACATTGAACTCAGCAATGATATTTCAGAAAAGACAATGTCTCAGGGTGTTATCATGATATGGTCAACCGGTGCTACTATAAAAATTCTGCGCAATCATATTGTGAATTGCTCCAGGAACTCACTGGAGAGCATAGACAACTATCCCGGACAAGATGGAAGTGGAATGACCCTGATAAAGGGCAATACAATTGTCACAGCGACGAAGGGTATACCGGTTCCAAGCCCATCAACACCTAATGGTGTAGTTGCTGGATGGTTTCTTGATCTGAATGGGGCTACTGATCCGGCGCGAAAAACAAAGACCGTAGTAATGAATAATCATATCGAAGTGCGCGGAGCCACTTCGTTTGGGATTACCGTTATCGCTGATGGCGGTATCATCAGCTCTAATCACATCTTTATGGCAGGCGGACCAAGAGCTAAGGGTATTTTACAGTTAACCTCTAATTCGCTGATTGCGAATAATACAATCGAGGGCTCTGGCCTGTGTGCTGCTTTAACCATGCCTTATAAAAGCCTGAAAGCATGTGGAAATACATTTGTAGAGAATGACCTTAGTCATTTTAAGGCTTTTGCAGCGAATGTTCTGCTTCAGAGTTCGGATAACATACTCCTAGGAAAGTGCGGAAAGGTAATCGATAAGGGTCATAGAAACCAAATCCTTGATTAGAACGGAAGGATAGTATAATAAAGGCAGGGCCAGAAATTGGCCCTGCCTTTTTTGTCAGAATGCCTCTATACGGTATATGAATGGGTGGACGTCCATAAATAAATATGTGTCACGATCTTAATTATGAATTAATTCTATAATTATGGATCTCCCCCCCCTCGCCTCATTGTTTTAAAAATGTTCTGTGTTTTTTGCTTATTTTTTACCCCACAAGACTTCGGAAATGGATTCATTGACAAATGTCTCTCAAAGCCCTACAATTGTAATGATTCATCTGGAAAAAGAAGAAATCCACTATAGCTATATAACATGATGCCGCTTCACTCAGGTTTAAACATCTGCTCTTTTTTCTTACTTTTGACATCTCTGTGTAGTGGTTGACTTGCCTCAAAGGTTGAGCCACATTTTTTAGGAAGTATCATTCTACAAAGGAATTCCACATTGGAAAACGGCTGGGATATAAACGCTGAATTCGTCTCCGGACCTCCTCCTGACACTATTGTGTGCCCGATAGATAAAGCCGAGATGGTGTTGGTGCCTAAAGGTCAATTTACCATGGGAATTACCAAGGAAGAGCTCCGCCATGTCTTTTTGCGAGACAGACAGGTGAACCAGGTATTTGCTACCGAAATACCTGCTCGCAGTGTTTTTCTTGAGGCATACTATATTGATCGGTATCCGGTAACAAACTATCAATACCATACATTCCTTAAGGAAACAGGGCATCGAGCACCGTATCTCTGGAATCACCCCGTATGGAGAAAATTAATGCAACCTGTTGTGTTTGTAGGCTGGGACGATGCAAGGGCCTATGCCACGTGGGCGGGAAAATCCCTCCCCACTGAGGCACAGTGGGAAAAAGCAGGCAGGGGAACGGACAGGCGTTTCTGGGCATGGGGTCATGAGTTCATTCTGGGGAGATGTAATTCCAGAGAACTCGGGCTTGGGACCACATCAGAGGTCGGCCTTTTCCACACAGGAATGAGTCCATATGGATGCTACGACATGTGCGGTAATGTATGGGAGATATGCGAGGGCCAATGGCAAGGGGGATCTTTTCCTATGCGGGGAGGATGCTTTTTAGGGTCCGCAACATTTGTGAGGGTTACCTGTCGCTGGAGCCCTGAAGACCCTAACAACGGCGCCCCCTGGCTTGGATTTCGCTGTGTAAAGGAGATTCCCGCGTAACAATGGCACCATAGAGTTTATTGAACGCTTTTAAGTGATGAAGTTTTATCTATTATTAAAAATGTCAGGTATCGTGCCATTCTGTAACCACATATCTCATTCATAAACCATCTGAATATCACAATTCTAAAAATTACAAGGGAGGTCTTGAAGTAATCCCTTACTACCTTGAGGTTTGAGGCTCTGCCGTCTATTGAAACGTGCCTATGATGAGCGCTTCACAGAAAGACCTTTTGGCAGCATCAAAACCGCAGTTAAGATACAAATTGCAGTAGCTGAGAGCACGGTGAACAGGGTATCGAAGCCCCAGCGATAATGAATCCATGCAATGATGGGTACCGAAGATGCCATGACCGAAAAGGTTATAATATACCGGAATGCATAGACCCGACTTCTCCACTCGCTTCGCGTAATACGGCTAATCAACACGTCGTTGATGGGGACCTGACCGAAGACAACGAGCATAAAGCCCATGGAAACACCGAATGCATTCCAGCCCGTGAGCCCGGGCATCAGTGCGAAGAATAGCGCCTGGAGCCCGATTACGAACGCAAATACCGACCTGATAGAATAGTGATCCACGAGATATCCAACAGCGAGCTGGCCAAAGGCAGCGATGGAAAATACAACAAAGGCGTACCTCCCCACGAGCGTTGCGGACATTGCCAGCTCGGTAAGGCGCTCGTCAAAAACCTTTGGCAACGCAAAGGTCGTGCTCTGGAAGATAAGTCCTCCAAGCGCTGTGGATAAAAATATTACACCGAACACACGGCCAAGCAGGCGCCTATCCATCGATTTGGTTTCTTCAAGCTTCTTTTTTGAGGCATGATGGGGGGTGTCCTGGGTTATGGTGCTTCGGCTCGAATACAGGACCCCGGCATAGGCCATTCCAATTGTAATCGATACAATCCCTGGCAAAACGAAAGCGGAGCGCCAGCCCTTGTGATCGATGAAAAATCCCGTGATGAGCGCTGCGCAAGCCACCCCCATGTTGCCGAAAATGCCGTTAAAAGCGAGCGGTATACCGGTATTCTCCCGCCCTTGCACAACAAGCGCGAGGCCCACTGGATGATAGATCGCCGCAAAGATCCCGATGGCCGAGAGGCCGATTCCAATCTGGAGAGGGGTTTGCGCAAGTGAGGTGAAAACTGAGCTCAGGCCAAGGCCGATGAAAAAGACGACCATCATACCATTACGGCTCCACCTATCAGCAAGCAAGCCCGCAGGGACCGCACACACGCCAAAAGCCACGAAACTGGGCGTGGCATACGGAATGAGCTCCGCATAGCTCATTCCCCATTCCTGGGAGAGTGAGAGCGCCGCCACAGTTGCAAATAATAACATGAAAAAATGGTCGCAGAAGTGGCCGATGCTAAGAAAGACAAATTGGATTCTATTTACCATGGATGTTCCCCTTTATCCTCAAGAAATCAGGTGCGTAATCGTAAACGAAATAAATGCCTTCAGAGAAAAAAACAGGCCGGAATGGGATATGGTTGTGGTCAAGAAAGGTGATCGTGCTTTCCAACGCATGTGATACATGCAATAGCTTTGCCCTGCTTCAAGGGCCGAGTTCATCAAAATATGAGAGCTACTCATGGCAGTATCAGCCCTCTATAACCTCCGCCAGGGCCCCTGTGATCTCCGGGTACTGAAATATAAACCCTTGCCTGAGGAGCTTTGCAGGGATAACTCTCTGGCCTTCAAGAACCACCGATCCAAATTCCCCGAGCATAAGTCGAATCAAAAAAGCAGGGGCCTTGAAAAAAGAAGGTCGCGAAAGCGCCTTACCGAGTGCCGCGGCGAGTTCCCTGTTTCGCACTGGATTCGGCGAGCATACATTAATCGGACCGTGGATATCCTGATTATCAAAGACAAATAGGAATGCGTGCAGAAGGTCTTCCATATGAATCCAGGAAAACCACTGATTCCCACTTCCTAATGGCCCACCAACAAACTTCTTGAATGCAGAAATCATCCGACCCAAAGCGCCTCCTGTCTTGCCCAGAACGATACCAAATCTGGTTATTGTCACCCGAACTCCTTTATCCGCGGCCTTGAGAGCCTCCTTTTCCCAATCCACACAAACCTTTGCCAGAAAATCATCTCCTGGGCTATCTTCCTCTATCAACTCCTCATCATTTTGAAAACCGTAGTATCCCACTGCTGATGTGCTACATAGCAGGGCGCCTTTTTCGCCAGTCATGGCCTCTACTACATTACGCGTCGTGAGAATCCTGCTATTATAAATGAGTTGTTTCGTCGTATCATTCCATCGCTGAAAGATCGAGGCACCTGCCAGATTGATCACCGCATCGTGCTTTATAAGCTCTTCTTGCCACGCCCCAGGAATAGTGGTATCCGCAGGGACGTATTTGACCTGACCGGGTGTATATGGCTTCGGCTTAGGTGAATGGTCGACAACGGTGACCTCGTATCCTCTTTTTAGAAGCCGTACTGATAGCTGTGTACCAACAAACCCAAGCCCACCCGTGATAAAAACCTTCATGGCATCTCTCCTCGTTCCTCTTTGCCAGGCCCGATGAGTGGTAAGATCTTGTCAACCTTGAAGAGTACCAGATAGCGAGACGTTTCCTCTCTTTCTTTCTCTGTGGCATATTTTCTTCGGCGAATGGAGCGAAGAAGCTCGCTGTCTTCTTCCTCACGAACCTTGCTAAGAAACAGCCGGACACCTTTGTATCCGGGGGCTTCCTCTATGAAGAGATAGGCCGCGTGAATGTTTGACTGTAAGTTATGGTGAGTTAAACGGTCAGGCATAATAAATGCGATAGTATCTTCGTCCACAACATGTGGTCGTGCATACACAGCCACATCTACATGCCCTTGATCATCTGCGGTTGCTAAAACTCCTTTTCCCTTCATGGCCTCAAAATAGTGCGCAAGATCCATTTATTATCTCCTCTCTGTGAATGTGTTGAATTACTATGATATGTTAAGGATATGAAAAGCTCAATCAGTTTTTTCTCTTCTATCTTTCCTCTCTGGCAGCTCACGGGCTTGTTGCTTGGTCCCGGTTATGGGGCATGAGGGTGGTTTAATAGTTTGATTTTCAGTACATGTCGTCTTATGCTTATATTGAAAGGTTTCTCAGGAAAGCTAAGTGCTTCGATTCGCAAATATTATAACCTATTTGAATGAGTATAGTCTTGCGGTTGCTAACTCGGCTCTACACTTAGTCCCGAGTTAATAAATACATCATCGAATTTATGGATCGAGGGACTAAGGACAAAGTGGATATACCAACACAAGGGGAGAAGTCTGCCAGCTCTTTGATAAAAGGCAGAGAGTGTAGTATAAAAAGATGCGTATTTATCACTACTGAAATTTTAAGGACAACAAAAAAGAAGAATGAAACTGGGCAGGTAATTCGATGTTCATACATCCTGACTCCATAAAGAATATGTGTTATTGATAAGGAGGAGTAATCCGTGAATTTTTATTATAATCAGAAAAGAGAATTCAAGAGTTACGCACAGAGATCCGTTACCATGGGGAATATCGGGATGGTTGCGTCAAGTCAACCTCTTGCCACCCTTTCAGGATATAAAATACTGGCTCACGGTGGAAATGCTGTTGACGCCGCTGTTTCCATGGTGAGTACGCTGAATGTGGTTGAGCCCCATTCCGCCGGATTGGGGGGTGATGCCTTTGCGCTGATATACCTGGCAAAGCAGAATAAGATAGTGGGCATGAACGGGAGTGGAAAATCTCCCGGGCGGGCCAATATTTCTTTTTTCCATGAAAAAGGCATGAAAGAAATACCTTCTTTGGGCATTCTTCCTGTTA
>Ga0180437_10011936_pt1 | contig 10348 bp, 6 predicted proteins | sample SS_ome_4_FD_132410 | JGI IMG/M metagenome (GOLD analysis project Ga0180437, IMG submission 132410) | Hypersaline lake sediment archaeal communities from the Salton Sea, California, USA - SS_3_D_1 metaG | ecosystem: Environmental > Aquatic > Non-marine Saline and Alkaline > Hypersaline > Sediment... | reverse complement strand
CTCCCGATGGGCCTTAAAGGTCGCCAGAAAATAGAGGTCGGCGGCTGCGAGCATCCACACCGAGTAGAAATGGTTCCAAATAGACAAGGCCAGCAAGGCGGTCAGGCCGATCCAATAACGGCGGGTCGCGCCCTCGAGGCACCTTACAAAACAGAAGAGGGCGCCGAGTCCCAGGACGACGTGCAAGGTGTAACCGCGAAGTTCTTGCGCGTAGAAGATCTGGAATGGGGAAATCGCCGTCAAGAATGCGGCAAGAAGCGCGACTCTTTCGTCCTTGAGCAACGCGCGGCACGTCTGAAACGCCAGTGGAATGGACACAACGCCGATAATACAAGGCAACAGCCGCAAGGCAAAGTCATACGCATTCGATCCGGGCGATAGATGCGTTGTGCCATCGATGATGGCGCGCCACACACGTGTCAGGAGGGGAAAAAGCGGCGGCTCGAGAGGCATCTCGGGCCGGAGGAACACCATAAACTTGTCCACGACCGTAGCCGCTATGAGCGTCGAGACTTCGTCATACCAGAGCCCTTGAGCGGCGAGTTTGTGGAGACGGAGCGCCGCGCCTGCAATAACGATAAGGGTCAGAATGGCCCGACGCTGCTTGGGCGTCAGCGCCCGCGTTTCTTCCGCGCAGTCCGTATGGTTGTTCTTCGTTTCCGGCAACGCCGCCCCGCCTTATCGTCGTGCCTGTGAGTTGCCGCACACGATTTTGGATGGTATCAGAGCGCGGAGTACGCCGCAAACCGCGACAAGCGGCTGAGGTCCAGGTCCCGTCACGCCGAGTCCGATTCCTTGGCCGCGACGGCGACGAGCGTTACGCCGAACGGCAACGCATATCGCGCCGCCAGACGCGCCTCGACTCTTACCAGGCGCTGGAGCGCGGCATTGAGCCACCGCGGCGGCACGCCCCGCTCGATCAGGTTTGGTTCCCAATCCGGCCTCAACCGAGAGAAGAGGCGTTCGGCAGTGCGCGCGATCAATGCGGGCAGAAACAACGTGGGCAAAAGCCGCGTGATCCGCCGGACGGAGAAGCCCGCGCGCCGCAACTTCTCGGCAAGCTCGCGTCTCGAGTAGCGGCGGCGGTGCCCCTGCACGACGTCCGCTTTGCCCCATAACGCCTTCGAGGCGGGGACAAATACCACGTGACTCCCCCCCGGTTCGAGAATCCGAAACGCCTCCCTCATGGCGCCAACGTCATCGGCAATGTGTTCGTATACGTCAAGGGCCAACACCAGGTTGAATGCTGCGGCGGCGAACGGCACGGCGCCGGCAGACGCGTTGACAATGCGCCTGATCCCTCGCCGTTTTGTCATGGCGAGCCCAACAGGGTTGCATTCGATGCCCGTTGCGGCAGCCCCACGTGATTGCAGGCGCGTCAAGATGTACCCGGTGCCGCAGCCGATGTCTAATGCGCGTATGCGGGTTCCACTCTTGAAAAGCCCGCCTACAAGATTGCCCAGGGCTTTCTGCCGCCCCCAATAGACGAAATGCTCGGCCTCTTCGAGGGCGTATAGTTTCGCGTACCCTTTTTCGAGGTCGATGGGTATGGTAGCCTCCAACGGGTTGTCAATCGAGATACCCGATCCCGCGCAAATGCTCGACGGCGTTCTCGGGCAGTTCCTCGGCGCGGGTTCGTTCCACGCTCGGGGCCTCGTACCATATAAACAGTTTCGGCGCCTGGCCCTTGCGAAGCGACTCCTCGTCAGGCTTGGCGAATTCGGACGCAACCGGATCAAGGACTTCCCGATAGACCCTTGCGGGGTGCGACGCGGCGCCGTCGACGATCGTAGTGAGTTCGCGGGTGCATGCCACGGAAACGAATCCCTTTTGCCGCGAGGAGAAAGGACGAGCCAGGATCTCGTCTCGGTCGGCGCTCGTAAGCGCCAAATCGGCCGTGACGCTGTCGCCGTTCTCCATCAACGTCATCGTGTCCAGATTGGGGGCAAGCGGTTTTGCATAGAGCAGCTCGGCATTCGCGAGGGGCTCGTCGGTTCGGAACGTCAGCCGTACTCTCGAGTCGAGCGCTCCGCCGATGAAGTGAAAATGCCACCCTTCCGTCGAGGGCGCAAAGAAACCTTCGAGTGCGTCGCGCAGTTCGGCGGCGATTTGGGGTACGTCCTCGTAGCGATTCCGTTCTTCTCGGGGGTCTTCGACGAGATTATACAATTCGAACGGTTCGGCGCGATTGGCGCGATGGAGTTTCCAGGTGGGCGTGGCAACCGCGTAGCGGAGAATATGGCTTTTCGTCGTGTATACGAACCGTTTGGGCTCGGCGCGGCCCTCGAGCAACGCCACGAGGTCGTGCCCGTCGGTGGGAACAGAGGATTCTATGCCGAGCACGCGGAGTATGGTGGGGAACAGGTCGGTTAACTCGACCATGTCCGCGACGCGCCGCCCGGCAAACCGGCCATGAGGAAACTTGATCAGCAGCGGCACGCGGCAGCATTCCTCGTAGATTTGGTCGTGGAGATACCATCCGTGTTCCCCGAATTCTTCGCCGTGGTCGGCGGTTACGATGATGAGGGCGCGTTCATAGAGCCCCAATGCGCGCAGCTCCTCGAAGAAATCGTGGATGGCCTGATCGACCGCACGAATGCAGTCGTCATACAAGGCTACTATATAGTCGCGTTCTTCCTCGGTGATCTCGAAGCCGTAGTGCCGGACGGCGCCAAGGAGTCCCGACGCGCGCCACCGGTTTCCTCCGTCACGGGCGAAACTCGGCGGATCGGGAAACGCCTTCGCAAAATGGAGGAACTCGGGGCCGGGCGGATAGTACGGAGCGTCGTAACCGCCTTCTGCGAATTTGCTGTGAATGTCGTAGTTGTGCAAGAACGTGAAGACGTTCGGCAAGGGGTGAGTGCCAAGCCAGTCTTGCGCGACAGTGTGGACGGCGAAAACGTCGCGGAAATTGTCTTCCCGGGGCGGCATGGTGTACTCGTCAAATCCTTGCGCAAAGCCCCTGGAAGGCAAGAGCCACCAGCAATGCCCAACGTGGCCTGCGGTCAAGTACCCGGCGTCGCTGAGGGTCTCAGCCAAGGTAACCGATTCTTCGGCCAGGTTTGCGGAGTGGGTGACGCCGTGGCGCTTAGGATACAGCCCTGTCAGCATCGTCATGTGGGACGAAAGCGTCCAGACCTCGGGCGCGATGACGCTCTTGAAAAGCACAGCCTCGTTTGCGAACGCGTCAAGATGCGGCGTGGTCTCGCGTTCGTAGCCGTAACATGACACGTGGTCGGCGCGGAGCGTATCGCACGAGATAAGAAACACCGGCGTCGCGTCGGAGGCCGCCTGACGACTGTAGACCATGGGGTTGCCCCAATAGGCATAGTCAAAGCTCGGGGACGTCAAGCCGTCCACCTCGAGACGGATCACCACCTCCTGGCCAGCGTACGGACTCAGGTCCGCCCGGCACGGCATCCACCGGCGGTCGGCCTCAACGTCGCGCGGCCTCAGCTCTCGCTCGAGAAGCACGACACCTCGAGTGTCCTCCGCATCCAACAGCACCCGGAACCGCACGCCGTCGGCAACCCGCCGTTCCCACGCCCGAGGCCCCATGCCTATATGGGTCTCGAGAACGCCCGCAGGCGGCACCGTCACCGGCCAAGGCGCCTGCGCGCCGAGGAGGGCCTCGTGGGTCTCTGAATGGATGGTTAGGCGATGTGGCCCTTTCGGGGGTTCATAGGCCAGTTCCATCGCCTCGATGACGGCTTCTGAAGGTTGATCCGAGGCCAGGAACCGGATCCGCTTGATGTTGCCGCACCACGTGGGCGCGCTCGAGGCGTCCAACGGGAAAGCATAGGTATGAAACTCGTCGCCGGGGAACAGAGGCACGTCTACGCCCGGGTTCCCGTTCAGATACGGCTCGATATCGCTTTGCCACGAAAACGCGCACTTCGCGCCTCGATTTACGCGCATCCGCACCCGAAGCGTGTTGAACCGCGCGGCATCCACGCGGAAAGGTCGGGTCAGGAAAATTCCTCGGCCGCGTGAACGAGCCTTAAGCGCCCCGTCTTCCACCGCCACCGCTACAGGCCGGCTCGTCTGCCATTGGCTGTCCAGCGGGATCTCGAGCGCCGCGCGCGGCGTGTTCCGCAGGCGCGCGAAGTGAAGCCGGGTCAACCGTTGGGGCAGGATGGGGATGCCTCCACCGGGCAAGGGCGCGCCCTCGTATGCCAGAGAAGCGGACGGCGGGTCCGCCGCCGCCCAGCGCGTGGCCGCCAACAGCAGCCACGGCAACGCCTTCAAGGTCCGGCGTAACGCCTGCACGACGCGGAAACGGCGCCTCGGTGGTTCCAGGGGGCTGCCTCCCGTTAGTCTGAGTCGGCCGCTCCCGCCAACGCGTTTCAAGGAGGGCAACCTCATCGTTTGCCGTTGTTCACTCGTTTAGAGATAGTAAGCGCTGTACCGGCGGACAAGCCGCCAGCGGCGCCCAATTCCTCCGTGCCGGACACGGTGCCCGCAAGGCCACGCCTACCCGTCATCGCAAAGAGCGACCTCGCCGCAGACGGGCGCGCGACGCGACAATCACTTCCCGCGCGTATCCACATCGCACAAATATCACCAGGATTCCGCAACGATTGGGCGCATCGGCCATCATCATACCCGTTTACGATCCCGGTGCGCACCTTTCTGCGCACGCGGGTTCGGGCGGGTCGATCTTCTTTGCGCAGCGGTAGATAACCTGGCTGTCCGTTGGAATACCATACCGGTAGGCCTGTTCTTCAGACAAGAAGTCGGTGGGCACTATCGCCTCGTGCTCAAAAGGGGCAAGACGTTCCTCGAAATCCGCCATCGAGTAGGCCCGGCGATGGCCGAACAAGGCAGGATCCGGCCGGCCCCATTCCTCAGTCTCGGGACTGCCCACCATGAAAGGCACCATGATATACGCCGTACCGCCCGGCTCGAGCACGCGTGCGAGTTCGCGGGTAGCCGCCCAATCGTCGGGCACGTGTTCGAGCACATGGAAGCAAAGGACGCATGAGAAGGCGTCGTCCGTTATCGGCATACGTTGTATGTCCGCTTGAAACCTTGGGTTACGCGCCTGGAGCAACGTGTGCGGCGATACGTCGGCCGCAACCCAGCGCAGCGTCCCCCTGCTTGCCAAAAAGTCGCGCTCGTGGCTCACGGGCGCAAAATGGAGGCCGCGACCCTCACGACGCAGCAACTCGGGTTCGCCCCGCTCGACATAGAGCCGGAACAGCCGGTGCCGCTCCTGGCAATTGCAGTGTGGGCAGAAGACCCGGGGCACCAAAAACGTAATGACGTCAAGAGGATAGAAATCCTGGCCGCGCCAACCGCAACAGGGGCACTCGACGCGCGGAACGCCACCGAGACGGTTGCGCACGCGCACCCACAACCGCAGCACGCCATAGCGCAAGAAGACGCAAGCAGGCCGCGCGCCCCGCTCGATGAAGCGCCGCGAAAACGTCCGAGCGAGTGCGCCCACGACCCGCGCCCCATCCAGGGGAATAACGATGCGCCTGCGTAGCGGAATGTGAGAACTGCACCCAAGCCTTGGCACGCGATGTTTCACAGCGCCCCTCTCCCGCCCTTCTGAGCCTGTCTTGCCGAAAATCGAGTGTGCCACAGGCATTAGCAAGGGTCAACCCGGGTCTCACCCGCACGCTCACCGCTAGATCGCCACAAGTCGATTTTGCCCCGTTGGAGTCTGGATCGCGCCAGGCGCTCCCGAAGTTCCGCGAGGAACCGCTCGTGTCCCGAGTGCGAAATTCTTTCACAAAGTCGTGCGTTTCTGTAAACCTTCACCAGTGCTGAAGCCTTCTCCGGCGGCCGCTACCGTCTCGCGCGATTGCCAGGAGCGCCCCCGTCTGGGGCGGGGGATCGAGGCGGTAATCACTTCAGCGCAGGTCAGTCGCCGATAAGCGATTGCCGCGTCGGCTTGCGCCTCCTCGCAATGACGGGAAGACTGGTCTTTTGGACATGCGTCCGTATTGTCACAAAGGACGCTGCGCACGTCTATCCAAGGGGTTAATGATTCGGGACACTAAGCGTCCCGCTCATATTGGGCCGCGACGACAAGATGATCCGTGCCCCGCAACGTAATCCCTTCTCTGCGGGTGCGGCGGCGTCGCCGCCAATTCCCCACAGGTCGAGGGCCATGTGCAGGCCGGAGAACCCCGCCTACTCGCCGTGTTTGAATTCCTGGGGCTCGTCGCACACAATTGCGGCCAGCGACACGCCAACGGACCCGCGCGAAAGGGACCTGAATGGAAACGGTATTACTGTGGCTGGGGACATTGGCGCTGGGGTGGGCCGTGGGCGTTATCAGCGCGTCGTTGGGCATCGGGGGCGGCATTCTGATGGTTCCCGCCCTGGCGATCTTCGCCGGCATGGACCCGCACACGGCCAAAGGCACCAGCTTGTTTATCATCATGTTCGTCGCAGCGCTCAACTCCTGGCGTCTGAATCGCCGTGAGCGGGACAAGCCCTGGGGGCTTGCGGGGGTCTGTGCGTGCGGGTCGATGGTCGGGGCCTACGCGGGCGTGTGGTTCACGGGACTTCTTCCCGGCGTACTCGTGACGTGGATCTTTATTGCACTCGTCGTATTTATCGCTTTTCAGGTTCTTTTCTTGAAAGCGACGCGCGTCGACGAAGGCCAAGCGCGCAGGCGCAACAGGGTTGCGGCATTGACGGGCCTGTCTGCCGGGCTTGTCGCCGGGGCCACGGGTATCGGCGGCGGCGCGGTGTTTGTACCGTTGGCCCTCTTGACGCGCGCGGCCAGCAACCGGCGCGTCGTCGCCTTGTCGAACACCGTCATGGTCGTCACGTGCGCGGCCGGGGCCGCGGGACACCTGGCGGCCCGAAAAATAATGAACATGCCCTGGACCGTCGGTCAGGTCAACCTCGTCGTGGCAATACCTATCGTCTTGGGCGCGCAACTCGGCGCCCGCTTGGGGATATGGCTTAACGACCGGCTCACGCTGCCGCGCCGCAAAGTTGCGATGGCGGCGATTCTGCTCGTTATCGCGGCCGCCATGGCATGCCGCGCCATCGGGTAGACCTCGCACGGCGCCCGGCGTCTTCTTTCCGACGCGCTACGCTGCGCCGTTCCCCGATTCAAATGTCACCGTCAACGTGAGTTTCAATTCGCATTGAGCCCGCACGGCGCGGCGCGACGTCAACGCCGGCGTCCAGTCTATCCGATACGTGTTCCGTCCGGGATGACGGCGTCTTTCAGAACGACCACGATGCCGTCGCGGATGGCGTACCCGTTTCCGTCTTGATCTTTGAGTCTTCGGGATCCCCGGATCGCGACGCCGGCGCCGATCCGGGCGTTCTTGTCTACGATGGCGCCGCTGATAACCGAATTCCTTCCGATGCCGACGGGCACGGATTCTTTGCTGCCCTTGGTTTCGTAGAAGTCCGCGCCCATCACAATACTGCGCGAGATCGTCACGCGGTGCTGGATGACGCTTCGAATCCCGATGATTGAATTCGTTATCTGAGCCCTCCCAATGTGAGACCCCTCGCAAATGGTGGAATTCTTGATGGACGCGTTCTGCAGACGCGATCCGGGCAAATAGCGCGGATGGGTGTAGATCCGGTGCCGCGGGTCGTGGAGTTCCAACGGCGGGTGTGGGCCCGCCATGCGCATGCTGACTTCGTAATACGACCGCACGGTCCCAATGTCCTCCCAGAAACCGGAGAAAAGATGGGCAAAGACTCTTCGTTTCTTGAGCGACCCCGGAACAACGTCATGACCGAAATCAATCCAGTCGGGTTTCTGGGCGAGGATCGCCTCGAGTGCCTTCGCGGAAAACACGTACACGCCCATCGAAGCGAGATAGCGGCGTCCCTTGAATTTGAGGCCATGCCGAGCAAGCACACTCGCGGGCGTGGCCAGCCCACGCAATTCCGTGTTTGCCTCAGGTTTTTCTATGAACGAGGCTATTCGACCGTCGTTCCTGACCTGCAGAATACCGAAGTTGGACGTCGCCTCCCGGGATACCGGCAGCGCGGCCACGGTGATATCTGCGGCATTTCGAATATGGGTTGCCAGCAGTTCGCGGTAATCCATTTGATACAACTGGTCGCCGGACAGAACCAGATAGTACTTGGCCCGGGCGGACATCAAGTGGCGCAGGTTCTGACGAACGGCGTCCGCCGTTCCCTGAAACCAGTCGCCGCTCTCGGTGGTCTGTTCCGCGGCGAGGATTTCGATAAATCCGCGCGAAAACGTGTCAAATCGGTAGGATCGGTTGATGTGGCGATGGAGCGAAGCACTGTTGAACTGGGTCAGCACGAAAATGTGTTTTACGCCCGAATGAATGCAGTTGCTGAGCGGAATATCCACCAGCCGGTGCCGACCCATCAGCGGCACGGCAGGTTTCGCGCGTAACGCCGTCAACGGATACAGGCGCGTGCCGCGTCCCCCGCCCAATACCAACGCGAGAACTTGGTCGATGTTTCGCACCGCCTCGATGTCCGTATCAGGTTCTCCTGCCATTCCCGCGTTTCCTTCTCGCCGCGGAGGAGCCCAAAGAACAGCGCGTCGGAAATCTCAGTAAGACTCGAAGAGTTGACCCCACGGCGTCTCATACCATTCGCGAACGATCTTCCTGCCCTTCACCGGAAACCAGAAATAGTCGTGATAGAGAAACGAGCCCAGAATAAACAGATAGACCACCGGCGTATGGAAGAACAACCATTGGAACCGTTTCAACGGGCCGAACCACGTCAGGCGGCCGACCTTGCTGGCAAACGTCGAACCGACCTCGAACCCGAAATCGACATCCCGGACCTCCTCGCCCAGGACCTCGATTTCGTCAAGGCGGCCTGTTCCCAATCCAAGTTCATGGGCTTTGCCGATGCACGGTACGGTTTCCAACTCATGTCCCATCATATGCGTCGAAACGCAGTCAATGGCCACCGAATCCGCGCTCGCCAGAATGTAGTCCTTCTGGACGGGTTCCATGCAGCGGGGGCCGGGGCCGTTTCCACAGGTTGTCCCATCCATCACGGCGAAGACCCCCGTGTGGATTTCCTGCTGAATCGCCAAGAGGTCGCATAGCGTCTCATGGATCACCGAATGGGTATAGTGTCTTCGCGTATTGAGCAGGCCGCCGAATGCATTTTTCATGGCGCCGGTCATGGTCGTGTAAATGTGGCATTTAACCGTGGGCAGATGAACGATGCTCTTGCCCAGAAAATAGTCGGGTATCCGGATGCCTTCCGGGAAAATTTTGTCTAAGGCGAGCATTTTGGCTTTGGGTTCGTAAACGACCCAGTTCATGTCCGCCGGGTCGAAGTTGCACCGTTCCCGGATGCCGTATTTCTTGTAGATGCAGTCGAGTTTGTTCTCGCGTTGCCCGAGCGCGGCATTGATCACGACGGTTCGGTTGTGCACGGCGGAGACGTCCCTATACCCGAGATCGCTTAGATACTGAATAACGGCCTCGAGCTGCCACGGGGTCGTGTTTGCCCCGGGGAACATGAAATGCCACGAGATGTTGTCCTTCAAAATGACCGGCTTATGTTTCGGGACCTGTCGCTCAAACTCCGCCAGCTCGAGCAGGCGCTTATAATCCTCGATAACCGTCTCCGGTTTCGTCTTCAATACGGCGACTTTGCTCATGAGCATCCTACTTGCCGACGATTTCGTTTGTGGATGCAGGTGCAAACGGTCCAATTCGCGCACTGCTATTCTGAACAAGCCGCACAACATGAGTCAAGAAAGGGCGCGAAGTGCGGATTAGGGTCACGTCGCCGGTTGGAATGCCTCGACATAGGCGCGTGAGAGGCGAGCGTCCTTTCGGCATTCAACGATCCGCCGGACGGTGTCGGCTCGTCCCGGATCTCCGGCGTAGAGTCTCAAGGCGTCGAGGGCGGCGAGAGCGGCGTCGCGTTGGGCTTCGCGGAGGATGTCAAGCAGAAAGTCGAAGGCGTCGTCTTGCCGCGTCAGGGCCAGCGGCAGTAGGAGCATTTGCCTGAATTCGCGGCGGAGGTCGTTGTCCCAGGCCCTGCGCAACGTCGCGAATGCTTCCGGCGTGCGCGATTCGCCGATCGCGAGCGCCGCGCACTCCGCGACGGCAAGGTCTGCGTCGTCAAGATATCGCGCGACAAATGGGAGCGAGCGCTCGGGGGCCATGTTCATGAGGCCAGAGAAACACTCGCCTAGTACGTCGGCCTCGGCATCGCGGGCGAGCGCCTTCATTCGAAGCAGCAGCTCGCTTTCCTCGGCGCCGAGGCGTACGAGGGCGCGCACCGCCCCGCGCCGGGCTTCGACTTCGGGGTCCATGACGAGGCCCACGAGTTCGAACAGCACCTCCGGATATCCGATCCGGACTAATGCCGCCGCGCAGTTGGCGCGCAGGTTCCCGGCGGT
>Ga0180437_10011935_pt1 | contig 10349 bp, 10 predicted proteins | sample SS_ome_4_FD_132410 | JGI IMG/M metagenome (GOLD analysis project Ga0180437, IMG submission 132410) | Hypersaline lake sediment archaeal communities from the Salton Sea, California, USA - SS_3_D_1 metaG | ecosystem: Environmental > Aquatic > Non-marine Saline and Alkaline > Hypersaline >... | reverse complement strand
TTATAACGAAGCTTTTGATAGAGCAGACGCTTCCTTAAAAATATCTGATCGCCAACGCTATTTAAAAGAGGCTGAAGAGATTATTATGGATCAACTTCCCGTTATTCCGATAGTGCACAAGACTTTTAAATACATAAAATCCGATCGTCTGCATGGAGAGGCCCTCTCACCATCTGGCCAAATAGACTTTATGTGGAGTGAAACAAGAGAGTAGTTGAACAAAAATCTTTAATGGATGAGAGTGCAAAAAAAGAGATGGAGAGAGTAGATGGTTTTAAAGTTAAAAGATCTCGATTTGCATTCGGCTCATGTTCTTGTTCGTGTCGATTTTAATGTTCCCATAACAAGTGAAGGCGAGATTCGCGATGACAATCGCATATATGCGGCAGCGCCTACGATTCAATCTCTTATTGACTCAGGCGCGAAAGTAATTTTGATGAGTCATCTCGGCCGTCCAAAAGGGGCGGATTTAGATTTTACACTTCGTCCTTGTGCTCGGCGCTTAGAGAAGATCATAGGCAAGCCTGTAGAGTTTGTCGATGACTGCATAGGAGAGGAAGTAGAAAAAGAGATCTTTCACATGAAAGAAGGAGAAGTTCTTCTCTTAGAAAACCTCCGTTTTTATGAAGCAGAAGAGCATCCTGAAAAAGATCCCTCTTTTGCAAAAGCCTTATCAGACCTTGCTGATTTTTACATAAACGACGCCTTTGGAACAGCTCATCGCTCCCACTCTTCTACAGCGGTAATAACTCAGTATTTTCCAGGAAAGGCTGCTGCTGGCCTGCTTCTTTGTAAAGAGATAGAGGCGCTTGGGTCCTCGCTTCTTAATCCCAAACGTCCTTTTGTCGCTATCATTGGCGGAGCGAAAGTTTCGACAAAGCTCGGAGTTCTTCGTGCTCTTTTAGAAAAGGCAGACACTCTTATTATTGGCGGTGCCATGGCCTATACCTTTATGAGAGCTGTAAACCTTCGAACAGGAGATTCTCCTGTTGAAGAGGCAATGCTAGAAGAGGCTCAAAAAATACTTGTCCGTGCAAAAGAGATGGGAAAGAAAATCCTTTTTCCCGTTGATATCGTCATCTCTTCTGAATTTTCTGAAAAAGGGGATACAAAGACAATTGAAACAGAAGAGGGAATTCCCGATGGATTTCAGGGCATGGATATCGGTCCAAAAACGTTAGAAGAGTGGAAGCCGATAATCAGCCAGGCCAAAACGATCTTTTGGAATGGCCCTATTGGTGTTTTCGAATTTACCCCATTTGCAGCAGGAACTCGCGCTCTAGCAGAGCTTGTTGCTGGTTGTAGCAAAGCCTTTACAGTTGTCGGAGGTGGTGATTCTATCGCAGCTCTAGAGCAGACAGGTCTTCAATCTGCTATCTCTCATGTCTCAACAGGAGGTGGCGCTTCACTCGAATTTATCGAGCATGGTACACTGCCGGGTCTAGAGGCCTTGGAAAAGGCTGCGAAAGTAGAAGAGTAACTTCCGCTTCCTTAGATACAACTTACTTGGTAAAATGATTTCTATAAAAAGACGTCTGTGGATAGTTCGAAGCGCACTATGCCTTACCATTTTTTTGTTCTGTTGCTTGGCAGCACAATTTTTCAAAACTCAGGTTATAGAGCATGAAAGGTGGGCTTTTCGAGCAAAGAGACAGCACTATTTTGTTGTAAAAGAGGCCTTTCGACGGGGCACTTTTTATGGCAACACCTCTGTGCAGCCAGGTTATGAAGGAAAACGCGTTCCCTTTGCTATTGATGTTCCGCTTTATCATTTATATGCTGATCCAAAGGCAATTCCTGTTGAAGTAAGAGGAGAGATTCAAGAGCAGGTGATCCGCTCTTTTTCGCCTTCTTTACGAGAGACAAAACGGTTAGGAGGAGAATTAGCGCGTCGCTCTCGATCGAGACGATTAGTCTCGTGGATTCCAGAGCAGCAACGAGCCCTGTTCCTCTCGTGGTGGCGGCCATTTGCAAAAGGGCATAAGATCGCCTCCAATGCACTCTACTTTGTTCTCGATTTTCGCAGGCTCCATCCTATGGGGCATCTGCTTGGTCAAGTACTCCACACAATTCAAGAGCGTCGTGATGAGGTGACAGGAAAGGCCTCTCCAACAGGAGGTTTGGAGCTTTCGATGGATGGTTTTCTCGAAGGCTCGGTCGGTTTCCGCCGTCTTATGCGCTCTCCATACAACAGTCTAGAGACAGGAGAGGTGTTGCGTCAACCTGTCCACGGTGCAGATGTTGAGCTTACTATCAACCCCGTCTTGCAGGCGATTGCAGAGAGCGAGCTTGAAAAAGGGGTTAAGCAGTTTAAGGCAAAAGGGGGAATGGCTATTTTGGCAGAGCCAAAAACAGGGCAAATTTTGGCTATGGCGCAGTACCCCTTTTTTATTCCTGACAAATATCCAGATTATTTTAATGACGAGGCTCTTTCTGAAAGGTCAAAAATAACAGCGATCACAGATGCAAGAGAGCCAGGCTCTCCAATGAAAGCGCTCACAGTTGCCCTAGCGCTTAAAGCCAATAGAGAGCAAGAGGAAAAAGGGCTTCCAGCTCTCTTTTCTCCTATAGAAAAGATACCGACCTCTTCAGGGGCCTTTCCAGGAAGGAGCAAACCTCTAAAAGATGTTACTTGTCACCGATTTCTCAACCTCTACATGGCGATGCAAAAATCTTCCAATATTTACATGGCGATTTTAGCTCATCGCATGGTGAAGACGATGGGTGAGAAGTGGTATCGCGAGAAACTTGTAAAAACCTTTGGGCTTTCAACAAAGACAGGTGTCGAACTTGTAGGAGAGAGTTTGGGAGTGCTTCCTGTGCCTGGAGTCTTTAATAGTGGGTGGTCGAAGGCGGCACCATACAGTCTTGCAATAGGATATAATCTGCAGACAAGTGCTTTGCAGATGGTTCGGGCCTATTGTGTGCTTGCCAATGGAGGAGTGCTTCCTGATTTGACACTGGTTCGGAAGGTTATAAGTGACGAGAGGGGAACGCTTGTTGACAACACAGAGCCTGAGAGAGAGAAAGAATTTCCTCGAGTTTTGGAGCGCGATGATGTAAAAAAGCTTCTTCAGGCCCTTCGTTTTGTTACAAAAAAAGGGGGAACGAGCAGCAAGGCCGATGTTTTTGGATATACAGAGATTGGTAAAAGTGGAACTGCCATGAAGCTTGTCAATGGCAAGTATTCGGAAAATGCTCATTTTGCCAGCTTCATTGGTTTTGCTCCTGCAGAAAAGCCTACTTTTGTTCTCTATGTTGCTCTTGAAGAGCCGTGGGTGGGCCACATTACAGGAAGAGGATTTAACCATCGTGGGGGGACCTGTGCAGCTCCGATTTTTAGAGAGATTGCGCGGAGAACACTTGAATTTTTAGGAGTTCGAGAGGATGATCCATATGGTTATCCTTCTCATGATCCGCGTTCTGATCTAACGAAGGCCGATTGGTACGAGGAAGTTGAGAAATTGAACATGCTTTATAAAAAGTGGAATAATGCATGAAATTAAAAAAGCTATTAAAAAAATTTCCTGAGATTGAAGTCCAGGGGTGGAAGGATATCGACATTGTAGATGTTGTATCAAATTCTCAAAAGATAGTGCCAGGATCTCTCTTTATTGCTCGGCGTGGAAAGCAGTTTGATGGCAATAGGTTTGTGCCAGAGGCGATATCTTCGGGTGCTGCCTGCGTTCTTTCTGATGTGTACGACCCTTCTATTTCCCATATAACACAGCTTCTTACAGATGATGTTGCTGCTATCGAACCCAAAATAGCCGCTGAATTTTGGCAATACCCTTCTCAAGATCTCCATATGGTTGGCATCACAGGAACAAGTGGTAAGACAACTGTCTCTTATCTTGTTCGCCATCTCTTTACTTATTTTGGGGTAGAAGCAGGATTGATAGGGTCTGTAGCGCATGTCAGAGGGGAAAAATCGATAAAAGCGGCACATACAACACCTAATGCCACAGCTCTTCAACGACTTCTTCGTGAATTTGTTTGTGAGGGAATGAAAGCAGCTGTTATGGAGGTCTCTTCACACGGTCTTTCTCAAGGAAGGGTTGAGGCTGTTGAATTTGATACAGCGGTCTTTACGAATCTTTCTCATGAACATCTCGACTATCATATGAATATGAAAGAGTATGCTCGAGCAAAGAGAAAGCTGTTTACATCATTGCGAAAGACTGAGCGAAAGGATCCAGTTATCATTGTGAACAAGCAAGATCCATGGGCAGAGTTTATTACTAAAGACTCTATAGGCCGCTTTTTTACCTATGCTATTGAAGAGGGTGCTGATCTTGTCGCGTCTTGCCTACAGCTGAGAAATGATGGATCATCTTTTACGCTCCATTTCCAAGGAGAAGAGACTTTTGTACGCTCGCCACTACTTGGACGGTTTAATGTAGAGAATTGTTTAGCAGCGGCGGCAGTCTTTCTTTCGAGAGGGTATCCGTTAGAAGAGGTTGTTCGGGCTCTTACTACAGCCCAAGCTCCTCCTGGTCGACTAGAACTGGTAGACAATGTCCTTGATCTTCGCATTTATGTTGATCATGCTCATAAAGAGAACGCTCTTTGCAATGTGTTACAGACTGTCCGTGAAACAACAAAAGGAAAAGTAATTGCTATATTTGGTTGTGGAGGCAATAGAGACAAGGCGAAAAGACCACTTATGGCAAAAGCTGCTGAGGAAAAAGCAGACGTTGTTATTGTTACATCAGACAACCCGAGATCGGAAAATCCAGATGCGATTATTCAAGAGATCTGTTCTGGGTTTACCACTATGGAGCCAATCATTCGTTCTTGTCGAAGAGATGCGATCTGTACAGCTGTTGAATTAGCACAGCCTGATGACTGCATTCTTATTGCTGGCAAGGGGCATGAAAAAGAGCAGATCTTTGATGGAAGCACAGTAGATTTTGATGACTGTCTTGTTGCACAAGAGTGCTGTCAACAACTTAGTAATAGGCGATTATGCGCTACCTCTTCTTGTTAATCTGTCTTTGTGCAGGCTGCTGTCCTGTTCACTCTCCGCAAAGCGCTCACAAAAAGCAGTCTCCCCGTCTCTTTCTCGATGCTGGTCATGGTGGGCGCGATAGTGGGGCGAAAGTTCCTGCTCTTGAAGAAAAAACACTCTCTCTTGAAATTGCCCATTATGCAGAACAGTTTTTGCGAAAAATGGGCTATCAAATCTCGATGTCTCGAACAAGCGATACCTTTGTCCCTCTGCTCGAGCGTGTTGCCAAAGCTCAAAAATGGGGTGCTCATGCCTTTATCAGCATCCATTTTAATTCAGCCAAAGTTAAGACAGCTCGAGGGCCGGAAGCGTTTTACTATTACAATCCCAAATTTCCTAAAAGAGCAGAGCAGTCAAAAGAGCTTGCTTTCTCTATTCTAGAGCATCTCTCATTTGCCCTCTCTACGCCTTCTCGAGGAGTAAAAAAGGGCAATTTCTGTGTTATACGAGAGACAACAATGCCTGCTGTCCTTGTTGAGACCGCGTTCTTAACGAACCCCCAAGAAGCTCGCCTGCTTCTGCCCTCTAATTCCAAGCGTCAGATAGCTATGGCAATTGCGAGAGGGATAGATGAGTTTTTTGAAAAGAGATAATACCTAGCTGTAGCAAGGATGTAGGGCGCAAAGGTATAATCGTCCCTGGCACGGATCGAACGTGCGACCTGTCGCTTAGGAGGCGACCGCTCTATCCTCTGAGCTACAGGGACAGTTTAGGCTACATATGGTATCCTTCCTCTTTGGTTTGAATCAATGGGTAAGAGATGTTCATAGATGAGATTGACAACACAAAGAAGATGGTCCTGCACTGCTGCTGTGCACCCTGCTCATGTGCCATCATCGACCTTCTTATTCAAAAGGGTGTAGAGACTACCCTTTTTTTCTATAACCCCAACATCCATCCAGAAAAAGAGTATCTTCGAAGAAAAGAGGAACTTTGTCGCTACGGCCTAAAAAGAGGAGTAGCTGTTGTCGATGCTGAATACGATCCAGATCAGTGGTTTGAATATGTTAAGGGCTATGAAAAAGAGCCTGAGCGTGGAGAACGCTGCACAAAATGCTTCTATCTTCGCCTTTTAAAAACCGCTGAATATGCTGCAGAGCACGGCTATCCTTTAATTTCAACAACGCTTGGAATCTCTCGGTGGAAGGACTTTTCCCAGGTAACCAACGCTGGCATCGAAGCTGTATCCTCTTTTCCAAACCTTTCCTACATCGCATATAACTGGCGAAAAAAGGGTGGGACGGAGAAAATGCATAAAATCACAAAAAAAGAGAATTTTTATCGACAAACATATTGTGGATGCTCTTTTTCTAAAAAATCTCCTTGAAAACAAGATGAGAGAGAGCCATCTAGCGTGCCTGTCGTAGATTAGGTGAATATTAATTGTAGGAGGAAAAAGGAGATGAATATTACATTTTCTAAACTTGATAAGACTGTAGAGATTCCAAAAAACCTATTGATTGCGTGCCATGACGAAATTAAAAGTCGGACTGTAGATATTGTTTGTGCAGAACATGAGGGGTTCAAGAGGATCAATCTATTTCAAGAATCTTGGAAAATTCCTGAAGAGTCTAGGGCACTATGCGAGATTGTCAAAAAAAAATTCTGGGACATGGTTTGTGAAAAGAATGATGCTTTTCGTCGAGATATCAAGACTCTGGCTCAGAATCTCGCGTATAATGAAGAGGGAAAAATATCAAGTAGATCTCTACAAAGCTTTGGTGCTTTGGAGAGCTATCTACAAGAGAAAATTAGCTTATTTTAGTAGGCGTTTTTCTTTGAGACCAGAGGGGGCATGTCCTGATTTTTCCGATAATTTCATTATCAAATCTAAGTAATCCTTATATTCACTTTTTTTCTTTGGTGCTATAGTGTGCGGTATCTAAAGTACAAGGAAACAAAAAAATGCAAGATATTGGGTTGGTTGGACTGGCGGTGATGGGGCAAAATCTTGCCCTAAATATGGCTGAAAAAGGGTGGGCGGTCTCTGTTTTTAATAGAACGACGTCGAAGATGGATGAGTTTTTAGAGGGGCCTGCACAAGGAAGTGGAATCGTCGGATTCTCGGATTTTGAGGAGTTTATAGGAAGTTTAGAGCGACCAAGAAAGCTTATTTTGATGGTGAAGGCAGGCCCTGCTGTTGACGCTCTGATCTGTCAAGCGCTGCCTTTTCTTGATGAGGGCGATATCCTTATCGATGGTGGAAACAGCTATTTTCACGATACAAAGCGTCGCACTGAAGAGCTGCAAGCAAAGGGCATTTTGTATGTAGGCGCTGGAATCTCCGGTGGTGAAGAAGGGGCGCGATATGGCCCCTCTATCATGCCAGGAGGAAATAGCAAGGCGTGGCCACACATTAAAGAGATTATGCAGTCAATAAGCGCCCATGTTGGAAAAAAACCTTGTTGTGAATGGCTTGGAGGAGGAGGCTCTGGCCACTATGTCAAGATGGTTCATAATGGTATTGAATATGCTGATATGCAGCTGATTGCTGAAAGTTATGATCTACTCAATAGAGGTCTTGGATGCTCTAGTGAGGAGTTAGAATCGGTCTTTTCTCATTGGAATCGATCTCATCTAAACAGCTACCTTATCGAGATTACATCGAAGATTTTTGCGAAAAAGGATGCAGATGGTGCTCCTTTAGTCGATAAAATTCTGGATGTGGCAGGACAAAAGGGGACTGGCAAATGGACGGTTGCTAGCGCTCTAGATCTTGGAGTTCCCCTCTCTTTGGTTGGAGAGGCTGTTTTTACCCGCTATCTCTCTGCGCGAATAGAGGATCGGCAAAGAACAGGAGAATCAATTGGTGATGATGTAATCAGGCTAAAAATTGCAAAAAAGAGCTTTTATAAGCGGCTTGAAAAGGCCCTATATGCTGCAAAAATTATCAGCTATGCTCAAGGCTTTTATCTCATGCATGAGGCTTCTCAGGAGTATGCATGGGATATTAATCTAGGAGCGTGTGCTTTGATGTGGCGGGGCGGCTGTATTATCAGAAGCGCCTTTTTGGGAAAGATTAAAGAGGCGTATGATCGCGATCCTAATCTCTCTCTTCTTATTCTCGACCCATTTTTTAAAAAGGCACTTTCGCGTTCAATAGACTCTTTGCGGCGTATTGTGGTCTCTGGAGCGCTTAATGGGATACCTCTTCCCTGCTTTTCAGCGGCTCTAAGTTGGTATGATGGGATTCGAAGTCGTCGCCTTCCCACCAATTTATTACAGGCGCAGCGAGATCTATTTGGTGCACACACTTTTGAGCGCACAGACAAGCCTCGAGGAAACATGTTTCATGCTGACTGGTTAAGCGGGGAGTAGAGCTGTGGTATACCGGTTTGTGATCTTCTGGTTTCGAGTCTTTTTTCATCTTTTCTATCGCCATCGTACAGAGTGGGAATTTGATCCTAAAAAGCTTCTTGGTGCAGCTATTATCGCTCCTAATCATGTCTCCCATCTCGATCCTCCCCTAATCTCGGCCGCATGGCCAAAACCGCTCCACTTCTTTGCCAGGAAGACATTGTTTCAAGGATGGTTAGCCTGGCTGCTTCCTCGCTTAAATACCCATCCTGTTAAACAGGGTAATGAAACTGCTACAATGCGCCTCGCACTCTCTCTTCTTGATGAGGGAAAGAAGATCGTTGTCTTTCCTGAAGGCACACGTTCAAAAAGCGGTCAGATAGGCCCTATGCGAAGTGGTGTTGCCTTTTTATCCTCTCGCTCTGGGGCCCCAGTCGTTCCCTGTTATATTGAAGGAACCTATGAAGCGTGGCCACGCACAGAAAAAAAACCCCGTGTGAAAGGCCGTAAAACCTTTTGTCGCTTTGGCCAACCGATTTTCCCTGTTCGCGCTGATGGCACGAAACTCTCTAAGCAAGAGATTACCGCTCTTATTCAAGCTGAGCTTGAACGGTTCGAGAGAGTTGTTTCAAAAGAGCGGTAAGAAGAAAGGCTTAGCGCTTAAGCTTGCTGCTGTTTAAAAAAATCCTTCCTCATTGATTCCTCTTATATTTTTCAAATTTAAACAAAACGTTTGACAGTATATTTCTCGGTCTTTATGAAGTAAAAAACTTTGAAGGCATATCTGGAGTTGCTTTTTTATCTGCAAGATAAATAAGGATTACAGATTTTGGAATTTCAAAGAGTTATTTCATAAATGCTGGGGGATCGATGAGGTTTTGGTGTCTGTTCATTGTATTTTTTCTCGGCAATGGAAGCTCTTTAACCGCCGCATCAAATCCTATAAAGATATTAACTGTCATACCAGCTAGATCCGGTTCAACAAGCATACTTCATAAGAATATCAGAATGTTATGGGGCAAGCCATTATTAGCTTGGGGCATACACAAGGCCAAACAGAGTAAATACGTAGAAAATATGCGTATTATAGTATCAACAGACAGCGAAAAATACGCTGAGATAGCTAGAGAACATGGGGCAGAAACACCATTTCTTCGACCGAAAGAGATATCAGGTGATAGAGCATTAGATCTTGAATGGGCAGAGCACGCCTTAGAATGGCTTGAGAAAAATGAGGGATACGTACCTGATGTTATACTACAGCTTAGACCAACACAGCCGTGTACAAAGGTAAAAGACATAGATAAGTGTTTAGATATTTTTCTCGAGGTGAGAGATAGATATGATAGTTTGCGCACAGTGTTTAGATCAGATCTATATGAGCTAAAGATGTATACCATTGCCGACAATGTTTTGAAGCCAATATTTAAGGAGCTTAATGGAATATGGGAGCCCTATGATGGACCCAGACAATATTTCCCTCAAAATATGATTGATTATTACCCAGAAGAAGCGAAAAAGGCCGAGAGATATATGCACAATGGATATATCGATATATTCAATGCTAGCGTAGTAGCAACCGGCTCAGTCAGCGGAGAGATGATATACCCATATATAATGGAGGCAGCCGATAATATAGACATAGATACAGAAGAAAACTGGAAAGAGGCTGAATTAGTAGGGGCCATGGAGTGAGTGTTTACACAACTGTTGCAAAAGTTATATTTTATGGCTGTGCCTGCATACAGAACTATGAAAATGTCGAATTTGTAACGAACAGCCCCACGAAATGTGAGACTGTCATAGACACGAAAGAGTTAAATCTTCCTGTAAATAGTTCGTATCATAGTGTCTTACAAAATGGGGATGGCTACGATTTTATATTTAGGAACGGGTACTGTTTGCGAGGCAGCTCCTCTTGCTTATATAACACTGAAAGCGGAGAGCTTATTAACATCTTACCGAACATGTACGGTCTAAACCACAACTTTTGTCCGTTTATATCTAAAGATGGCTCCGAGTATTACGGTATTGGGGGGCT
>Ga0180437_10011932_pt1 | contig 10350 bp, 8 predicted proteins | sample SS_ome_4_FD_132410 | JGI IMG/M metagenome (GOLD analysis project Ga0180437, IMG submission 132410) | Hypersaline lake sediment archaeal communities from the Salton Sea, California, USA - SS_3_D_1 metaG | ecosystem: Environmental > Aquatic > Non-marine Saline and Alkaline > Hypersaline > Sediment... | reverse complement strand
TATGAAACCGCATACGAAACATCAGCTATAGCGCTTTTTACGAAGTTTCAATATAATGCGGTGAACCTGGGTTCCAAGGATTTATTAATATCAGGCAGTGTGGGATTATACCAGATTTCTGGGAAAAGGGGAGCCCCTTACGTTGTAACCTCGCTTCAGAAATTAAAAACAGGGGAAAGCCTTTCCGAGGCTTTTGTTGATGTGAATATCGATTCCACTCCCCTGGCGCGAATCATGGGAATGCCCGTTTTCGATCATGATATTTCCGCACCCTCTTTTGGCAAAAACATAAAAGAACCGGATCGGATCACTTTTCTTTCTCAAAATATGGAAAGGTACCCAAAGCCCGGGATATGTATTCTGCTTTCCGAACTTTCACACAAGGAAAACCTGGCAATGGCAAACAGGTTAAACAAGGCTTGCTTGATTTTAGAATCGCATATAAACGCATCCGATCCTGTGCAAAAAGAAAACAAATCATATTTATGCGGTCGCCGGGAGGCAAAAAGCGTTTGTCTTTTAAAGATCAGCCTGAAATCAAACGGCGATATCAGTAAAATCAAGTTTAAGTCTTATCCTCTTTATAAACGGGGGGGATTCCTGGGTCTTTTTAAAAAGCCGTCCCCCTCCCCTATTCTCCCTCCCCTGCCCCAACTGGGAATCCTGGTTGAGGAGAAACGACTCTTAAAAAAAATAAACGTGGATTACGATCTATACGAGATTCATCGGCTTCATACAGGAAATTTCAAATCAATGGTGAAAAATTCCTCTTTTTATTATTATAACCTGTACAAGGATAGGAAATTAGCAGCTCGCTCGATTTATGTAGATCACTCCCTTGGCAGCTCGCACACCCGCTTTCTTTTTTTTATCACGCTTGATCCCGAGAATCGAATTATCGCAGCAGACCCGGTTTTTATGCCTCACCTGGCACACAGGGATTCAGACTACATCCGCTTTCTCGAATCGTACAAAGGCAAAAAATGGAATGAAATGTTATTCGATTCCAGGGGTTGCGCTGGCGCCATGAATGTATTCAAAGCCCTTTACAAAGATATTTACCTTGCCTCAAAAATAGCCGAAAACCTGATAGACGAATAGAATTGAAATTATTTTTAAACCTGACATAAATGGTATCCGTTAAATGAACCGATCAAATAAAAGCACAAGGATGATTGCCTTTGAAATCCTTGAAATGATCGAAAAGGAAAAAGACATTACTGCTTCGGAACTCCTGTCAAACCTTGCCAATAAATACCGTTTAAAAAGAAGGGATCGGGCTTTGATCAAGGAACTGGTTTTTGGTGTGCTTCGGAATCGGCTGCTCCTTGATTATATTATAGAAAAACATATCAAACACAAAAAGCCAATCCAGCCGCCTCTTCAGCAAATACTTCGGATCGGGGCATACCAGCTTTTACTGCTTGATCGGATTCCCGCGCATGCTGCGGTGAACGAAGCCGCGCTGTGCGCCCGGACTCTTTTCAATAAAGGAGCCGCAGGTTTTGTCAACGCCATTCTGCGCAAAATATCCGCACTCACACTCGAAGATATCCCTTTGCCCGATGAAAAAAGAGACCTGACCTGCTTTCTTTCTGTTCAATACTCCCATCCCAAGTGGATAGTAGAGATTTTGCTTGAGCAATTTGGCGTGGAAAAAACAAGGGAGATTCTGGCGTTTAACAACAAACCGGCTCCTCTCACATTAAGGGTGAACATTACAAAAATCTCTCGAGAACAGCTGATTGAGTGGTTACAAACCACAGAGCCCGGTGCTGATATAAAACCGGGTAAAATTTCCCCCCAGTCGATTCATATAAAAAATTTTCCCTTGAAGCCATCATGGACGCCCCTGGAAAAAGGATGGGTGTATATCCAGGATGAAGGAGCTCAACTGGTATCCCTAGTCGCACATCCGAGGGAAAAAATGCGAATAGTGGATTTCTGCAGCGCCCCGGGGGGTAAAATCACACATATGGCAGAGATGGTTTCCCAGAATGCAGAACTGATTGCCCTTGATATTAGTGAAGTTCGGCTGAAAAAAGTGGGGAATAACTCCAAACGATTGGGGCTTACTAAAATCAGGATTGCAAAAATTACGCCCGGCATTCTTGAGGAATTGTCACAGAAACCCGCACACCTCGTACTTGCGGATGTTCCGTGCAGCGGGCTTGGAATTATCAGGCGTCAGCCCGATATAAAATGGAAAAAAACAAAAAAGGAAATCAAAGCGCTTCCCCGGCTCCAACTAAATATATTGGAACAAGCCTCCCGCCTTGTTGCTCCCGATGGGATCCTTATATACTCAACCTGCACCCTTGCGGATATCGAGAACTCTGGTGTGGTTAATACGTTCCTGAAGAAACACCCGGAATTCGAAAAAGGCAAGATCGAACTTTCAGGAAGCCTTGCTGATGCTCCCTTTATAACCCCCGAGGGGTTTTTGCTGACCCTGCCTCCCAGGGACCTGACAGATGGATTCTTTTGTGCGAAGCTTGTAAAAAAATACAGGTAAAATTACCACCCAAAGAAATTTACTCCTCCGGATGAAAATCCTCACCGAAGAAAGGATAATTCTGAATGGAAGAGCTGATGTGTTGAAAGGCATTGTCATAAAACACAATGATCTGGGAAGTTGTAAAATCCTGCATATCCTCTGCCAGGGTGTTTATATCGATTTCAACAGCCATGGCATAATCAATGGAGGGATCGTTTTTTGCCCTCAGGGTTTTGTAACGGATCCAGCGGTTTATCAGATACTGATCCATCTGGATTTTATAAAGAATCCCGAGGTTAAGTTCGTGGGCATCCGAAAAAGGATTGTTCTTCAGAAACTCTTCCGATAGAAAACGATTGGCGCTGAATCCGAGGTCTGCAATAAATCTCAATATAAATCCCAGCCTGACCACGCGGGGATTCAGATATTCCATGGTGCATTGCATAACCTGACGCAGGGCATCGGAAAAATGCGGAAAGATCTGGGCAAGTCTAAGTTTGGCGCCGGTTGTATCCATGAACTGGAAAATAATGCGATTGTTGGAAAATTGGGCAATATGGGACTGATCCGGGCTTTTGATCTCGATCCGGGGTATGTTGGGAGGAGCATTCTGGGGGGCTGTAACGATTGTGGGATCAGCTGAAAATATCTTTTGGGTATGTTTTAAGAATTCCGATGAAAAAGCCAGTTTATGTTCAATGGAATAGGGTGAGGTAAACAATACTGCCTGTAATGAGCGTAAAATAAGGGATTTTGTCATAATTAATCACTCTCCGAACAAGGTAAAAGTAATAAAATCCAAAAAAAATCATAATCGCAATAAAATTCGTAAAAAAGGTGTTGACATGGAAACAGGATAATCCCTAATTGTGATTCCGAATAAATAATAATAGTGCGTAAACAGCACGATTTTTGGATTTAGATATAAAAGAAAATCAGGGCGTGTAGCTCAGTTGGTAGAGCAGTGGCCTTTTAAGCCATTGGTCGCAGGTTCGATTCCTGCCACGCTCACCATAATTCCCAATACTGTTTGCGTCCCCATCGTCTAGCCTGGTTAGGACATCGGCCTTTCACGCCGACAACAGGGGTTCAAATCCCCTTGGGGACGCCAGTTTTATAAAAATACAAATAAAAAAGGATTCCGTGGAGAATCAAAACGGAATCCTTTTTATTTTGAAAGGCTTTCATCCAAATGATATTCCTTCTTTAACCGATATAAAACCTCGTTGATCTCACATCGGCGCCAACTGTGCTGATTTTCCAGGTAATATTTCACAAGTTCGAGTGTTTGTGTTTTTTCATAAATCTCCTTGGCTGAACCGTAGCGATAATCATCCACCCAACAACGATCCGCCCTAAAGCCGCACCCGGCAAAAAGAATTATAAATATCAATAAAACCATCCACAATATTCGGGTCATTAAATCGCCTCTTTTATATCCAGATATCTATAAAAAGAGTGGTTCAAAATCCTGAAGAGTCAACGGTTTTTTCAAAGAAGCACCTTTTTCGGGTATAAAACGCATTTCCATTTAATCCCTTCTTCCCAGTGTACCTCGTGTACCAAGTGGTTATATACATTCTTGAGATAATTTTTAACCACGGGGAACACAGGGGGAAGTATATCGGGATACCAATAAAATTTCTTCTTTTTTCCTGTTTGAAAGATCAAGGCTGTAAAAGTCTACTAATAATAAATCTTGCGAAACGGAACGGACTTTGCATAATTGATATCAATCTTGATATCCGTGATTGGGGTTAGGGAAAACTTTTTAATGTTTCACCAAAAATATAAGGAAAAAACAGAAAATGAAGAAAAATATTCTTTATCTTTCACCAAGCAACCGTTGGCTGGGTGCGCGCATTAGTCTTTTTGTGCTCCTGAAAAAACTGGATAAGAAGCGTTTTAATCCGATAATTGTTTGCCCCTCCAAAGAAGGTCCCTTTGCCAAGGTGTTGGAGGGGGGCAATTTCCGCGTGGCTTATTTAAGGCTTTGGAACTGGAGAAAGTATAAATACTTTGTTCACAGATGGCTGGCTGTCAGAAAACTCCGCAGTTTGATCAAGGAATATAAAATCGATTTGATTCATTGCAACGAATTCTGGACAGCACCTTATGCCTACTGGGCAACAAAAGGAACAAACATTCCCTTAATTTCTCATGTGCGCCTAAGTATGACTCCAAAGAAGATAAAGGATTACTACCTGGGAGCCATGACGCGGATTATTTGCGTATGCAGAGCCCTGGTAGAGGAATTCTCAGCATGGGACAATTACAAGAAAAAGGTGATCCCCATTTATAACGGTGTGGATTTAAAGGAATACAACCCAAATTCAGTTAAGGAAAACAATATTCGCAAGAGTTATAATGTTCCTCCAAATGCGATTGTGATAGGATTGGTAGGGCAGATCAGCCGTCGCAAGGGACAAGATCAACTCATAAAAATAGCGCCAGAGCTTATCAATCGCTTCCCCCTGGTTCGCTTCCTGATTGTGGGGGGCTCACGTGAACCGGTATTCGAAAAGGAAATTCACGAGCTTATAAGAACCCTGAAACTCGAAAAATACTTTATTTTAACCGGAGCCATGAGGGAAATGCCCCAGGTATATAAGGGAATCGATATCCTTATTCTTCCCTCCCTGAGAGAGGGGTTTGGCAGGGTGGTTGTGGAAGCGGAAGCCATGGAAGTTCCGGTTGTCGTATCCAATGCCGGAGGCTTGGTGGAAGTTGTGGATCACGGGAAAACCGGCTTCATATTCAAGCTGGGTTCTGAAGAGCAAATGCTGGATTACCTTATCAAGCTATGCGGCAATCCGAGCCTGCGAAAAACCATGGGTGCAGCCGGAAGGCAAACAGTGCGTGAACATTTCTCCCAGGAGATCATGGTGGAAAAAATAACCTCCCTGTATCGTGAGGTTCTGGAAAATGCCTCGAATCACACATGACATTAAAATTGCCCATATTATTTCAGCCCTGGGAAGGGGTGGCATGGAATATGCCGTATCTCGCCTGGTTATTGAACAAAATAAAATTGGCTATCCGGTTCATGTGATATGTATCAGAAACCTGGGACCAACTGCTGACCGCCTGAAAGCCCAAGGCGTGCCTGTTCATTTCTGTTCCTTCCGAACAAGGCTCGATCCCTTATCCCTTGTCAAACTCAGGGGGCTCCTTTTAAAACTCGGAGTGAATGTGGTTCAAACCCATAATTACCGCCCCAATGTGTCCGGCACGATTGCCGCTAAAATTGCTCGCATTCCCGCAATCATATCAAGCCTTCGAACAGTAAACCGTTGGGATACCTATCGCCAGTTCCTGATGGACGGCTTTCTTTGCCAGTTTCGGGATGCAATCGTTTGCGTTTCCCAAGAAGTCAGAAACAGGTACCGGGAAAAAATAAAATGGTGCGCTCATAAATTACATGTAATTCATAACGGAATAGATTCATCCCTTTTGAATCCAATGGAAAAGGCAAAGCATCTGTATAAGGAACACAACCTCTCCCCTGGGCACATCCACATTGTGTCAATCGCGCGCCTGGTAAAAATCAAGGATCATGAAACCTTGCTCCGCGGTTTTCAAAAAATCGCTGTACAAATGCAAAATGCCAGGCTTCTTCTCCTGGGCGAAGGTCCCCTGGAAGCCCGGCTCCGCAAGCTCTCCCAGAACCTTGGAATAGAGAGCCGTGTAAGATTTCTTGGGCATCAGGACAATATTGCCCAATGGCTCACAATTGCAGATATCTCGGTGCTTTCCACCCATATCGAAGGATTCTCCTCAACCATTCTGGAGTCCATGGCAGCCGGGGTTCCGGTGATTGCAACCGCAGTGGGGGGGAATCTGGAAGCCATCAAGCAGGGTGTTACGGGATTTCTGACGCCGCACCAGGATGCGGATGCCCTGGCTGAAAAGGCGCTTTTAATACTGCAGGATAAATCTCTTCAGGAGCAACTTCGAACCAAGGCAAGAAAAGAAGTTGAAAAGTCATTTACTATCCGGGCAACCGCCCGGAAAACATTGGATTTATATCAGGCAATCCTTCAGAAAAAAGGAGTATGTCAAAAAACATGAAAATTCTCCATGTCATACCTTCTCTGGACATGGGAGGGGCGGAGCAACTCTGCCTGAATCTGGCATCAGCCCAGAAATCGCTGGGGCATGACGTTTCGGTTTGCTGTATTATGACTCCCCCTGAAAAAGGAGCCTTATACAAAAAAGCAGGCAACCTCGGCATTCGGTGTTACTATACTTATTGTAAACAAGAGCCCCGTGTGATTCCTGTTATAAAATTTATTCGATTTCTGCGCCGGTTGTCTCCGGATGTTGTTCAAAGCCACCTGCCTCGCACGAATTCCTGCACAGCGGTTTCCGCGCGCATCGCAGGTATCAAATGTATTATTGCCACTTTTCATAATCCTCTTATATGGAAAAACAAACGCCAGAAAAAATGGGGAATCCGGACAATGCGCCTTCAGGATGGTATTTTTTGCGATGCAGAATATATCCGTAGCCGTTTGATCAAGTTATGCCCCAAAACAAAGGAAAGAATCCGTGTTGTTTATCCCAGCCTTCCCTTTCGGAAATCCCGTGTGGACACCACGGAAGTTGCCTCCTTTAAGGACAAATGGGGACTTCGGGAAACAGACAGGATTGTGGGAATTGTCGCCCGGTTGGCAAAAGTCAAGGATCACGAAACGTTCCTGAACACGGCTCAAATCGTGCTGAAGAAAAATCCCGCGGTAAAATTTCTTATTGCGGGACACGGTCCCTTGAAAGAAACTATTATAAACAAGATTGCCCAAATGGGATTGAAACAAAGTATCCTGGCTTTGGGATACGTGCCTTGCCTTGAGCTTTTTCTTTCCACTCTTGAACTCTTTGTACTCTCCTCCCTATCCGAAGGTTTTCCCTTAAGTATTCTGGAGGCGCTTTCAAAAGGAATCCCGGTTATTGCAACAAGAGTGGGAGGAATCCCGGAAATCATTCAACCGGGAGAAAATGGTTTTCTCTTTGAACCCAAACACCCCGAAGAAGCTGCGGAATATATCTTGAAAATATTAGAGAACCAAATCCTTTTTGATAGGATGAAAAAAAAGGCAATGCAAAGCATCGAGCCTTTTTCTATCGAAGTCATGGCAAAAAAAACAATTCAATATTACAAAGAATTGAAAAGATGAAACTTAACTCTATTAGCTTAAACCAATACATGGCATATTTAAACCGAACGGAACCGGAAAGTATCTTCCAGATTCCCTGTTACCATTATATACGGCAGTTGATTCATCCAGGTGAATATCGCCTGGACCCCCTGATCCTGGAGCATGTCGATGGTTTTTATCTGATACCGCTCCTGATCAGGGAGAAAATTAAATCCTATGCCGAATTTATAGTACCATTTAATTCCATATTTTCGAAAAAGCCCCTTGAGAACTCCGATTATGTTCATATCCTTGAAGCGTTAAAAAAACGGCATCCCTATCCCTATCGAATCAAGATTGCTTCAACACTAAGCAATCCCCATCCTTTCGACTCCCAATTTTCACGCGGCAATTATAAGATAACACAGAATCACACCTATGTGCTTGATCTGCCTGAACGTTTCGAAGACTGGCTTACACGGCTCTCTAGATCAACGCGTTATAAAATCCGAAAAACGGAGCGCAGGGCGGAAAAACTCGGAATTTCAGTGCTTGAGAAGGGGATTGAGGGATTGGATGATTTTCTGGACCTTTTTTATCATCGCTTCTATAATCATCCCAAGGTTTTGGAAACATTTCCGGGCTGTTTTTTCCTTCAATTATTCAAACAGATGCCTCCCGGCTCTGTAAAAATTTATGAAGCCAGGTATGAGGGGAAGGTCATTGCAAGCCGCATTGCCGTTTTTACAAAAAGAGAATGCTTTGCCCATAGTTCCGTTTATGACAGGGAGTATAAAAACTTAAGCGCCAGTGATCTCCTGCATTCCCACATAATACGGTTTCTGATCGGGAAGAAGTTTTTGAGATACAATTTTGGCGGTACAGGCAATATAGCCACTCTATCGCAATTCAAGGAAAAATACCGGGCGCGTTTCATTGAATATGATCAGCTTCAATGGAAGAACCGCCGGTTGTCTTTTAAAAGATATTTTCGATTCCCCCCTGTTAAAAAATTAAGAATAAAAAAAATGATCCTTTTGAAAAACGATCTTCCTGGAAAAATGCCGCCCCCACCGCCAATTCCCTCGAATCTGGAATGGTTTTCCCTTGAAACAATAGAGGAACTGGAGCGGCTTGTTTCTGAGAAATACGAACTCCGGGCAAGGGGTCCGGAGGGGAAAATATACATGAATGAGAAGATCGCGCGAGATCGACTGTTTCAGAAACAAATCCTGATTTTGGTGTTCAGAAGAAAAAAGCTGGTTCATACACGCTCCCTGGTATTATCCCGATCTCTTTCTTTTGTGCGCCTTATTCCGCCCCTTAATTTGTCAGAGTCCGAATCTTACTCCTGGCACGGGAATACAACTGCATTTTTTCGAATGCTCGGGTATCATAAACTCTTTACAAACCTTATAAGTCACCTCCAGATTGAAAAAGGCATAAAACGAGTCTTTGTGATGGTAAGGGAAGATAATATTCCAGCGATCAAAGCCCGGATTTCCGCAGGTTGTAAAGCGATGGGAACGTTTTATTTAATACGATGGAAAAAACACATTTGGTACTTAGGATATAAGAAACTTCTTAAAAGCCTGGAAAAAAATGTTTAAATGCCCTATTTGTCAATCTGAAGATCATAAACGGGTCATGGAGGTGAAGAACTATCCCATCCTGAAATGTGCAAAATGCACCTTGGTTTTTACAGGGGTGGAACCGGAATTCGATTCCTCCTCTATTTACACGGAAACGTTCTGGCATTCAAAGAAAAGGGAAACAGGGTATGAAGATTATTTCAAAAGAAAGGAGAGCACTTTAAAAAAATGTAAAAGTCGCCTGAAAAAAATCAGCGACTTCATAGGAAAATATCACGGAAAGCTCCTTGACATAGGATGCGGTCCCGGCTTCTTCCTGCAAGCTGCCTCCGATAAAGGGTGGGAGGCATTTGGCATCGATGTATCCGAATATGCGGTGGATTATGCGAAAAGGGAGCTTGGTTTGAAACATGTTATTTGTGATAGCAAAATTCCGGAGAAATGGAGCTCCCACACGTTTGATGTTATCACGCTCTGGGCGGTGATAGAACATCTTCCGGATCCTTTGTCCATTATGAAATCATTAACTCCCCGATTAAAAAATGACGGGATTTTGTGTCTTTCCACGGGAAACTGGAATTCTATTGCAGCCAGATATAAAAAAGAAAACTGGAGGCTGATGACCCCTCCCGGACATCTTTTTTTCTTTACAAAAAAAACCATCGGGCAACTCCTTGAAAAAGCGGGGCTGCAAATAATCAAATACCGAACCAATGATGAGTTTGGCGCAGGGCGGGCATCCCTGTTAAGAAAAAATCCAATGAAGAAAATCCTGCGCACCTTGGGATTGGGAGATATTATGACACTATATGCAAGGAAATATTAAACTCGAAGCACGGGGAAATATCCCTTGCATTTAAGGAACTTTAAAGTGATACAAGATCAATTCATTAATACAAGAGGATGAATAAAGAAGTGACCTATAAAAACACAGCCGGGATAAAATCTATGATTCCTCATCTTTCATGGAAAAACGCTCATCTTGCATTGCTTTTCCTTATTGTTCTCCTTCAGCCATTCAAGGCTTGTCATGCCTTTTACAATACATTATTAATACTTGCATTGGCTTTTGTGATGTTCATGATCCCCAAACGCAAGATGCCTCCCCTCCCGCGAAGATTTC
>Ga0180437_10011928_pt1 | contig 10352 bp, 5 predicted proteins | sample SS_ome_4_FD_132410 | JGI IMG/M metagenome (GOLD analysis project Ga0180437, IMG submission 132410) | Hypersaline lake sediment archaeal communities from the Salton Sea, California, USA - SS_3_D_1 metaG | ecosystem: Environmental > Aquatic > Non-marine Saline and Alkaline > Hypersaline > Sediment... | reverse complement strand
CAAGACGTGGCTCTTGCCAGCCGCGGTAACGGCGCTTGCCCTTGCTGCATGTGTGGCACCAAGACCTGAAACGGTCACAGTGGTTGATACCGTAGAGGTGGTTGAGACCGTCAAAGTTGAAACGGTCGTCGTTGACACTGCTGCTGTAGAAAAGATAGACCCCTTCGATGTCAAGGGGGACACGCAACTCACCGGGGGCGAACATACCTTCTCATCAGTTAATATCCCCTCGGGCGTGACCGTTACCGTGACAGATGACGTGGTCATCAATGTGACCGGCGATACGGATATTGCCGGCACGCTTGGTGGTGAATGTGTCGGTGTTGCCCTTCAGGGGCAGGGGGATGTGACCATAACCGGCATCGTAGACAATCAATGTGGCGAGGAGGCTGAGGATGCGAAGGGCCTTCTCATTCAGACCGATGGTGGCGTTCTGACGATTGGCACCGAGGACAGCCCTGCCACGCTCAATACTTCAGGCCTTCTGGATATCACCAATGACCCCAGCCTCGAAGAGTGGGAATTCGACGTGCTGCCCGACCAGCGATCTGAGTCTTCACTTCCTCCGGTGTGTTCAGCTCAGGCTGCCACGATTGTGGGCACAGCCACCCCTGATGTGCCCGAGGAAGTTGCCTTTTATGGCGCAGGCGTCGATCCCGATGGCGGGCCGGTGACCTATACTTGGGATTTTGGTGATGGCGGGTCCGCCGCGGAAGCGGAGCCATTTCATGACTACCACGCTCCGGGCGTATATGACGTCGTGCTCACCGTGACCGATGACGACGAGGAGACCTGCCAGGCGACTCTGCGGGTGGTCCTGGACGACGGCGAGGAGATTGCCCCCGACGCTCCGGGGCTCTGGGTAGACCCTCTTGTGCTGGTTGTGGAGACGGGACAGGAAGTTAACTTCAATTCGGACGCCCTGGATTCGCTGGGGCAGGAACTCACCTACCATTGGGATTTTGGAGATGGGGAGACTTCTACGGAGATTGAGCCTCTCCATACGTATACGGAAGCTGGTCGTTATCCAGTGACCGTGTCTGTCACCGGCCCGGATGGCGCAACCTCCACAGCGTCTGCGTCGATTTATGTTTATCCTACGCCTGCCGCTGGCGAGGCTCGGTCTCCAGGTCTGGCATACCCAGCCTCCATGCCTCTTTCCCAGAAGAGAGAGACAGGCATGGTGAGGATATTGGCAGTACATAGAGGTGGGCGAATCACAGGCCGATACAGCGGAGATGTGACTTTCCTTCCTTTTAATGACATACAACTTGCAGGAGGAAAGCCAGGACGTAAAGACGGCGGTGCTGCTGGGAGTATTGACATTCGCGCGACAGGAGATGTGACCTTTCAGACTCCCTATAGTATTGAAGCTGGAAATGGGGCAGATGGGAAGTTCCCTGGGGGAGATGATGATGTTCGCGGCGGGCGCGGTGGCCGCGGCGGGAGTGTGATCGTCAGGGCGGGGGACGATCTAACCATTCAGTCGGGTGCTATAATAACGGCCGGGAATGGCGGTGATGGCGGCGGTAATGGAGGCGCTGGTGGGCCTCTACCTGCGCATGTTGTCGGCGGGAACGGCGGCGAGGGCGGGCGCGTGATCATTAAGGCAGGAGGGACGCTAACCATAGAACGTGGTGTCGAGATTACCAGTGGGAAGGGGGGGAAGGGGGGCGATGCCGAAGCCAAATCATCCTTCGTGGCATCTGCCAGAGGAGGCAACGGTGGCCGCGCTGGGCGCTTGGTTGTTGAGGGCCGCAAAGGCATCGTGCTCAACAACGTGGGCATCATGAGACCCGTTGCTGTCACAGGCGGCGACGGTGGCAAGGGCGGCTTGGCAGAGGCTACCGGAGAACAGGGTGCAAACAAATGCTCCCGTGGGGGGGCTGGTGCTAACGCCAGAGCGAGAGGGGGCAACGGTGGGGGCGGGTTGGGCGGCTTTATTGGTCGCAACATTGTGTACAATATTCCGAGAAACAACCTCGTGATAATGGGGGGTAATGGTGGGGAAGGTGGGGAGGCCAAGGCGGAAGGTGGACCTGGCGGCGATGCCATTTGCCCAGGGAAAAAAGAGGCGTATGGAGGGAAAGGAGGTCCCGCAGAAGCTTCCGGCGGCAAAGGTGGATCGGCCAAGCTAACTGGCAACGTGGCTGCTTGGACCATTGGTGGTCCCGGTGCACCTGCATTCACGGGCGGAAAAGGTGGTGATGCTACCGCCCGCAGCGGGAGGGGCGGTCATGCTACAGCAACAGGTAATGCATGTGGCGACTCGGCTCATGCGGTAGGTGGCGACGCTGGATACGCCGAAGCCTTAGGGGGCAGGGGGGGCGGAGGCTATAAAGTCTCGGGCGCTGGCGGAGACGCCTGGGCCTACCCAGGCCATGGCGGCGATGCTACGGCCATTGGTGGCAACTGCGGTGCTGGCGATTGCGGGAAAAATGGCGGGAACGCCAAGGCCATCGCCGGGGATAGTGACAATGGTTTGGCTAGAGGTGGAAGGGGAGCTCGGGGTGCCGGCAGTGGTGCCGCGTCTACTGGCCTGAATCTTGGGCAAGGATGGGGACTTGGACTCGGAGGCACGGCCGAAGCCAAAGGGGGAAATGGCGGGGGCTGTAAGGCTGCGGATTGCCCGGCCGGTAAGGGAGGCAACGGAGGCGCGGCTACTGCGCAGGGTGGTATGGGTGGACTTCTACGGGATGATGAGGGTGAGAGACGAGCGGACGGGGGGAACGCGGAGGCTACCGGAGGCAATGGTGGTACGGGAGCATCCTGCTGCAAAGGTCTCGAGCCGGGTGGGGATGGTGGCGCTGGCGGGGACGCGGATGCCTCCATCAAACAGGGAGGTGTGACCCTCAAAGAGAAGGGCGGTGACGGCGGCCAGGGCGGCGACGGTAAAGACCCTGCCAACGGCGGCAAGGGTGGTAGCCCTGATGGCGACATGGGCCCCGATGGAAACCCTTGCCCTGCCGCGACGCAGCCCGCAACACTGACGCAGGAGGATGTCGTAAAACAGATAAACGCGGTCATTGCGGAGAAGGGCTATGATTGGGAGGCTGGCATCACCACCATCGCTGGTCTGACGCCTGAAGAGATGCAAATGCTTCCTCAAACTCCAGACCTGGTGGAGAAGCTCTTTGAGGAAATAAACGAGCTTGTAGATCAAGCAAGTAGTTCCCGCAGGGTGACTTCCTCCGAGGAAATGAAACAACGCTTGGACGAAGGGGGACTTCTGGTTGGAGAGATGGTAGTCTATGAAGACTTCCTCTACTATAAAGGCGGTGTCTACAGGCATGCCTGGGGTGATCGGATTGGAAGTCATGCTGTAGAGATTGAAGGCTATGATGATGCGCAAGGCTGCTGGCGTGCCAAGAACTCCTGGGGAACTAGCTGGGGAGAGGACCGCGGTTTCTTTAGAATGGCCTATGGTGAAACTGGGATAGAGGACAACGTCTACGGAATTACGTATGTGACAACTCCTGCACCGGCGCCCCCACCGACGGTCACTCCTACGCCTGCGCCTACGGGTAAAGAGTATGTAGATGAGTGTATTGCTTACCTTGAGCAAGGCAGGGCGTTGCTTGCAGAACACGAGACAGGGGGTTGTACCGAAGGGTTAAGGCTACTGCGGTTGGCAATAGATAGAAGCACCATTGCCCTGAACCTCAATCCAGATGATGCCAACGCGTATTTCTGCCGGGCCATGAGCCGCCGTTGGTTGGAAGAGGGGCTGAATGAGGCTATCGAAGATATGCAGAGCGCTCTAGACCTGGGACTGGCGGGCGACCGAAAAGCCGAAGCTGAGCAAGAATTGGTTAGGCTTAGACAGAAAGCTGCATCGCCGATTTGCGTGTCCATGGGAATACCTGTTTTCGCAGAGGGTTGGGATTGGGACGCAGGCGTGCCTGTCAACCCAGGCACGGAGTTCCCAGCCAACAGCACGAGAGAGGTTTGGGCTAGATGGACCCTATCCAATCCCTGTAACGAGGTAGCCGTCGTGAAATGGTATCACGACGGTGTGCACAAGTGCCAACATGATACCGACGTACTTACGGGCGAGTATGATGGAAGTGGATGGATCGCTGACGAAGAGTGGATCGAGACCGGCGAGTGGTGCGTGGCGGTGGGTATCAACGACGTGGAGAAGACCAAAGGCTGTTTCACCGTGACGGAACAACCGACCCCTCCTCCCTCGTCAGACGCACCGGTAGGCGCACCGGAGATTCTCTCAATAGAATTCCCGAGCACAATCCCGGCCGACGGCACACCCGTCGACGGCACGTTGCATTTCAAGGACTTGGAGGCTGACATCAACTGGGCCAGCTTTGACGTCATAAGCGGAGACTTTTCGGGGTTTGGGTTTAACCCGACGGACTTCATAGTTGAAGGAGGCGTTGAGCAGGGGGTTTCACTGTTTAACATGCATTGTAACGTTGTACAGGAGGATGTTACGATGCGGGTTATGCTGTTTGATGGTGCAGGGAACAGCAGTCCTCCAGTGTCTTTCAGTTTTAGCTGTCGGTGATGTTCAGGGCCGACGTGATCCCCGTCAAATGGCGGATCGCAGAGGATAGATAGGTTCGGAAGCAGAATCAGACCCTCTTCACCCGTCGTGGGATGGAAGGGGGTCTTGGTTTCTATTGACAAAGACTCAGACCTGTGATATATTAGAGGCGTATTGCAAACGTGTGCATTGTTCTTTGCCGATCTCTGCACACGTTTGTAACCTGTGCCTCTCTTTGTGTTGGAAAAGATGGAGCACTATGCGAGTTTCGATCAAAGACATCGCCAAGGCTGCCGGTGTTTCTCACTCCACCGTCTCGCGTGCGTTGAGTGATAGTCCCCTCGTCAGGGACGAGACCAAAGTTCGCATCCAGCGCCTGGCTCTGGAGATGGGGTACTCTCCCAATAGTCTGGCCCGCAGCCTGGTCACCCGCCGAACTTTCACGATCGGGTTGGTGGTCACCACCATCGCCGACCCGTTCATAGCCCAGGTCGTGCAGGGCATTGAGTCAACTGCCCAGGACCACGGCTATACTGTGATCCTGTGCAACTCAGGGGCGGTGCCTGAGCGCGAGATCGCTGCCGTAGAAACGTTGCGTTCCAAGCGCGTGGATGGTGTGATCGTCACCTCTTCTCGCATTGGTGCCCTCTATCTTGAACACTTGGAACGAATTGGCGTACCTATTGTGCTTATCAACAATCACAATGAAGAGAGCGGCCGTTACACCTTCACTGTCACCGTCGATAATCAGCACGGTGGGCACATTGCCACCAAACACCTGATTGACCTGGGACACCGGCGTATCGCCTATGTCACTGCGCCGGCTGATCACAGCTCCGACTTAGATCGTATGACCGGCTATCAGCAGGCTCTCGGCGAAGCGGGACTGGAGTTAGACCCTGTCTTGATTGTCCCCGGCAATGGCCGCTCCGACGGTGGCGAACGGGCTATGGAGACGTTGGCCGGGTTGCATCCGTTACCCAGCGCGGTTTTTTGTTACAATGATATGACGGCCGTTGGCTTGATTACCGCTGCGCGCCAGGCCGGGTTGTCCGTGCCCCAAGAACTGGCTGTGGTTGGCTTTGATGACATCCCGTTCGCCAGGCATTGCCATCCCCCTCTGACCAGCATAGCCCAACCCAAGATTGAGATGGGCCAGTTTGCAATGAAAATGGCCCTGTCTCTGATGGCAAACGGTGATGACAACAATGAAGAGGAGTTATCTAATGTCGTCGTTCGAGGTGAATTGGTCGTACGCGCTTCGACGGTGGGAGCCTAACCCATTGAGTAGGAGGACTCACACATGACCAGGCAAGTCAACGTAGGCATCATCGGTGCGGGTCGGATCGGCAGAGTTCACGTTCAGAACTTGGCTTATCATATTCCCGAAGCAAACGTGGTGGCCATTGCCGATATCTTCGTCGAGTCGGCCCAAGAGTGCGCCGCCGAATTCGATATTCCGTCGGTTGCCAAAGACCACCGGGCGGTATTGGAAAACGATGGGATTGAAGCGGTGGTGATATGCTCCAGCACTGATACCCACGCCCAGTTTATCGAAGAGGCGGCCGCGGTTGGCAAACACATCTTCTGCGAGAAGCCGATTGACCTGGATCTGAAACGCATTGACCAGGCGTTGGAGGCGGTGGATAAGGCCGGAGTAAAGCTGCAAGTCGGCTTCAATCGACGCTTCGACCCCAGCTTTAAGCGCGTCCGCGACTTGGTGGCTGAGGGGAAGATTGGCGCTCCTCACATTGTGCACATCATAAGCCGTGATCCGGCACCACCTCCCATTGAGTACATCAAAGTCTCAGGCGGCATCTTTGTGGACATGACCATTCATGACTTCGACATGGCCCGTTACTTGATTGGGAGCGAGGTGGAGGAAGTCTACGCCGTCGGCGGTGTGATGGTTGATCCCGAAATCGGTGGGGCGGGAGACATTGATACGGCCATTGTTACTTTGCGTTACACCAATGGCGCCATCGGCAGCATCGACAACAGCCGACAGGCGGTCTATGGCTACGATCAGCGTGTCGAGGTGTTGGGATCGGAGGGCGGTATCGTCGTCGCCAACCGCACGCCAGACAATGCCGTCATCAGCAATGCTGATGGCGTTCACGCCGCCAAACCGCTCTATTTCTTCATCGAGCGCTACACAGATGCTTATATCGCTGAGATGAAGGCGTTCATCTCTTGCGTCTTGGAGGATAAGGCTCCCTCGGTCACGGGCATCGACGGACGTATTCCCGTCGTTATGGGGCTGGCGGCCTGGAAATCTTACCGGGAGAATCGCCCGGTGAGATTAAGCGAAATCAAATAGATGGAAGAATTGGAGGTATAAGAAATGAAAGGCTTAGTGTTAGACGCAGTGTGGGAACCCCGAGCCGACTACACGGTCTCGGACTGGGAAAAGGAGACGGGCAAAGCGATCACCGGCAACAGTATCTGGCGTCACCCCGCGCTGCAAGTGCGGGACTGGGAAGATCCCAAGCCCGGCCCCAACGATGTGCTCCTGGCGGTGCAGGCCTGCGGTGTATGTGGCTCAGACATGCATTTCTACGAAACAGACGATCAGGGTTACATTCTATACCCTGGCCTGACCAAGTTCCCCACTATCCTGGGGCACGAATTCACCGGCAAAGTGATTGAAGTAGGTAAGGATGTGACGACCCTGAAGGCAGGGGATATGGTCACCGTTGAGGAGATGATCTGGTGCGGACGTTGCACCCCTTGCCGCAATGGTTATCCCAACCATTGTGTCAATCTTGAAGAGATCGGCTTCACCATCCCTGGCGCGTTTGCCAACTACATCGCCGTCGACGAGAAGTTCTGCTGGAGGATCGACTCTATCGCTGAACGTTTCGGTGATGAAAAGAAGGCTTACGAGGTGGGCGCTATGACCGAGCCAACCTGTGTCGCCTACAATGCCATGTTCACGCGAGCGGGTGGCTTCAAGCCGGGGCATTTTGTGAGTGTCTTCGGCGCGGGCTCCATCGGCCTGGCGGCCATTGGTCTGGCCAAGGCGGCTGGCGCAGGCCTGATTGTCGCCTTCGAGGTTTCTCCGCAGCGGCTTGAGTTGGCCAAGCAAGTCGGCGCCGAATACGCCTATGATCCGCGCAAGGTGACGCCCAGCGAGGTGATGATGGAACTCAGCAAGGGCGAGGGATTCGACTTTCACGTGGAGGCGGCTGGCGTACCCGAATTGACCGTCCCTGAGATGGAGAAAGCTCTGGCCATCAACAGCAAGGTGGTCCAGATCGGTCGCGCAGCGCAGCGGGTGCCGATGTACCTGGAGAGCTTCCAGGTCCGGCGCGCGCAGGCCTTTGGTGCCCAGGGACACTCCGGCCACGAAAATTTCCCCAACGTGATCCGCCTGGTCGCCTCTGGGCGGCTGGATCTGAGCCCCATTGTCACGGCTCGATATGGCCTGGAGGACACGGTGGAGGCCATCAAGAAGTCCACCGAGCGTGCTGATGGCAAGATTATGGTGTTCCCCAACTGATTGACCCGCGGATCAGAGAATCGGGGAATCAGGAGATAGCGTCGTGTACCCAGCGCCTGAATCCCCGTTTCCTGTTTCGGTTGTGGTGGGAGCGAGTTCGATCAATGCTCAGATCATAATGCTTGAGTCATTGGTGGTCTGTTTCCTGCATACATGTGGGGAATTTGCTCAAAACCTCTTGACTTATTTTGGTGTTTGTGGTATACTTCTTGCACACGTGTGCATTAAACCCTTACTCCGCGCTATCCCCGGCGTCAAGATCAGTTCAGCCGGTTATTATTGTACCGATGTCGCGAAAACAGGGAGACGTCAAGCGTATCCCAGATGTTGAATAGCACCAAAGGCGATGCTTATGTTACTACTTACAGCTTATTCCCCAGCATTTCTAGCTATCACCTCGGCACGACGCTTAATCTTATCATCACTTGTCAGAAGTCAATTGACCATAGACCGGCGATGCCAGCGCAGATGATCTGCCTGGCTTAGGCTTTGCAGATAGCTACTCAGCTTTTACCAATTCCTAAACCTGTTGTTTCGATTCTAGCGCAGTTGACCAACTTCCTCGCTCCCTCAACCCATATTGCGGAGTGAGCATGCCCATGTACGAACCGCATTAACCGAGAGGTCTCAGAAGAGAAAGGAGGTGCAAGTCGGCGCGATAACCCGTATTTTGGTTAGGTTGGTCCATCCCTATTCAAAACTCTAAGGAGGACAAGAGATGTTAAGCATCAGAAAAATGACAGTCGTGTTGTTCGTGGTATTGCTTGCCCTGGCCGCCTGCCAGGTAGCAGCACCTGCACCAACAGCCGTTGAGGAGGTCGAAGAGGCGGCAGAAGAAGCCGTCACCGAGGCAGTTGAAGAAGAAGCTGAGGAACCTCAGGTCATGCAGGCAGGTGTCGTTATCGGCCTGGCTGTCCATGAGAACCCTGCCGAGTCTTCGTTCTGGGGCGTGGTGGAAACGGGTGCTAAGGATGCGGCGGCCGCAATGGGCGTGGAGTTGAAGTCCGGCGGAAGCCTTGATCCGGCAGAGCAAGCGCAATTGGTCGAAACCTACATTGCCGACGGTGTGGATGGGATCATCGTCTCCCTGGCCAACCCCGACGCGATGAAGGACTCAGTCAGCAAAGCGGTCGACGCGGGCATCCCGGTGATCACCATCAACTCGGGTGTTGACGTTTACAAGGAATTGGGCGCCCTCACCCACATCGGCCAGACCGAGTTTGTGGCGGGTCAGGGAGCTGGTGAGCAATTCAACGCCGCGGGTGCGACTAAGGTGCTGTGCGTCATCCACGAGGAGGGCAACATCGGCCTCGAGGAGCGCTGCGATGGCCTTTCCGATACGTTCGGTGGTGAGGTCGAGCGCTTCAACGTGGCCACCACTGGCGTCCGGGACATTGCCGGCACCCTGGCCAGTATCCAGGACAAGCTGGTATCTGACTCCAGCATTGACGCCATCCTGACGCTCAATCCGAACATCGCCGATGCCGCTATGCAGGCCATCGAGGCTGCTGGTACGGATGTGAAGCTGGCAACGTTTGACCTCAGCCCGGACGTCCTCGAGGCTATTGAGGCTGGCAAGATGATGTTCGCCATCGACCAGCAGCAGTATCTCCAGGGCTATCTCCCAGTCGTCTTTCTGTACCTGTACAGCACAAACTTGAACACCGTGGGCGGTGGTCTGCCGGTCCTCACCGGGCCTGGCATTGTTGATGCCAGCAATGCGGCTGCCGTAAAGGATCTCGCCGCCGCCGGGACCCGATAACGCGATACCCACTGAGGCACACGATTGCGGGATGGGAAGCTCCCATCCCGCAATCGTTACTGCTCGGCCCAATGCTGACAAGGGATGACAATCCCGAGCTTGACGCCTATGAAGCCCTGTTCGGGACCTCTGGACTGTCGTTCATTGGGAGCGGCTGAGTAGTAACTGCTGAGAAAGACCTGACGCTCTACACTTGACTCAAGGATCTGAGTCTACGGCGGAGCCCAATCAAAGGAGGTTTTTTTATGGCAACTGAGGCGGTGGGTGCTGCACAGAGAGATGAACGTGTTGCTGAAGTCAGCTTTTTCAGACGACTTCTGCGGCAACCCGAAGTCGGGGCCGTCATCGGGGCGGCCGTTGTCTGGTTGTTCTTCGCGGTGATGGCGCCGGAAATTTGGCTCTCAATTACTGGAGTGGCCCGTATCCTGGACTCGTCTTCTACCCTGGGTATTATGGCGGTTGCAGTGGCCTTGCTCATGATCGGCGGCGAGTTTGATCTCTCCGCCGGCGTTATGACGGGCACGACGGGGTTGATCGCGGGGCTACTCGCCACCCAGCTCGGCTGGAACATCTGGCTGGCTATGTTG
>Ga0180437_10011926_pt1 | contig 10354 bp, 11 predicted proteins | sample SS_ome_4_FD_132410 | JGI IMG/M metagenome (GOLD analysis project Ga0180437, IMG submission 132410) | Hypersaline lake sediment archaeal communities from the Salton Sea, California, USA - SS_3_D_1 metaG | ecosystem: Environmental > Aquatic > Non-marine Saline and Alkaline > Hypersaline >... | reverse complement strand
GGCGGTGATGTCGATTCTGCTGACCCCGGCGAAGGGGTCGGGGGTGCCGTTGTTGAGGTACAGGCGGTTTCTCTCATTGTAGTTGCCTACCACCAGGTCGAGATGGCCGTCGCCGTCCACGTCGCCCAGCGCCACTGAGTAGGTGTTGTGTGCGTCGGTGGCAATATCGCTGCCGCTGACCCCGCTGAAGGGGTCGGGAGTGCCGTTATTTATGTACAGGCGGTTGCACTGATTATAATTCCCGGCGACCACGTCCAGCAGCCCGTCGCCGTTCACGTCGCCCAGCGCCACCGAGTGGGTCTGGTGCTTGTCGTCGGTGATGTCGCTGCCGCTGTCCCCGTAGCCCAGCCAACCGGGCTGGGCGGCCGCCCACGCCAGGTACACCGCCTGCTCCCCGGTGCTCCAGTTGGCGTTGGTGAGGCTGTCATCACGCAGGTCGGTGTCGCTGAAGTCCTCGGTGAAGGGCAGGCCCGGCGCAGCCGCGCTCACCGGGTCGCTTGCCGGAACCGCCATCGTTGCCAGGCCCGATGCCAGTGCCAGCAGGATTGACATAACGGTAACAGCGGCTTTAATACTCGCCTCCCGCCGCAGTGATTGAATGAAGAGCGTCTTCAGGCATCCCGCCCCGAGGTCGCTTATTTACACTTGTTATACACGACAGCATCGCACTCTCACCATCATCAACAACCCTATACGATACTCGCTGCGGTAACGTTACACCCATATTTAATTATTGTCAAGTTTCTGCAAGCAAATGATAAAATATTGGGGACATTTTCATTCTGCCGGGCGATGAACGTTGCTGTTACCGATTAGTCGGTTTAATACATCGGCGTTGGAAGGGATGTCTCCAGTGCCAGTCGAGTCATCATCTGTGCGATTGCATATTGCATCGCAGATCGTGCCATCCCCTTGGGGGTCACCGGGTCGATGTGTACCGGCAGCAGTCTGCTCCTCCGGGTGCTTGCAGTTGGGGTGAGTTTCACTTTACAATAGATATCTAGCATGAAGGGACACATCGAGATAGATCAGGAGTTTTGCAAGGGGTGCGAGCTCTGCGTCCTGTTCTGCCCCAACGGCGTTATCGGTTTATCCGACAAGCTCAATGCCAACGGCTACCGGGTCGCTGCGTGCGTAAAAGACGAAGAGTGCAGCGGTTGCGCCGTCTGCGCGCTGGTTTGCCCCGAGGTGGCCATAGAGGTGTACCGTGACTAAAGCGCTGATGTACGGCAACAGCGCCATCGGCGAGGCGGCGATAAGGGCCGGCTGCCAGTGCTACTTCGGCTATCCCATCACGCCGCAGAACGAGCTTACCGAGTACATGGCGGCGAACCTGGGGCGGAAGAAGGGCTGCACCTTCATCCAGGCTGAGAGCGAGCTGGCCGCCATCAACATGGTTTTCGGCGCCAGCCTGGCCGGGGTGCGGGCCATGACCTCCTCCTCCAGCCCGGGCATCAGCCTGAAGCAGGAGGGCATCTCCTATCTGGCTGCCTGTGAGCTTCCCGCAGTCATTGTCAATATGTCGCGCGGCGGTCCGGGGCTGGGCAGCATAGCGGCGTCCCAGTCGGACTATCATCAGGCTACCAGGGGAGGGGGACACGGGGACTATCGAACGATAGTGTTGGGGCCGTCGTCGGTGCAGGAGCTGGCGGACCTGACGCACAGGGCATTCGACCTCGCCGACAAGTACAGGATGCCGGTGGTCATACTGGGCGATGGGGTGCTGGGACAGATGATGGAGCCGGTGGAGTTCAAGTATGAGACACCCAAAGAGCTTCCGGTGCGCAGCGATGCGCTGCGCGGGGCTAAAGGACGCCCCAGCCGTATCGTGAAGACCTTCACCTCCAATCCGGCGACGCTGGAAGAGCTTAACTGGAGCCTGTTCCGCAGGTACGAGATAATCAAGCGCGACGAAGTGACTTTCGACACCTTCATGCTGGAGGACGCCAGCCTGGTGGTCGTCGCTTTCGGCACGGCTGCCCGCATCGCCAAGGGCGCGATCAAGAACGCCAGGAGAGAAGGGCTCAAGGTTGGGATGGTGCGCCCCATCACGCTTTGGCCGTTCCCGTCCGAGGCTATAAGACAGCTGTCAGAGAGCAAGAGGCATTTCCTTGATATAGAGATGAACATGGGGCAGATGCTGGAAGACGTGAAGCTGGCAGTGGAGGGCTCGGCCGAGGTCTCGTTCTACGGGCGCACCGGCGGGGTGATACCCACGCCCAGCGAGCTGCAACGGGCCATCACGCGCCTTTACTATCAGAAGGGATTGAAGGTCAGCAGATGAAGCAGATATATTCGCGCCCGGCATCGCTGAAGAAGGCCATATTCCATTATTGTCCAGGCTGCGGGCATTCCGTGGTGCACCGCATCATCGCCGAGCTCATCGATGAGATGAACCTGCGGGATGTGGCCGTGGGCATACCGCCGCCGGGGTGTGCGGTGTTCACCTATAATTACTTCGACATCGACATGGCGGAATCGGCTCACGGCAGGGGGGCGGCGGTCGCCACGGGGCTGAAGCGGGCCAGCCCGGGCACGTTCGTTTTTACCTATCAGGGCGACGGCGACCTGGCCGCCATCGGCACAGCCGAGACCATCCATGCGGCCAACCGTGGCGAAAACATCACCGCGATCTTCATCAACAACGCGGTCTACGGTATGACCGGGGGGCAGATGGCCCCTACAACACTGTCGGGGCAGAAGACCACGACGACGCCTGTGGGCCGTGACATCGGGATCGAGGGATACCCGGTGAAGATGAGCGAGATGCTGGCGCTGATAAAAGGGGCAGCGTACATCGAGCGCGTGGCAGTAAACTCGCCGAAGAACATAAGGAGAACCAAGAAAGCGATCCAGAAGGCGTTCCAGTCCCAGCTGGACGGCCGGGGCTTCTCCATGGTGGAAATACTTTCACCCTGTCCCACCAACTGGAAGATGTCGCCTGCCGAGGCATGGAAGTGGATCGATGAAGTGATGGCCAAAGAGTTCCCGCTGGGGGTAATCATCGACAGAACGGGTAAGCAGGATGCTGATTAAGACGCTGGTATCCGGCTTCGGCGGACAGGGGGTTATCTCCATGGGCTTGAGCCTGGCGCAGGCGGCTATGATCGAGGGCAGGTACGTAACCTATCTGCCGGCCTACGGAGCCGAGGTGCGCGGGGGCACGGCCAACTGCACTGTGGCCGTCTCCGATGAGGAGATCGCATCGCCCGTTGCTTCCTCTCCGGATTTCGTCATCGCCATGAACCAGCCCTCGCTGACCAGATTCCAGAACCAGATCAAATCGGGCGGGACGCTGTTCCTGAACTCGTCGCTGATAGATTGCGGCACGTCGCGCGACGATATACAGGTAGTGCGTGTGGCGGCGGACGCCATCGCCAAGGAACTGGGTAGCGCCAGGTCGGCTAATATGGTCATGCTCGGCGCCTTCATCCGGGTGAGCGGCATCGTGTCGCTGGACGGTATAATGGAGGGCCTCAGGAGCACCCTGAAGAACAAGCACAAGCTCATCGCCGTTAATGAAAAAGCAATTACAGCCGGGTTTAACGCGGTACGCTGATCGAGCACATTACAGGGAGCTTATAGAAATGTCATCATCCGGCCTGACCGGATGATCCAGAAGACTGGATTGCCCGATCAAGTCGGGCAATGACGATGGTGAGCCGGGCGATGACGGTGGTGGAGGTGGGAGTCAGGGGTCATTATCCAGCTTGACCGGATAATCAGGGGGTTGTGTTCGTGCGCCGGATTGCCCGATCAAGTCGGGCAATGACGATGGTGAGCCGGGCGATGACGGTGACAAATGTAGAACCGAGGGGGTTGGCCTTATGGTAAAACAGATATCGGTGACGCTGGACAACGTGCCCGGCACCTTCTTGGGCATAAGCGAGTGCCTGGGCGAGGAGGGCATAAATATTAGGGCCATATCCGTGGCCGATACCTCCAAGATAAGCACAGTCAGGTTCGTTACCGACGATCCGTTGAAAACGGCCAACGTTCTCAAGAGCAACGGCTACAAGACCCACATCGACGATGTCATCGCAGTGGAGATACCGGATCACCCCGGTGGCCTGAGCGCCATCCTCAAGCCGCTCATGGCGGCGGAGATCAATGTCCATTATTTCTACCCGTTCCTGGGTCGGGGTGAAGACTGGCAGCCTATCGTCATAGTGGGCGTGGACCGGACGGACGAGGCGATAGAGATCCTGCACAAGAACTGGGTGCACACCTTCGGCAATGAGATATACAGCTTGTAGGTGAACCGCCGGGATTCAGGCCTGTTGCGGGGACACCAACCTGAACACAGCGATATGTTCAAATCTCCGGGGAGAAAATGTCAGATTGCGTCGCAAATCTCCGTAGCCGTGGTCGGGGTGGGCGGATTTGAACCGCCGACCTCTTGGTCCCAAACCAAGCGCGCTAGCCGCTGCGCCACACCCCGCAGATGGCAATATAGCAAACGGCCAGACAAAGGTCAAGGAAGGTTACCAGGCGGAGGAGCAGCGTTCTCGTTCCAGAAGCTGCTTCCAGTGGCGGTCCACCATCTCCTGAAACTCTTCCACGATGTGTTTATTCTCCGGTTGGAGCAGGTGCTTGAAACGGCCCTGGGACTTGAGCCACTCGATGACCGGCTTCTTGGGGTTGGGGTGGTAGTTGATGCTCCACTTCCCGTTGACCACCTCATAGAGCGACCAGACACAGGTGTCTACTGCCAGCCGGGAGACGGCGATGGTGTCGCCCGACGGGTAGCGCCAGCCGCGCTGGCAGGGCACAAGCACGTTGATGAATGAAGGGCCGTCGGCGGCGATAGCCCGCTGTGCCTTGAACATGAGGTCGCGCCAGGCGTGCGGGGCCGCCTGTGCGACGAAGGGGATGTTGTGGGCGGCGAATATGGCGGTGGCATCCTTGCGTATCTCCTTCTTGCCCGGCTGCGCGTCCCCCACCGGCGAGGTGGTGGTCCACGCGCCCAGTGGCGTGGCGCTGGAACGCTGGATGCCGGTGTTCATGTAGGCCTCATTGTTGAGACAGACGTAGAGGAACTTATGCCCCCGCTCCATGGCGCCGCTGATGAACTGTAGGCCGATGTCATAGGTGGCGCCGTCACCGGCGAAGACTACGAACTTGATCCCCTTGTCCTTCATCTTGCCTTGCTTGACCAGGGAGCGGTACATGGTTTCCACCCCTGATATGGTGGACGAGGCGTTCTCGAAGGCACTGTGGATCCAGGGTATCCGCCAGGAGCTGTAGGGATACGGTGAGGTGGCCACCTCGAGGCACCCGGTGGAGGAGGCGACGATCACCGGCTCCCCCACGGCGTGGAGGATCTGGCGCACCACTATGGTCTCGGCGCAGCCGGCGCACAGGCGGTGGCCCGGGGCCAGCGAGTCCGCCTTGGTGGATACCTGCTCTAAAGTCATCGACATCGCAGCGCCTACTCTCTGACCCCGAAGAAGCGCAGCGGCGGGCCGGCTTCCCCCTCACGGTCGATTCGCATGATCTCCTCGAAGATATCGATTATCTGGGCGGGCACAGTGTCCCGTCCGCCCATCCCGTAGACGAAATTGATGACCCTGGGCGCGTAGCCGTGGGTGTACAGTGCCGAGATGACCTCCAGGCACAGCGGGTTGACCTGTGCCCCGAAGGAGATGGAACGGTCGAGGACCGCTATCGCCTTCCTGCCGCCCAGCGCCTTCGCCACCGCCTCCGCGGGGAAGGGACGGAAGCATCTTACCTTGAGCACCCCTGCCTTGACACCCCGCTGGCGCAGCTCGTCGACGGCGGTCTTGGCGGTGCCTACCGTGGAGCCGAGCAGTACGGCGACATAATCGGCGTCGTCCATCTTGTACTCCTCCAGCAGCCCGTGCGGCCGCCCGCTGAGCTCTCCGTACTCGGCGGAAACTTGAGCGACCACATCGAGGGCGTTCACCATCCCTTCCGCCTGCTGGCGCTTGTGCTCGAAGAAATAATCCTGGAGATCCATGGGGCCATAGTTGACCGGATGCTCCACGTCGAGCAGGGGATAAGCCGGCGTGTACGTGCCGATGAAATCGCGCACCGCCTCGTCGGGAAGCAGCTCCAGCCGCTCCACGCTGTGCCCCAGGATGAAGCCGTCGAGGGCGTGTATCGTGGGCAGCAGTACGTCGGGGTGCTCGGCGATGCGCACGCACTGGATGGCGTTATCGTAAGCCTCCTGCACGTCCTCGTCGTAGAGCTGCACCCAACCCGCGTCCCGCATCCCCATGGAATCGGAGTGGTCGCAGTGGATGTTCAGCGGCGCCGACAGCGAGCGGTTGACCACGTGCATCACTATGGGCAGGCGAGAGCCGGAAGCCACCCACAGTACCTCCCACATGAGGGCTATCCCCGCCCCCGAGCTGGCCGTCTGGACGCGACCTCCGGCGGCGGCGGCGCCGATGCAGGCGCTCATCGAGGCGTGCTCGCTCTCCACCGGGATGAACTCGGTGTCCACCTTCCCGCTGGCGACGAAATCGCTGAAGCGCATCACCACCTCGGTCTGGGGGGTGATGGGGTAGGCCGCCACCACATCCGGGTTCATCTGGCGCATGGCTTCGGCCACGGCCCGGTCCCCCTCGAGCGCAACCGGGATGCCTTTCACTCTCTGCAGCGTCATGTTTTCGCCTTGTCCTCGGCCTGGGCCTTGGTTTCCTCTATCATCTTGATCGCCCCGTGGGGGCATTCCGCGGCGCAGATGCCGCACCCCTTGCAGTGGTGCAGGTCGATCCCGGCCACCCTGCCGTCGCGCAGCTTGATGGAGCCGTCGGGGCAGTAGGCCCAGCAGACCTTGCAATCGACGCACCTCTCCCAGTCCCATATCGGTCGAAAAGAGCGCCAGCCGCCGGTCTCATATTCAACCGAGTTCCCCACGTCGGTGATAACGCCACCTATGGGGATGTCCCTCCAGCTTTTGAGGTTCGGCAGGCTTGAAATGGAGATCATGTCGACAGGCTTACGGGCCATCGCTATCCCTCTTTAACCTCTTTGTACGCCCGCTCGAAGGCCGCGATATTGGCATCGGCCATCTTCTTCCCCGCTTTAGACCCCATGCGTTTCTTTATCTCCTCGCGGACGTGTTCCTTGCTGACGGCGCCAATGGCCTTGATCAGCGCCCCGATGATAGGGGTGTTGGGTATGTTTCGCCCTATGGTGTCCATCGCGATACGGGTGGCATCGACGGTGAAGACCCTCCCGCTATTGAGCCCCAGCTTCTTCCGCAGCGCGCCTGGGGAAGCGGTGGTGTTGACAACCAGCACCCCGTCATCCTTGATGCCCTCGGTGAAATCGACGATGCCGATCAGCGTAGGGTCGAGCACCACCACAGCGTCCGGTGCGGTAATCTGGCAGTGCTGCCTGATGGGGGATGTGCTGATCCTGGTATAGGCCCTGATCGGCGCCCCCATGCGCTCGGGGCCGTAGTCGGGGAAGGCCTGGAAGTACTTACCTTCCTCTAGGGCGGCTTCGGCAAGGATCTCACTGGCGGTAACCGCCCCTTGCCCGCCGCGGCCGTGCCAGCGAATCTCGGTTAACTCCTTCATCGAAATCGATCGAACCGTCGGTAAACGCCCCTGGGGCGACTCGAACGCCCGCCCCCAGCTCCGGAGGCTGGTGCTCTATCCTCTGAGCTACAGGGGCCTGTATACATCATAACCTATATGAAGCGTTCCTGACAAGGTTCAGGCCTTGGCCCCCGACCTTTTAAAGAACGGCTTCAGCATCGCCGGGGTGATGAGGGTGGTGAACAGGCTAACCGCCACCGCCGCACCGAAAAGCTCGCTCGCCATCTGTGATTCGCCCAGCGCCCCCGGTATCATCACTGCCACGCCGGCGACGATCAATCCCACCTCCCCGCGAGGCACCATCCCCACCCCCACGATCATCGCTTCGGTGTTAGAGAGCTTGCCCACGAATCTGGCCGGCAGGTAGCACCCCACCATCTTGCCGACGGCAGCCAGCACGATGAGGATGAATGCCACCAGCGCCGCCGAGGCCATTCCTGGCACATCGACCTGCATCCCTAAATAGCAGAAGAAGAACGGGGCCAGGAACAGCATGATGGGCCGCGTCTTTTCGATTATCTCCTCCTTCTCCCCGCAGGCGGCGAACATCAGGCCGGCCACGTATGCCCCCACCACGGGGTGGAGGTCGGCCAGCGTGACCAGGTAAGCTATGAGCAGGCCGATGAGGATGGCCACTATCGGCATGGTGCCGGAGGCCTTGAACGGGTTGAGGATGAACCTGGATATCTGCCGGTGGAACTTGACCCCGATCATCAGCAGGATGAACCATACCCCGAAGCCGATAAGCGTTATCCGGGTTATATACAGGGCTGATACGGTTGCGCCGGGCTCCGCTATCTTGGCGATGACGGAGAGGACCACTATGCCGATAATATCGTCGATGACGGCGGCCACCAGTATGGTGGTTCCCGCCCTGGTATTTAGGCGCCCCATGTCCATCAGGATCCGCACCGTGATCCCGATACTGGTGGCCACCAGCACCGCCCCCATGAACATCCACGCCGTCGACGGCCCTTCCGGATAGAATGCCATGGTGATGAGGTAACCGAAGGCGAAGGGCAGTATGACGCCGCCTATGGCCACCAGGGTCCCAGTCTTGCCCTGCCGGAGGAAGGCCCTGACGTCGGTCTCCACGCCGGCGACGAACAGCAGCACTATCACCGCTATCTGTGAAATGACCTCCATCACGCTGAATTCGCCCTCTCCGCCCAGACCCCACTCGCTCAGATGCTCGAACCCGATGCGGGCGAAGTTGAGCAGGATGGGGTCGTCGCCGAATATGAGCCCGCCCAGGGCGAACGGGGAGATGATGATGCCGGCCACCAGCTCACCGAGGACCGCCGGCTGCTTGAGGTAACGTTCCGCCACGAAACCGCCGAGCCTGGCGGCGACGAGGATCAACGCGAAACTCAGTATGAATTTAGCGTATATCTCTATTTCCACTAGCTATTGTCGCTTTCGTTCCTGCAATTCCAGATTGTTCTGGAGAGGATGCCGAAGTAATTTATCTCACCGATCAGCTTCCCGTGGTTGTCAACCACCGGTATCTCGTAGAAGCCGTTGTACAGCATGGCGTCTATCGCCTTCTGGATGTCGTCATCCGGCTTGACGCTTACCGGCGCGCTCATGATGTCCTTGGCGTATTGTGAGGTCAGCAGGTGCAGCGCCTCACGTCCGGAGAAGAAGGGGTGACCGGCGCCGCCGAACTCGCACACCTCAGCCGATTTCAGCATTTCCTTGGGGGTGATGATGCCGACCAGCCTGTCCTTGTCGTCCACCACGCAGGCGAGCAGTGTCTCGCAATCCTCTGCCACCTTGTTCGCCGCCTCGAATATCTCGACGTCCTGGTGCACCTTCACGAATTTATCGATCATCAGTTCCTTGACCAGTTTCGCCATCGTTACCCTCCGCTGCAATAGAGTCACTCGCAAATTCCGCCTATTAAAATACTACAAATGTGGTGTCAATACAACCGCCATCAGTCCCATGGTGCGGTGAAAATGACATATGCCCCGCCCATGTAGAGCGCCGCTAAAAGTATGGAATACCAGCTGGTCCGGCGGAAGGTCTTACGCTTGGACCGCTTCACCAGCCCCAGTATGACAACCAGCGTCATCAGTGCAACGATGCCTGCGGTGAAGATATTGCTTTTGGACACGAGCGAGAAGATAGGCCCTTCGCTGGAGAACAGGTCGTAGAAGAAGACGCCGATGCCGATGTTGAACATGTTGCTGCCGAGGATGTCGGCGATGGCCATGTCCGGTGAACCCAGACGCAGGGCAGCGAGCGCCACCACCAGCTCCGGCAGCGATGTGGTGATGGCCAGCAGCAGGGTGCCGACGAAGCTGGCCCCTAAACCGTAAGTAGTAGAGATCTCGTCGCCGATGATAGCCAGCCAGGTTCCCGCCCCGATTATCGCCAGTGCTGATATGGCAAAGGCGACGTACGCTTTTCGGGATGTCGTTCCTTCGTATCGGGAGGGCTTGAGCAGCGGCTCCTGCCGCTCGCGCTTGAATATGTATCGGGAGCCGACGACGTAGACGAGCACCAGTATGAAACCGTAGACCCCCAGTCGGCCGACGGCGCCGGGCCAGATGTCGGCGCTGAGGTAGATGATTATGGCGGCGAACGCTATCAGCACTATGCCCAGGATCGCCGATTGGATGTGCCCGCCTCTGGCGATGGCAGCGGACAGCAGGGGGCCCTGCTTGCATACACTGTCCAGGATTGCCAGCAGGAACAGGTTCAGCATGTTGCTGCCGAAGATGGTCCCCAGTGCCAGATCGGCGCCTTCCTGCCCGCCGAACATGGCCACCGCG
>Ga0180437_10011925_pt1 | contig 10355 bp, 8 predicted proteins | sample SS_ome_4_FD_132410 | JGI IMG/M metagenome (GOLD analysis project Ga0180437, IMG submission 132410) | Hypersaline lake sediment archaeal communities from the Salton Sea, California, USA - SS_3_D_1 metaG | ecosystem: Environmental > Aquatic > Non-marine Saline and Alkaline > Hypersaline > Sediment... | reverse complement strand
CTGAGTTGTGCCCTTCGAACTCACCAATGGCGAGTTGAGCGGTGGGAGGAATTTTTCCGTCTATGGACGAAGCAAATGATCGGGAAAAACAACCGGATGATCCCCCTCGTCTCAACCCTGGGCAACCATGATGTGAAGGAGGGGTTTGACAACCCCAATAAAGAAAAGGTCCTCTACTACCAGGTCTTTCCGCTCCCTAAGAAGGGTATTCCTTACCAACTTTTTAAAATTGGCAATGAGCTCTCTTTTTATCTCCTCGACTCGGGCCACTCCTATCCAGTGGGGGGAGCTCAAACCGAGTGGCTCGAGCAAAAGCTCGAAGAAGAAAAATCGACCCCCTACAACATTCCTGTCTATCATATCGGAGCCTATCCATCAGAAACCGCTTATTCACACCGGGGCTCGAAAGATGTCCGGAAGTTTTGGGTGCCCCTCTTCGAGAAATATGGGGTGAAGGTGGCGATGGAGCATGACAACCACACCTTCAAGCGGACCTTTCCGATCTGGGAGGGGAAGGTAGATCACGAAAGGGGGATCCTCTATCTAGGAGATGGATCATGGGGAGTGACCCCTCTCAAGCCCAAGCGCCACTGGTATCTCCAGAAGGCAGCCCAGGCCAATTGCTACTGGCTCCTTACAGCTAGCCACTCGGAGATCCTATTTGAAGCCTTCAATGAGAAGGGGCAAAAGATCGATCAGCTTATAGTCTCTCCAAACTGATTAGCCCTCTGATTTTCAACTAGATGCTTCCTTTGTCGAGTCTTCTGTCTAACTCTGTATTTGCACGATAACTTTGCATATGTTATCGTGCAAATATAGAATTAGTAAGAGAAAGCTAATATGAATGAGCTGGTCAAAGCTGTAAAAACCTATCTACTCGATATTTTGGGGATCAAAGCTCCGATAGCCACATGGAGGAGGGGAAAAGAGCTTCCTTTTTTCCTCCGCGATTTCTATGAATTTTGCGAGGCTACGCTTCTAAAGCAACCCTGTGTTTTTATCATTGTGAAACATGACGAAGAAGCCACTGCGGGAACTCTCAAAAAACACCTAAAAGAAATCCAGAAGAAAGCAAAAGGGATATGTATCTTTGTTCAGCGCACAGCTACATCCTATAATCGCAAACGATATATTGAGCAGCGGATTCCATTCATTATACCTGGGAATCAGATGTTTTTACCCGAGCTAGGCATTGACTTACGGGAACATTTCAAGCCCATAAAAATGGAGAAACAAAAATTTCGTCCAGCTACGCAAGCTGTTTTGATTCATGTACTTGTAACTCAGAAGTCAGAAGGTTATACCCCTACAGAGCTTTCAAGTGTTCTTGGCTATACTCCCATGTCGATGAGTCGAGTTTTTGACGAATTGGAAAAAGCTAAGATTGGGAAGGTGTTCCGAAGAGGAAAAGAGCGGGTGTTTCTTTGCGAAGACAAAATGAAGGACTTATGGGAGCAAGTGCGACCCTATCTTCGATCGCCTGTTAAAAAACGGATTTGGGCTAGAGGGAAGAGGCCTAAAAACCAAGCGGGTTTCAGTGCCTTGGCAAAAAGGTCAATGTTAGCGCCTTCTTCCGTCCCGGTGTACGCGATCAGTTTTCAAGATTCGAAAGATCTTGATTTTTCAGAATTTCCAGATCAAGAAGAGGCTGCATTTCAATTCGAAATTTGGCATTATGATCCCAATCTATTCGCCAAGAAAGGGGTTGTTGATCCTTTTTCGCTTTATCTAAGTCTACATGAGATGGGCGATGAACGTGTAGAGGCGGCCTTGGAAGAAATGATGGGGGATTTGAAGTGGTAAAGGGATTAGACCAGTTTAAGAATTTTTTTTCAGAGTTCACTGATCGATATGTATTGATTGGGGGCACTGCTTGCTCTGTAGTTATGGAAGATGTTGGGCTGGAGTTTAGGGCCACAAAAGATCTAGATATCGTGCTGCATGTTGAAGCTCTTGATGAAGATTTTGTTTCAGCCTTTTGGAGGTTTATTGATCAAGGAGGATATCAAAATCGACAACGTAGCACGGGGAAAGATCTTTTCTACCGGTTCCATTCTCCGCGTAACCAGACTTTTCCTACGATGATCGAGCTGTTTTCTCGCATACCCGACTTTGTGAAGTTAGCAGGGGATGCTCATCTTACCCCTATCCCAACGGATGAAGCCACAGCAAGTCTTTCTGCAATTTTGTTGGATGACGACTACTATCACTTTACTCATTCGGGAAAGCAGGAGATAGGGGGCATCTCTGTGCTTCAAGCAAGCCATCTCATTCCTCTGAAAGCTAGAGCTTGGCTAGACCTCATAGCTAGCAAACAAGCGGGAATTGGCGTGGATGAAAAAAACATCCGCAAACACAAAAATGACGTACTCCGTTTATACCAATTACTCACACCGACAACGCATATTTCTATGCCTCCTCCTCTTAAGGAGGATATGAAGAGCTTTTTAGAGTTAATAATCAAGCAGCCTGTAGATGTGAAGCATCTAGGCTTAAAGCAGACTTCATTTGAGGAGGTGCTCCAAAACTTGAAGCAAATCTACAATATTTCTAATTGATGTGATTCTTTCAGGAGCTTCTCTGACTTCTTGGTCAATGATTGGGCTTTAAGTCTTTTCCGGCTTCAATGAGTTGACAAAGTTCGGAAAATGCTCGGTAATTGTTCCGCTATATTTCGGTTCCCCCACAAGTTTCAGTCGCTCTTTGGCTATTTGGAAAAACTTGGTGATGATTTGCTCTGGGTGGGTGCCATTGGTATACATCCCTAAATTTTCCCTTGTTTGATTGTGAAAGATTCCTAGAAAATAGGGAGCTTGTCCACCAAGGTCTTTAGACATTTGTTCTAAGGTGATTATCATTGTAGAATAAATGCCGGAGGTGTCTTCAAAGCTGTCTTTTGAAAAGATAGATAAGCAGTAGTGATAAATCATTAGGTCGGGAATTGGCCCCTGATTATTGCTAGCAAATTTGTAAACTGGGCGGGGTCTTTTTTGGAAAAAGCATAGATATCCTCCCCAAGTCCAAAACTCTCCATCATCTTCGCTATGCATGGGCATAGGCATGGTAGGACGCGAAAAAATGTCTGTTGGTGGATATTCCTCTTTTACTTGCTCCATGTTCAACTTATTAGCAAGAGCTGCATCGATTTCTTTGGCTTCTTCTTTGTTTAATTTTCCACTACCTAAAGCCGATAAGCTGTCCCGGATTGTTTTTAACTCAGTGAAAGAAGAGGGCTGACCACTTTTTCCAAGTTCTTTATCAATACACTCACCAAGAAAAGTCGACGTTTCTTTTAAGTTCCCTATCCTTTTGGGCTGGTTGGGCAATTTGAGATAATTACATAGGAATGTAAAGAAGCACTCTTTGATTTCATAGGGGTCATCAATCTCCTTATTGTATTCGCCAAAATTGCTATGCTCGAGTCCGTTCTGATGGTACATTCCCAAAAAGAAGGGATTAGATCTACGAAGGACTCCCAAACTATGGATAGTCTGCTCAATACTGAGCACTAGGATGGGGCGTTTTGAAGGGTAGTGGGGACTCTTTTCTGGATGGTAAAAAACGACCATGGAGTAGGGATACCTTATGGCTAGTACTTTTTCCCGATCCTCAGAAAATACGATTCCTAGCTCGATGGGTTCTTTCTGAAGGGCCAGGATGTATTTATCCCATATCCATCCATCTCCCTCATTTTTACTTGACCAGGGAGTGGGAATAAGAGGATGTACTAGTTCGATTAACGGTAAGTTTCCTTCTGCGTGGAATTGAGGTGACTGAGCCTTGTTCTTTGAGGGAGTCTTGCAATAGCTGTAAATGATCTCCTCATGGGCCTTGATCAGGCTGGCATCGACAGACATAGGATTCTCCACTTTTTAAGGTGTGCTGATGCAAGATTTTCTCTCGGGCAGCAGCACAAAATATCGATGGGTCAATTTTCTGACATGTCGTGAATTTTCTTAAAGGACTTTTTTACTTCAGAAGCTTTTCTAAAATCTTACTCGATTTCTCGATGAACTGAGGGAGCTCTTCAGGGTTCAGCTCTTTTTGGGAGAGCTTTGCCAACTGATAGAGATGCTCGACCATCTCTTTCGCTAGGTCCTTGTCCTTGTGGCTTGCAATCGCCTCGACTAGGGGGCTGTTGGTGTTCACGACGAAGGTCTTCTTGTCAGCAAACTGGGGAGGTAGTGTCTGGCGGCTCAACTGGAAGCTGTCTCGCATCCGGCGGATTTGTTCGTCGACAACGAGGAAGGCGGGGAGCTGGCTCGAGGCGAGGCTCTTGGCTTCTACTTCGAGCGAGGGGTTATCGAGAGCTGAACGAACGAAGTCGGCGAGTTTGGCTCCTTCGGTCCGCCCATCGGCATCGAGAAGGGTGTTTTCTTTCTCGGCATCGAGGATGGCTGGGTCGATCGCTCCGTCAATGCGCTGAAACTTTGCAGGGCTGTGCTTGGTTTCAAGGTAGCTCATGAGGGCCGTGTCGAGGGGGCTTTTCGCGACGAGCACTTCGATTTCTTTTTCTTTGTAGAGGGAGAGGAAGGGGGAGTGGATGTCTTGAGTGTAGAAGATTTTGTCTGTGTCGTGCTTCTCAAGGTAGTCCTTGGTGTTCGTCCACTCGCTATCGAGATTTTCCCAGATGAGGATGTCTTGGATCCGCTCGTAGAACTTTTCGTCTTGGAGGGCGCCCAACTTGACGATCATTTCGATATCTTTCCAGTGGGTGGTGAACGCTTTGGGATCGGTCCGGTGGATTGCGACAAGCCGGTCGGCCACTTTCTTGGCGATGTGGCCAGAAAGGGAGCGGACGGTTTTGTCCATCTGGAGGTAACTTCTCGAGACGTTAAGGGGAATGTCGGGGCTGTCGAGCGCTCCACGAAGGACGCGCAGGTGGTCGGGAATCAGATCTTCACACTGGTCTGAAACGAACACTCGATGGCAATAAAGCTGAATGGGGCATTTCTTGAAGTCGAAGTTGGGGTCTACCTTTGGGAAGTAGAGGATCCCTTTTAGGTGGAACGGGTAGTCGACGTTGAGGTGGACCCAGAAAATGGGGTCGGCCTCTAGTGGGTAGAGTTTTCTGTAGAAAGCGAGGTAGTCTTCATCGGTGCAGTCAGCAGGAGCCTTGAGCCAGAGAGGTTCCTCGGGGTTGATGTGAGTTCCGTTGAGATGGATAGGGAAGGGGAGGAAGGCGCAGTATTTGGCGAGAAGCTCTCGGATTTTGGTCTCGTCGAGATACTCTTCTTCTTCGATATGGAGGGTGATCTCGGTTCCTCGAGTCTCTCTTGAACCTTTGTCGATCGTGTAGTCGGTTGTTCCATCACAGGACCAGTAGGCAGGCTCAGCGTCTTTCTGGTAGGAGAGGGTCTGAATCTCCACATTCGAAGAGACCATGTAGGAGGAGTAGAAGCCGAGGCCGAAGTGGCCGATCACTTGCTCTTTCTCGTCTTTTTTGTCGTATTTCTCCAGAAACTCTTCAGCTCCCGAGAAGGCAAGCTGGGCGATGTACTTCTCCACCTCATCACTGGTCATTCCGATCCCGGTATCGGCGATGGTGAGGGTCTTTTTCTCTTTGTCCAAGGTGAGGTCGATGCGCAGGTCTCCGATTTCAGCCTCTCCTCGCTCACTGAGAAGCTTGAGCTTGGATAGGGCGTCACAGGCATTCGAGACGAGCTCTCGTAAAAAGATATCTTTCTCCGAATAGAGCCACTGCTTGATGATCGGTAAAAGTTTTTCTGTGTTGATTTTGAGGGTGCCTTGCGTCATGGTATTCTCCGGTTTTTGTCCAGTATACAGGAAATGGGGAAATTATTCCCTGTTCAAATTATTTTATTCATGCGATAGGATGGAGTTATGCGCGTAAGTGTGGCCCAGCTCAACCCGACTATCGGGGACCTTAAAGGAAATACTGCAAAAGTCCTTGCCGCCATTGAGAAGGGGCGGGCAGATCAAGCGGACATTATCCTCTGCCCAGAACTGACCATTGCCGGCTATCTCCCTCAAGATTTGCTCTTTCATGATGCTTTCATCAACGCAGAAGAAGAGTGTCTCAAAGAAATTGTTAAGGCTTCCCAAGAGATCTGTGTGGTGGTGGGGCTTGTCCGCCATAACACGGGTAAGGGAAAGGATCTCTTCAACAGCGCGGCGATGATTTCTGATGGGCAGATTCTCGGTTACTACAATAAACGGCTCCTTCCTAACTATGATGTCTTCAATGAACGGCGCTACTTTGAGCCGGGCAAAGAGAAGAAGATTTGGGAGATCAAGGGGAAGAGAGTTGCTGTGATCATCTGCGAGGATATCTGGCGCCATTCAGGCTATGTCGATACTCGCTATCGGGAAGATCCGGTGGTCGACCTTGCCGATGATGAGGTGGATATTCTCCTGAACCTCTCAGCGTCTCCCTACCAGTTCGATAAGCCCGATGTGCGGGTTGAGGTGTGTGCCAATGCGGCGAAGACGCTCAAGTGTCCTGTCTTTTTGTGTTGCCAGGTGGGCGCCAACGATGATCTGGTTTTTGATGGATACAGCGTTTGTGTTGATGAGCATGGGAACCTTCGAGAAATGGGCAAGGGGTTTGCGGAGGATCAGTTTACGGTCGATTTATCGGCGCCCACTTGCAATGTCCCCTTTACCTATGACCCTCTCTATGATCTTTATCGAGCACTCGTTTTGGGCGTGCACGACTACTTTACCAAGCAAGGGTTCACCAAGGCGCTCGTGGGGCTTTCGGGCGGAATCGACTCGGCTCTCGTCGCCTGTATCGCAGCGGAGGCACTCGGAGGTGAGAATGTGCTTGGGGTTTCTATGCCTTCAAGGTACAGCTCAGAGGGGAGTGTGGTTGATGCAGAGCAGCTGGCCAAAAATCTCGGGATGGGCTTTAAAAAAATCTCGATCGAAAAGCCATTCGGTGAGTTTCTGTCGCTTCTTGAGCCTATCTTTGAGGGGAAACCTGTCGATGTCACTGAAGAAAACTTGCAAGCCCGGACCCGAGGGATCATTTTGATGGCGATCTCAAATAAACTGGGCCATATCGTTTTGAGTACGGGGAATAAGAGTGAGCTGGGGCTCGGCTACTGCACTCTCTACGGAGACATGTGCGGGGGGCTTGGAGTGATCTCGGATGTGCTCAAGACGCAGGTGTACGACTTGTCTCGTTGGATCAATCGGGACAAAGAGGTGATCCCTTGGTCGACCATTGAAAAGCCTCCATCAGCTGAGCTTCGTCCCGACCAGATAGATCTCGACTCTCTTCCCGATTATGGTCTTATAGACAAGATGATTAAAGGGTACTTAGAGGAGCGGCTTCCAACAGAAGTGGCAGCGAGCCGGTATGGGATTCCTCTCGATGTGATGCATGATCTGGTTACTCGTCTCTACCGCGCCGAGTACAAGCGGCGCCAGGCAGCCCCCGGGATCCGGGTGAGTAAGAAAGCATTCAGCATTGGAAGAAGTTATCCCATCGTCCAGGGATGGAGATGATCAGTTTCTAAGAAAAGCATCATTAGTCGATCAAATCCCACAGCCACACCGCAACATTCTGGAAGGCCTGATTCTAGAGTAGCAAGAAAACTCTCGTCGATCGGAAGAGATTTTTTCCCCATAGAGATGCGAAGGGCATTCTCTTCTTCAAGTCGTTTTCTCTGTTCCTTTGCATTGGTGAGCTCGTCGAATCCATTCGCCAGCTCGATCCCTTCTCGGTAAATCTCAAATCTGCGTGCTACTTCAATCCCATCCACCTCCGTTGTTTTGGCAAGGGCCGCTTGGGAGGCGGGGTATTCGGTGATGACGGTGAGTTCCTCTTTCCCTAAGTGGGGTTCGACAAGGTGAGAAAAGAGGAGGGAGAGCCAGGTGTCTCGGTTCCAGTCGGCCGACTCGGGCGAGAGGGCGATCTGATGTTTTTCTGCGATCCGAGCGAAATCGGTTTCTATGGTGTAGTCAAAGCCGGCAGCTTGTAGAAGCGCTTCGCGGTAGGTGAGGACTCTTGAGGGAAGAGGGCCGACAAAGAGGCGGATTATATCGAGTGTCTCTTCGATGAAGTCGAGGTAGTCAATGCCTAGTCGATACCATTCGAGCATCATGAACTCGGGGAGATGGAGGGGCCCTTCTTCGTTTTGCCGAAAGACATGGCTGAGCTGGTAGATGTCGCCACTGCCCGCGGCAAGGAGTTTTTTGAGTCCATATTCGGGAGAGGTGTGGAGGTAGCCCGTCTGGCCTCTTCCCATGTCCACCTCCATCACATCGATGTGGGCATCAACGGGAGCGTAAGAGGAGAGGATGGGGGTATCTACTTCCAGCACGCGCCTCTCAGCGAAAAAGGCGCGTACTTCGGCCATCTTTTGGGCTCGCAGTTTCAAGTTAGACGCGAGAGACGTATTCACCGGTCCGGGTATCTACTTTGATTTTTTCCCCTTCATTCACGAAGAGGGGGACCTGGATCTTGGCTCCAGTTTCGAGGGTCGCCGGCTTGAGGGCTCGGCCTGAGGTGTCCCCTCGGAGCCCTGGGGCTGTCTCGGTGATGGTCATCTCGAGGAAAATGGGGGGGGTGATATCGATGACTTCTCCCTTGTAGAAGACGAGGTCATATTCGATGTCGTCCATGCACCAGGAGTCTTTGTCTCCTATCGCGCTCGCTAGGACTGTGTGCTGGTCATAGGTTTCTTCATCCATGAAGACAAAATCTTCCCCTTCTCGGTAGAGGAGCCGCATCCGCGTCTCATCGACGTCGGCAAGCTGGACTTTCTCCCCTGAACGGTAGGTTTTTTCGGTGACGCGCCCTGTTTTGAGGTGCTTGAGCTTTACCCGATTGAAGGGTTGCCCTTTTCCGGGTTTGACAAATTCGTTGCTCGTGATCGTATAGGGTTCCCCATCGATCTCTAGCTTCATCCCGTTTCTGAACTCAGCTGTGCTAACTTGGGCCATAAATCTCCTGCGCGGTTTGATGCCTAAGCGAGATTTTGAGCGATTCTCCCTTAAAAATCAATAAGAGAGAACTGGTGGGGCTCCAAAAGGCTGGAGGAGGCGAGGGGAGGATGAGGGAGCGGTTAATCTTACCAACTGGGCGGCCAGTTTAGAGGCCTTCTGCTGGAGCTCCTCCTGTGACCTGACATTTCCAAGAGCAGCTTTCTGAAGCAGAGCGGTGACTAAGGCAAGTTTCTTGGTGGTTGTTTGCAGCTCTTCTTGCCTTTGTGCAAGAGAGTCATCGAGAGTTCTTTGCTTTGCCTGGGTGACGGCGAGTTTTACTTGAGCATCCCGAAGGAGTTGTACTCCGTCAGCATTCATAGTTTTTACTTGACCGGCGATGGTCGTGAAGTCTTGGATCCTTGCCTTCAGTCCTTGTGACATTTCTTGATTGAAATCTTTGAGGGTAGCTCTTTGGCCTTCAAGATGGGTAATGGTTTTTACAAGCTCGAGCTTTTGGGCTGCGGTCAGATCTTTGTGCCCTTGGAGCGTTGCTTTCATTGACTGTAGGTTTTCTTCGAGAGCTTTTTGAATCTCATCATTTCTGGCGATTTGCTCTTCTTGCTTTAGCACGTTCTTTTCCAGTCTGCCAATTTGCCCTTCAAGGTGATTCACTTTTCCATTAAAACTGGTGTTTATGCTTTGAAGCTCATCCACATTTTCTTTAAGGAGGTAATTCTGGACCATTTGACTATTGTTGTTTTTGCCATGCCGAATGGTTTGTTTTTGGAGGCTGGCAAGGTCTCGGAATTCCCGGTGCAATACTGCATCGACTCCTGCATTCATGAGGAAAAGGGAGGCGAGTAGCCATTCTCCTGAAAAAAATGAGATGGCCGCAACGACTACGTGGAAGACAGTGAACGCCATCAGAGTATTTGCTTTCCAGTTGGCGCAGATCCGCCCTTTGAGGATGGTGCCGATCCAGCCATTTCCCCATCTTTTGCTTGCGCCGTGTTCTTGGCTTTGAATGAGTATCGGGCTTGTCGCAATCGGGGATAGTTCCATTTTTCGTCTCCTTGTGTCGTCAAAACATTAGCTGGGGACTATACTCTATTTTTTTATTTATCACCAAAATTTTTTAGTTGTACATGAGGAGGGGAGTTGAGTTAGACTGGGAGAATGGAATCAATCGGTGAAGAACAGTTTGCAAGGGAAACCCTCGAACGGTACTCAGGAAGCCCTCCTGATGAGTTTTGTTCGAACCTTTTACTGACTAACTTTCCCCAATATGTTCAGTATTTTGCGAAGTCGCGCGGGGTTAAAGTGATCGAAGGGTCGATGTTCAAAGTGGCCCACTGTCCAAAAGAGGATGTGAGCATCCTCGACTTCAAAATCGGCTCTCCTGCAGCCGCACTCGTTGTCGATCTCTGTTCGTTCTTACCAATCAAAGCCTCGGTTCTCCT
>Ga0180437_10011924_pt1 | contig 10355 bp, 6 predicted proteins | sample SS_ome_4_FD_132410 | JGI IMG/M metagenome (GOLD analysis project Ga0180437, IMG submission 132410) | Hypersaline lake sediment archaeal communities from the Salton Sea, California, USA - SS_3_D_1 metaG | ecosystem: Environmental > Aquatic > Non-marine Saline and Alkaline > Hypersaline > Sediment... | reverse complement strand
TGTAGCACCATAGGCCAGGGCCGGCGGTTCTGATAGCGGTTCTAAGAGGGGCTGATGGAGGAACGAGTGATCTCGGTTCGGCCCGAAGCGGCAGCGGGTCCCATCACACCGGCGACGCCTCCCGCTGTCCTGGCGGGTGCAGCCGCGGTCGCCACCCTCGGAGCTGACCCCTAAGTCACTCTTGCCGGCCGAAGGCGGGATGTCGGCTCCCTCCCGCTGGGCGGCCCCAGACTCTTTTACAACAACACCCTGCGGAAATACAGTGAGCGCGGTCGGCGTTTCAGCTAGACTGTAATCGCCAGCCGCGGCATAGCACCATCGGAACAGGACAGGGTATCAGTGTCGGCACAGCCACAGGTCGAGCACGAGGTCGCCGATAGGCCGGTGGGGGCGATCACGCCGCGGGCGGTTCTCGTCGGCGCCATGGCGGTTGCGGCGCTCGGCCTCATCAACCCCTATCTCGCCTTCGTCAGCCGGACGTGGGATGTGGGGTCGGGCTCTCTGCTGAACAGCCCCGTCTTCGTCCTCTTCCTGTTCGTGCTCCTCAACACGGCGCTGGTTCGCGTGTGGCCGGGCCGGTCGTTCACGCGAGGGGAATTGCTCGTCGTCTACGGGATGCTGATCGTGTCGGTGGGGCTGGCGATGCAGGGGGGCCTGCCGTACGTGGTGTCGATGACGACGTATCCGTTCTACATGGCGACGCCGGAGAACGGATGGCAGCACATGATCTGGCCGCACGTTCCGCTGTTCCTGCGGCTGAATAACCTGGAGTATGTGACGTGGTTCTGGGAAGGCGCGCCGAGCGGGTACGGGGCGCCGTGGAGCGCGTGGGTCAGGCCGATGGCGTGGTGGGGCGGGTTCACGGTGGCGCTGATGGCGGGGATGTTCAGCCTGGGCGCGCTGATGCGGCGGGATTGGATCGAGCGGCAGCGGCTGTCGTTTCCGCTGGTGGATGTGCCGCTGGCGATCACGGGGGAGGAGGAGCGGCCGACGCTGGCGGGCAGCATCCTGAACAACCGGATCTTCTGGATCGGGTTCGCGGTGCCGGCCTTCTTCGTGGTGCTTCAGTTCTTCCATCGGCTGTACCCGAGCGTGCCGTCGCCGCAGCTCTACGCGATCGAGGTGGGCCGGTACTTCGCGGACTCGGGGCTTCCATGGAGCGCGCTGTCCGGGGAGTCAGGGGTCCGTATCTCGATCATCTTCCCGGTGATCGGGATCACGTGTCTGCTGCCGGCGGAGGTCTCGCTGAGCCTGTGGGTGTTCTACGTGCTCTTTCGGGTGCAGCAGCTCGTGTGGGCGAGCTTCGGGGTGGCGGCGGAAGGGGGGACGGCGGCGCTGGCGCTCAACCCGCAGACGTTCATCGCGTTCGAGGAGGCGGGCGGGTTCCTGGCGCTGACGGCGGCGACGATCTGGCAGTCGAGGCGGGCTCTCCGGACGGCCTGGCTGAGCCTGATCGGGCGGGCCCGGGAGGAAGCGGATCCGTATGCGCCGATGAGCGGGCGCTCGGCGGTGGTCACGTTCGTCATCGCCAACGCGTTCATGTTCTGGTTCGCGGGGAAGGCGGACATGAGCTGGTGGAGCTTCGGGGCGATGATGGCGGTGTTCTACGCGGTGCTGGTGGGGGCCTCGCGGCTGGTGGCGGCCGGCGGGGTGATGTTCGTCGATACGGGATTCTATCCACGGACAGTCGTGCTGCGGACCGTCGGAACGCTGCCGATCGGACCGGCGTCGCTGACGATGTACACCTACCTGTCGGTCATCTACATGTACGACCCGATGAACCTGGCGATGCCGCAGATGATGAACGCGTTCAAGCTGGTGCACAGTGCGCGGCTGAAGGGGAGGCCCTTCACCTGGGCGGCCCTGCTGGCGATCGTGGCGATGCTCGCCTTCGGGGTTCCGGCGCTGCTGGACGTGCTGTACAAGCATGGGGCGAGCTCGCTGGCGAACTGGCCATTCACCGACTATCCGAGTTGGGGGTTCGGGGAGCTGGATGCGAGCCTGCGGGCGCCGGAGCCGCCGGACAACTGGCTGCGGCTGGCGATGGTGATTGGGGCGGGGTTCACGCTGCTGCTGGTGTGGCTGCACACGCAGTTCATCTGGTGGCCGGTGAGCCCGATCGGGTTTCTGGTCGCCAGCTCGTATGAGACGAACCGGTCGATCTGGGTCAACGCCTTCATCGCCTGGGCGATCAGCTCCGCCATCCGACGGTACGGCGGGCTGAAGCTGTTCCGGGAGTTCCGCCCGGCGTTTCTGGGGCTGGTGCTGGGGCAGTATCTGCCGCAGGGGCTGTTCGCCATCATCTCGTCGATCTTCGGGATCACGCAGCCGGTCGGCTGAGATATGGGCAATCGTCGAGTATATAGCTAAGAAACCGCCTACCCATTCTCATCTGCTGTGGGACGGGGCGCCGGCGTGCCACGGTTTACAGCTCCGGGCATCTCTGCTATAAGTGGTGCTCGCAGCGTGAGCCGGGATGGGCGCAATGGAACGCGGTGCCTGGGCGAGAGATGGTGTTCGGGTTCGGTTGCGACCCAGGGTGAGGTCTGGATGGGGAGGCGGACTTCCGAGGTGGGGATTCCCGGCGAATGCCGCGAGGTATCTGTTGAACGTCGGCCGCAGACACCTTCAGCGGGTGATCCATGTTTGCACAAGAGCAGGCTGAGGTTCGCGCTGCAGAGAGGCCTGTGGCAGCCATTACGCCACGGGCGGTAGTGATCGGCGCACTCGCGGTTGCGACGCTCGGACTCATCAACCCCTACCTCGCCTTCGTCAGCCGCACGTGGGATGTCGGGTCGGGCTCGCTGCTCAACAGCACGGTCTTCGTCCTCTTCCTTCTCGTGGCGCTGAACACCCTGCTGATACGCATCTGGCCGGGGCGGTCGTTCAGCCGCGGGGAGCTGCTGGTCGTCTACGGGATGCTGATCGTGTCGGTGGGGCTGGCGATGCAGGGGGGGCTGCCCTACATCGTCTCGGTGACGACGTTCCCGTTCTACCGCGCCTCCCCCGGGAACCAGTGGGAGCATCTGATCCTGCCGTACGTCCCGCTCTTCCTGCGGCTGAACAGCCTGGAGTATGTGAGCTGGTTCTGGGAGGGGTCGCCGGCGGGGGCGGGCGTGCCGTGGGGCGTCTGGCTCCTCCCGATGGCGGCCTGGGGGAGCTTCACGCTGGCGCTGATGCTGGCGATGTTCAGCCTGGGGGCGCTGCTGCAAAAGGACTGGATCGAGCGGCAGCGGCTGGCATTCCCTCTGGTGGACGTGCCTCTGGCGATCACGGGGGATGATGAGCGGCCGTCGTTGAGGAGCAGCATCCTCAATAACCGGGTGTTCTGGATCGGGTTCGCCGTGCCGGCGGTGTTCGTCACGCTCGGGTGGCTTCACACGCTCTATCCGAACGTGCCGTCTCCCCAGCTCTACGCCATCGAGGTGGGCCGGTACTTCGCCGCGAAGGGGCTGCCGTGGAGCGTGCTGGCGGGATCGGATGGGGTGCGGGTATCGATCATCTTCCCGGTGATCGGCATCACGTGCCTGCTGCCGGCGGAGGTGTCGCTGAGCCTGTGGTTGTTCTACGTGCTGTTCCAGGTGCAGATGCTGGTGTGGGCGAGCTTCGGGGTGGCGGAGGAGGGGGGCACGGCGGCGGTGGCGATCAGCCCCCGGACGTTCATCGCCTTCCAGGAGGCGGGTGGTTTCATGGCGATCTCGGCGGTGGCGCTGTGGCAATCGCGGCAGGCGCTGCGGGCCGCCTGGCTCCAGCTGGCGGGCCGGCAGAAAGCGCCGGAGGACGCCTATGCCCCGATGTCGGGACGATGGGCGCTGCTGCTGTTCGGGGCGACGAACGCCTTTCTCGTGTGGTGGGTGGTGCAGGCGGGTATGTCGTGGTGGAGCTTCGTCGCCATCATGGGGGTGTTCTACGCCGTCCTCATCGGGGCCTCGCGGCTGGTGGCGGCGGGCGGCGTGATGTTCGTCGATACGGGGTTCTTCCCGAGAACGGTGGTGCTGAGAACCATCGGCGCGCACCCACTGGGGCCGCCGTCACTGGCCATGTACACGTATCTCTCAGTCATCTATATGTACGATCCGATGAACCTGGCCATGCCCCAGATGATGAACAGCTTCAAGCTCGTGCACAGCGGGCGACTTCGAGGGACAGTGTTCACGCTGGCCGCGATCGTGGCCCTGGTGGCCATGATCGCGTTCGGGATGCCGGCGCTCCTGAGCATGATCCACGGCAGGGGGGCGGCCGCGCTGGGGAGGTGGCCGTTCACGAGCTACCCGCAATGGGGTTTCGGGGAGCTCGACGCCTCTCTGCGGTCGCCGGAGGTGCCCGACAACTGGCTGCGGCTGGCGCTGGTGCTGGGCGCCGGGTTCACCTTGCTCCTCGTCTGGCTGCACACCCACTTCGTGTGGTGGCCGGTCAGCCCCGTCGGCTTCCTCATCGCCAGCTCCTATGAAACGAACCGGTCGCTGTGGGTGAACGTACTCATCGCCTGGAGTCTGACGACGCTGGTGCGGCGGTATGGGGGGCTGCGGCTGTTCCGGACGTTCCGGCCGGCGTTTCTGGGATTGGTGCTGGGGGACTACCTGCCGCGGGGCTTCTTCGCCATCCTCTCGTCGATCTTCGGGATCACACAACCGGTCGGGTGACATGTGGGCGGAGGCCCGGCAGTCCCGGTTGGAGAGGTGGGTGGCGGAGCGGTGGGAGGCAGAAAAAGACCCGGGCTCCCCGAGGGGAGCCCGGTCAGCTTGGTGGCCCTATGGGGGCCGGTTCGTACATCTCTCTACTTCTTCTTCTTCGTCGTCTTGCTCTTCTTCGCCGGAGCCTTCTTCCGACATGCGCCGCAACTCACCCGACCCACCTCCCTTCTGGAGGAGATCTGGCTCGCGCAGCCCATAGACCCTGCGCGTTAGCTAAGCGGGAATACCATATTCCGGGGCAACTATCCTTCAGATTGTGACCCGATGTGCGCGAAATTATTTCGAGTCGGAAACCTTTGAGGAGGGGAAGGGACCGCGGCGTGGAACCCGCGCCTCTAGAGCTCACGCCGGCGCGGCCGACGCGGCCTGGCCGGCGTGCGGCGCGAGTGAGGGTTTGATGGAAGCCTCTCGTCTCCATGAAATTGAGCGTCTGCTTGATGCGGACGTACAAGAGAAGCTGCCCGAGGAGGTCGAGGGGAAGCTGGCTCGCCTCCTGAGCGCGGACGAGCGCCGTCTCATCACTCTCTATGCTGACATTACGCTGGAGGGTGTGTACGGCGACCGCTGGTTTCTCGCCACGGACCGCCGGCTGGCGGCGGTGGCGGCCGAGAACGGCACCGTCTCGCTGGAGGTGGACCTGCCGCTGGAGCAGGTTCGCCGGGTCCGCCTGAGGGATTTCATGGGCAGCGGGTCGTTGGAGGCGGTGACCGATGAGGAGGCGGTGGAGCTCATCCGCTTCAGCCGGACCATCGCCCCCCAGGTATCCCGCGCCTACCACATCCTTCGCCGCCTGGCGGCGGACGAGGAGCAGGCCGGGGAGAAGGGAAAGGACCGGTCCGGCGGCCGGCACGGCGGCCGCGCTTTGCGATGTGAGACGTGCGGGCGGGCGCTCCCCCGTTGGTCCGAGGTCTGTCCCTTCTGTATGGAAAGGGCGAAGCTGCTCCGGCGGCTCGTTGGCTACCTGGAGCCGTACAAGGCGATCGCCGTAACGGGCTTCGTGCTCACCGCCATCTTCTCGCTGCTTCAGCTTCTGCCCGCCTACATCACGCGCATACTCATCGACGACGTGATCACGCCGCGCAACTTCTCCGGACTGCTGCCGATCCTGTTCGTGCTGGCCGCCATCTACCTCGCCCGGGCGCTGATCGGGGTGGTCCGCGGCTACATGATGGAGTGGATCGGCGCCCACGTCGTCTTCGACATGCGGGTGCAGGTGTACGATCACCTTCAGATGCTCTCCCTCGGCTTCTTCAGCCGGAAGCAGACGGGGCAGATCATGTCGCGCGTGACCAACGACATCATGCGCCTCCAGTACTTCATCGCCGACGGCCTCCAGCAGATACTCATCAACGCCCTGACCGTGGTGATTATCTCCGTGATGCTCTTCAACGCGCACGCCCGGCTGGCGGCGCTGACGCTTCTGCCCATCCCGCTGATCGGCCTCAGCACCTACGTCTTCGGGCGGCTCATCCACACCGTCTACCACAAGGTGTGGCGGCGGTGGGCGAGCCTCAGCGCGGTGCTGGCCGACGCCATTCCCGGGATCAGGGTGGTGAAGTCCTTCGCCCAGGAGGAGCGGGAGTCTCAGCGGCTGCGCGAGCGCAGTGAATCACTGCTTTCGCAGGAGCTCCGCGCGGCCAAGCTCTGGACCTTCTTCTTCCCGACCTTCGGCCTGATGACGGCGGCGGGGTCGCTCATCGTCTTCGGCTACGGCAGCATGCAGGTGATGCAGGGCTACATGACCCTCGGCGTGCTCGTCATGTTCATCCAGCTCATGTGGCAGTTCTACTATCCCGTGCAGATGCTGGGCGAGATGAACCACCGGATTCAGCACGCCCTGACGTCGGCCGAGCGGGTCTTCGAGGTGCTCGACACGACGCCGGAGGTGGCCGAGGCCCCGGGGTCGCTCAGGCTGGACCGCGTGGAAGGGCGGGTGGAGTTTCGCGGGGTAAACTTCAGCTACGAGCCGGGCAAGCTGGTCCTCTCCGACATCGGCTTCGTCGCCGAGCCGGGGGAGATGATGGGCCTGGTCGGCCCGAGCGGTGCCGGAAAGAGCACGCTGGTCCAGCTGCTGAGCCGCTTCTACGACGTCGACGATGGAGAGATCCTGCTGGACGGACACGATGTCCGCGACCTCTCGCTTCGGTTCCTGCGGGAGCAGATCGGCGTCGTGCTCCAGGAGCCGTTCCTCTTCCACGGCACGGTGGCCGACAACATTGCCTACGGGGTGCCCGAGGCGAGTCCCCAGGGGATCATAGCCGCCGCCAAGGCGGCCAACGCCCATGACTTCATCGCTAATCTGCCGCATGGATACGACACGCTCGTGGGCGAGAGAGGGCAGCTTCTCTCCGGGGGGGAGCGCCAGAGGGTGTCGATCGCGCGGGCGATCCTGAAGAACCCGCGCATCCTGATCCTGGGCGAGGCGACGTCTTCCGTCGATACGGAGACGGAGATGCTGATCCAGGAGGCCCTGGACCGGCTCGTGTCGAACCGGACGACCTTCGCCATCGCCCACCGCCTCTCCACGCTGCGGAAGGCGGACAAGATCATCGTCATGGAGCACGGTCGCATCGCGGAGTTGGGCACCCATGACGATCTGCTGGACGGCGGCGGTCTCTACAGCAGGCTCTGCAAGCTCCAGGCGGAACTCTCTAAGGTGCGCGCCTGGTAGGGCCCCCGGCTGCGTTTTCCGACGCGCGCGCGATGGAACGCCCCAGAAGAGACATGTGCGAGAATGATATGAGTACCGACGCCGGCTGGGACGCCGAGCTCGAGAGACTCGAACTGACCGAGGCGAGGGGCGTCCGCGTCTGGCACGACGACTTCCGGCGACTCCACGTGCAGGTTGAGGGCGGAGAGGACCACGTCGACGTGAGGCCGGCGCGGGTCTTCCCCGTCTCAGGCGCCGCCGGCTACATCAGCTTCCTCGACGCCGACGATCGCGAGGTCGCGCTGCTCAGAAACCCCGAGGATCTTGACCCCGACAGCCGGCGAAACCTCGAGGAAGCGCTGGCTCGGGCCTACTTCGTCCCCAGGATCGGCCGGATCTACAGCATCGAGGACTCCCACGGCGCCGCCCGCTGGGAGGTCGAGACCGACCGCGGCTACCGGGTCTTCGACGTGCGCGATCGGGAGGACGTCCGGGTCTTCCGCGGCCGCCGCGTGCTGCTCCAGGACGCCGATGGCAACCGCTTCGAGATCGAGAAGATCGCCGACCTCGACGAGCGGAGTCGCCGGCTGCTGGACAAGGAGATCTGAGCGCCCGGCGGCGGGCATGCCGCTCCGCCCAAACGAGAGCCCCGTCCGTATGACTGCGGACGGGGCGTTGCTCGGTACGGGCTGGCCTGTCTCCGAGTCGCCTACTCCCGGATGTCGATCCAGACGCGGCAGGTGGCGCCGGCCTTGATCGCCGCGCCTTCGGGGTCAAAGGCGACCTTGATCGGCACCTGCTGCATCATCCAGGGATTGCTTCCCTCCACCACCTGGAACTCAGTGGCGGCGCCGACCTTGTCGATCTTGCCGTGGAGCCATTTCTTCCGGAAGATCCCACGGGAGAGGGAGTCGATCCTGATGAGCACGGGCTGCCCCTCCTTCACGCGAGCGGCGTAGATCTCGGATACCGAGCCGGAGATCCAGAAGGGCACGTCGGTGGAGAGAACGGTCACGATGGGAAGCCCCGTCTCGACCACCTCGCCGTCCTTCACCGAGTGGCCGGGCCCGCGAACCACGACCCCGTTGACGGGGCTGCGCAGGACGGCGTCGGACAATCGCACCTGGGCGGCATCGAGGGCCGCCTGCGCCTCCGCCACGGCGGCTCTCTGTGCCAGCACCTGTTCCTCCGCCAGCGCCACGCGGCGCACCTGCGTCTCGGCCGACTTCAGCCCGGCCTTGGCCTGACTCTCCTCGGCGCGGCGAGTCGCTACCGCCTGCTGGCGGATTTGGCTCTGGTAGTCCTGCGTCTGGGCGACGGCGAGTGCCGCCTCCGCCGCCTCCACCGCCGCCTCGGCCGTCTGCTGGTCGGTTCGGGCGGCATCGAGGTTCTCGTCGGAGACGGCCCCTTGGGCGCGCAGCTTCTCCATGCGCTTCAGCCGCGCCTCGGCGTCCTGCAGGCGCGACTTCGCCGCGTCGAGGTCGGCGGAAGCCTGCCGCACCTCGTCCGGCTGCTGCTTCGCCTGCATCGTGAGCTCGACCTCGGACTGCCGCAGCCGCGCCTCGGCCGCAGCGAGCTGCGCATCCGCCTCCTCCACGCTGGCGGCCGCCTCTCGGATCGTCAGCTCCAGCTCTCGCTCGGACCGCGCCAGATCGCTCTCTTTCGCCGCCAGGGTGGCCTTGCATCGCGCCACCTCGGCCTCCAGGTCGGCCTTATCGAGGATGGCGACGATCTGTCCCTGCGCCACCTCTTCTCCGGTGCGGACGGGGACGGTCTGAACGCGGCTGTCGCTCTTCGCCGCGACGTTGACGACGAGGCCGCTCACGCGGGCATAGCTCGTACGAACGTGCGACACCGCGAACCAGATGGCATAGGCGCCCCACGCCATAAGGGCGAGGACGAGCAAGCCCGATGCGAGCAGCGCATAGTGCCACCACGGGCGTCTCTTCGTATTCTGTGGCCGGGTCCCGGCTCTCGTGCCCTGGAGCGGCCCTGTCGGTACAGCCATAACAACCCCCTAACGGGAAGACCGTAGCGTTCGTGTCCACGCGAAAACAGACCGGAGGCTCTGCACTCCGACCTGCCAGGCAATTCGCCCTGCACGCCAGTTGTGGCACGCTCGCGCCATCCAACCAAAGGAGTCTTGTACCCAGCCCGCATTTCTCCTTCTTTCCCTTGTCCACCTCTGCCGTCGAGCGGGAGGTCTCTTGGCGAGAGCCACCGAAGTGGGTATGATAGACGGGAGATCATGCGGATGGGTGGCAAGACAGGCCTCGTGGTGATAGCCCTGGCGGCGGCTTTGGCGCAGTCGGGAGGAGGGGCGCCGACGCGCGCCGCCCCGCTTCCAGCACCGGCGGCAAGAGCCGCCCGCAGTTTCCTCTATGCCTTCGCCGAGAACGATCGAGATACCATCAGCTCGCTGCTGCCTAAGGAGCTGAAGAACCTCTATGGCCCCTGTCCATTCGCCGGAATGCCTACGCTGAGCAAGCCACGCGCCGATACCCGCACCGGGGCCATTGACTTCCAGGGCCGGATGGCGGACTCGGGCCTGCCCTCGAAGGGGACGATCATCCTTCGGCTGGTGGAGGAGGATGAAGTCCGCGCCTGGCGGGTCCGGCAGCTCTACTGGTACAGCAATCTCCCCCCCGAGGCGGACATTCCCGAAACGAGCGCAAGCGCCGAGGACAGACGGCAAGAGCCGGATATTCGCGCGGCCGCCGCGGAGTTCATCGAGCAGTGGCTGAGCCGTGACTACGAGCGGATGGACCAGCTCACCTTCCACTGGTGGGAGGTGCCCAGGGATCCGCCCAAGTGGGTGAAGATGAACGGGGCCGACCTCACCGCGCGGCCCACCGAGCTGGATGGGCTGCGGGTGGATTTCGTCGCCCATCTGCGCGTCCTGCGCGTCATCCCCAAGAACGTCCGCGGCAACCTCTGGCTGGTCAAAGAAGACGGGAGCTGGCGGGTCAGGCCGCTCACCTTCAGCTTCCTGTTCTGAGTCGGCGGCGGGA
>Ga0180437_10011923_pt1 | contig 10355 bp, 7 predicted proteins | sample SS_ome_4_FD_132410 | JGI IMG/M metagenome (GOLD analysis project Ga0180437, IMG submission 132410) | Hypersaline lake sediment archaeal communities from the Salton Sea, California, USA - SS_3_D_1 metaG | ecosystem: Environmental > Aquatic > Non-marine Saline and Alkaline > Hypersaline > Sediment... | reverse complement strand
TCACAATCTTGCCCGATGCGCCTGTGGGTCCCCTGAGGGCCGCGTTCGAGGTGGCGTTGACCTGTCAGCGGGTTCCGGCCTATCGAATTGCCGTCATCGCCGACGTAACGGCCTTTTACAGAATGTCAGAGAGAAGGCTTTTCTTCGGATCCCTGGCCCCGGGCGAAAGCCAACGCGGCGGCCTCGAGATATCCGGGGACCGGCCGTTTGAAGTCGTCGACCTCGGGGACAGCACCGACGAACTCGAGGTCACGCTCGAACCGGGCGGAAGCCCCAACACGTTCTTGTTCGACGTCGAAGTGCTCCCCACCGCCGTGCCGGGACGCAAAGAAGAGGAAATCACCTTCACGGTCAAGTCAGGGCACCAATCGTTCCAGGAGAAAGTGCCGATCATCGGTCTCGTCACGAAGCAGGAATCCTCTTGAACGCGTTTGGGCGCAGAATCCGAGGCGGCGAACCCGCAATTCCCGCTGCAATTCCGGGGGCTGGGGCCGTAATGCCATTCAACGAGTCGACAGCAAAACAATGCCTCGAAGCGAATGGCCAGGAACACGTGCTCCGGTTCTGGGACGTACTTGCCCAATCACAGCGAGCGGCGCTGCTCGCTCAGATCGAGGGCATTGACTTCCCGCTCATGAACCGACTTATCGACGAGTGGGTGCGCAATAAGCCGCCTCCCGAAACCTTTGAGAAAATCGAACCTGTTCCCCTTATCCCCGTCGCCGACATAGCGCGGCAGGACGCCAAAGCGGCTTTCGACGCGGGAGAAGAGGCCCTCAGGGCCGGCCGGGTCGGGCTGTTTCTCGTGGCGGGCGGGCAGGGAACGCGCCTCGGATTCAGCGGGCCGAAAGGCGCTTATCCCATCGGCCCGGTTTCGAGAAAATCCTTGTTCGAATTCCACGCCGAAAAGATACATAACTTGCAGAAACGCTACGAGTGTGCGTTGCCATGGTACATCATGGTCAGCGAGGCCAACGACGCCGCCACGCGGGCTTTCTTTCAGGAGCACGAGTTCTTCGGACTCGCCGAGCAGAACGTAAGGTTTCTCCAGCAACGAATGGTGCCCTGTGTGGACGAACAGGGCCGATTTATCCTTGAGTCCCCCGGCAAACTCGCCATGAATCCCAACGGGCACGGCGGCTGTATCCCCGCAATCATTGAAAACGACGTCAACACCGATGCCCGTGGACGCGGCGTCGACATGCTCAGCTACTTCCAGGTCGACAATTGGGCGGCAAAGGTCGCCGACCCCTTCTTCATCGGCTACCATGTGCTCCGCAATGCCGAGATGTCGTCCAAGAACCATCGCAAGAACCACCCGCGCGAGGCCGTCGGCGTGCATTGCATCTGCGACGGCGAATACCGCGTTATCGAATACACCGCACTGGACATCTATCCGCAACTGCTCGAGACCGACGAGGACGGCAAGGTCGTCTACGACGCCGGCAACCCCGCCATCCACATCCTTGCCGTCGGCTTTGTCGAGCGGGTCTACGCCAACTACGACAAGTTCCCTTGGTGGCGTGCCCACAAGAAAATCCCCTATGTAGACGACGCCGGTGACTTGATCGAACCCGATAGCGCCAACGGCTACAAATTCGAGACGTTCGTGTTCGACGCCTTGCGGTTCATCAACCACGAACCTGTAGCGCTTGCCATCGAGCGAGCCGGCGAGTATACGCCTATCAAACGGTTCGATGGCGATAACAGCGTAGTGGGTGCGTGGAAATCCATGAACCAATACTGGGCCGGTTGGCTCGAGGCGGCAGGCTGCCCCGTGCCCCGGGACGGAGAAGGCGAGGTCCCCGTCAACATCGAGATCAGTCCCCAATTCGCCCTCACGCAAGATGAATTTATCGAAAAAGCCAAAGACCTCGAATGGCCTGACGTCGGCAACATCGCCCTCGCCGCCGACGGTGCCTTTATCGGACAATCCGGATGATTCCGTTTGCGTCTATGCGCAAAACGCTTACCGCGGCTTTCCTGGCGACGCTGCTCGTCACCAGCGCGATCCCGTTGAAATCGTGGGCTGACAGCGGCGACGAAGAAGATTCGTCCCAAGCGACAACCAATGGATGCCCCTATTCGGAAATAGAACTGCGCCAAATTGCCCGGCGCTATGCCCCGGTGGTTTTTCAGGAAATCGACTGTGGAACCCTGACCGACGCGCCGCGCGGCCGGGAGGACTTCATTGCCGCTGTTGACTTCGATGGGGATCTCCGCGCAAACAACAACTGGGAGAACCAGCCGAGATTTCCGTTGCTCCCCGTGCTCTATTTTTCCGTAATCGAGACGGATACTCACTTCATCATCTCGTATTCGATCTACCACCCCAGAGACTGGTCCCGCGCCGCGGCAAGTTACACCGAGCACGAAAACGATATGGAGAACGTTCAGTTGGTTGCCGAGAAATCCGGCGCGGATGGCGCCGTGTGTCTCCTGCTGACGCAATCGCACATCGAGAGTGCATTCACCACGACGCCGGCAGGCCGTGTCCGGGGCAGAGAAGGCATTCAAGTAGCACCGGACCTCGAGTTCTTTGACGATACAGGCCGCCGCGTCCAGGCTGGAACGCATGTCGGCATCTTTATCGAGCGAAAGGGGCACGGCATCTTCTCGATAGGCGACGAGAGAAAGCTCGCGTGTTCCTATCAAGACGGCCGGCTCGTAGAACTCAGCAAGAGGCGGCTGGCCTCGCCCGTCTGGGAAAAGTTCCCGATCATACAGTATGTCCCAAGCGCTGACGGGCTCGATAAACGGGAACCCCGCCTCTGTCCCAGCCGCGAGGAAGGCCAGACCATCGAGCCCGGCGTTCCCTACGCGCTCGAATCCATATACCACCGATTCTGGATCGGAATTTGCGCCGGTGAATTGTGCGGAAACGGCAAGCTTTTCGACGGATCATTCGCCTACCGCGATGAGCTGTTCGACCTCAAGAACATCCCGCGCCATTTCGACGGCGACAATCACAGCGGGCCCTTCAAGAAAGACGCCGGCATCAGTCCCTTCGCCATCGGACTGAGTCTGGCCGACGCACAATTGGGCAATTTCTTCTTCAATCCGGCCTGGACGTATCCCCGCTATTTTGACTTCCCGGGGCCATGGTCTACGCGCTACACGTACAACCCGTATCTGTACGGCAACGAGCGAACCACGCCGCCGCACCAGTCGTCACTAGGCGCGCGCGTCTTCAAACGGCTGGCCATACTCGCCGCGCTGGTCCTCGTGCTCGTCTGCCTGTCCGTCACGTTCCGCCTCAAAAAGGGAAAACACGCCCACACGCGCCATCCGTAAACCGTCGCCGTGGCCGACGGCGCCGAACCGAGATCGCCTGCTGCCGCTTGCGCGTGGCCCACGCCGGTACTTGTGTCTCGGCAGCGCGCCTTAGTAGAATCGCCCGTACGAAAGGAACATCCAAATGCAGGACTTGGCGAGCCGCGTAGTCACACGAAACGGCATTCAGGCAAGACGTTCCGGCGTGCCGTACTGGGGAGCGGGACCCCTATTGGCTGCGGCCGCCGCCGTCGTCATCGCCGCCGCATGTGCAGACTCCAACACCTATGCCCCGCAGGCCCGCGCGAAGATGCAGGAGTGCAGACATAAGCGGGACGCTGCCTCGACGGCGCTGGCCCGGAACGACTTCGATGCGTTCCAGAAACACAGCGCCGATATGCAGAAACTCCTTGAGGAAGCGGCGCGGCTGTTCGAACTCGCAGACGCTAAACACGCCGGTGCCCCGGATCTGCTTAAAGACTACGCCGAGTTCCTCACGTGGCAAGGCGATCCGGATTTGGCGGCCGATGCCTTGCGTCGGGCCGCCAAAGTTAGCCCCGACGATGCTGAGATCTGGCTCGCAATGGGCCGGGCGCTGTCGGCGCTCGGCCACCACTATGCGAACGAAGCAGAACAGGCGTTGCACAAAGTTTTGTCGTTGGACATCGCATCCGGGCAGGCCGCTCAAGCGCATATTGCCCTGGGGCGGTTATATCGATTGGAAGGGCTGCCAGACTTGGCGCGCGAAAACTATGCCAAGGCGTTGGAAATTGCGCCGAACGATGGCACCGCCCGCGCCGCCATGGCGCTGGATCACGTTCGGTACGGCGAGATGGTCCAAGCCGTCGACGACTTGGCCGGCCTTACGGAGCTGCCACCGCAGTTTGCCCAGTTCCTGCATGAGGCCCTCGCCGAGTTCGAGACAGCCAAACGCTGGATCCCCGATACCGCCCAAGACCATCTGGCATACGCGGAGCTGCTCACCCGCGTCGGACGGATCGACGACGGCATCAGCCCCGTTGAGCGCTCCCTCAAACTTGATCCCAACCAATATGTGGCCTGGAACCTACTCGGCTCACTCTCCCGCCAACTCGGCAACATAAAACGCGCACGCGAAGCCTTCACCAAATCCATCGAACTCAACCCCGACCAACCCCGCACCCAAGCCGCCCTCGAAGAACTCGACGTCGAACCCACGGGAACCAAGCCCGCCGCCCCTGATGCACGTTGAAACGCTTGGCCGCTCTGCCCCGCGACCGTCGGGCTGTACTTGTAGGTGGGCTCTGTCGTAGAATGCACGATAGAGGAGTGTACGGGCATGGGACGTATCGTCGCACAACTGAAACTGACGAATTTTGCGGATCCAGGCAAAGCACTCTCGCTGAGCGCGCTCGTCGATGCCGGCGCGGCATACATCACGCTGCCGAACGCCTGGCGAGACACCTTTGGCGAAGTCGAGCAACTCGCCGAGATCGATGTCGAGATGGCCGACCAGTCCACCAAGAAAGGTTGCGTCTGCGGCCCCATCCGGGTCAAGCTCGGGGAATTCAGGCCTATCATAGCGGAGGTGCTGTTTTTGGACATGGAGCCCGATGAGGACGGCGAGTACGAGCTACTGGTCGGCTATATTGCACTGGAGCAGGCTGGAGCGGCCGTCGACATGCTCGGCCACAGGCTGGTGCACGTCAAACGTGTCGACTTGAAGTAAGACCCAAAGACAGACTCGATAATATCCATCCTTAAGGTGTCGGAATCCTCGGGGCCGTCGTTGAGACGGCCGGCGGTGGCCCGAATTCTTCGCCCCGCGCCGCGAGACCCTTGGAACCAGAACAGGAGACGACAAGTATGATGAACTGGCCTTTCGACGCCGATGTGCCGAAACATGAATGGACGAAGATCGCGGCGAGTGGCTTTGCCGGCGCCGTACCGGCCTGTGTGTATGACGGCGCGCGCCTCGATGGCGGGGTCCCGCTCGGGGCGTTGGGAACCGGCTATTTCACGCTCGAAGGGAACGGGCGGATAGGCCGCTGCTCGATTTACAACGATATCGTCCCGCCCCGACACGACGCGACGGAGTGGCTGACGCTGCGCGTGGGGAACGCCTCGCTGCCGCTTTCCACCGCGCGCATTGCCTACTGGGGGCACTACCCGGTTGCCGACCTCGTTGCGCGATTCGATGAGAAACCTCTTGACATTGGCATACGGGCGTTCAGCCCATTCGTTCCCGGCGACCGTGCGGCCAGCAACACGCCCGCGGCACTGTTCGAACTCGAGATCCGAAATCGAGGTACGGAACCGCTCGAATGCGAGCTGGCGATCGTCCCGCCGCAGCCTAAGAAGGATGATGCGACCGGCGCCTTGGCGGGGGAGGGCCTGGCGGCGTATTCCGGCAAGGACGCGTTGCGAGGGACCGTCGGCTGTCAACTTGCCCCCGGCGCGTCTTCCCGGATCCGGTTCAGCTTCGGTTGGTATGCGCCGTGCTGGCGCGATAGCGGCAGTGAAGCCCACGTACACCGCTACGCGCAGCGGTATGACAGCGCCCAAACGGTTGCCGAGGACGCGCTCGGCCGTTTCGATGAGCTGCTGGCCCGCGTGCTTGCCTGGCAGCAGCAGGTCTACGACAGCGATCACCCGGATTGGCTTTGCGATTGGCTGGTCCAGAGCCTCTATAGCCTGGCCAAGAACACCATCTGGATAGCCCGGACCCGCAGCGATGAATGGTGGGGGGAAGACGGCTGGTTCACCCACAACGAAAGCCACACCGGCTGTCCCATCACCGAGACAATGGTTTGCCGCATGCACGGTCACTTCCCCGCCCTGCTATTTTTCCCCGAACTCGAGGCCACAACGCTCGACGCATTCCGGCATTTCCAAATCGAGGACGGCGAAGTCCCGTTTACTTACGGCAGGGAGACCTCGATGCGGGACCCGCGCTATCACTGTCAGCATCCCCTCAACTCGGGACAGTATGCCCAGATGGTGTATCGCTTGTTCCTGCGCACTGGGGACAAGGATCGGTTGGCTTACTTCTATCCCTCGGTGAAACGCGCTATCCAGTACCAATATACGCTGGATGACGACGGGGACGGGCTCGTCAACGATCAGGCGCATGTCCGGCCCGGCGAGTGTTGGCCGGCGAACCAGTTCTATGATATCTGGCCCTGGTGGGGCACATCCGCCTACGTGGCCGGAACCTGGCTGGCTACCCTCAGCATAGGCAAAGCCATGGCGAAGCTTATGGCTGACGAGGCGTTCGGCGCGGAAATGAACGACTGGCTCGAACGGGGAAAGAAGGCCTATCAGGAAAAGCTCTGGACGGGACAGTATTACCGCCTTTGGCATGATCCGGCAAACAGCCGATCCTGCGACGTCTCCCTGGGCAACCAGCTCATGGCCGAGTGGTGCGCCTCGATTGCAGGCCTGCCGGGCGTTCTGCCTGAAGAACAGGTGAAAACGGCGTTGGGCACGATAAAACGGCTCAACATGCACGCTACGGCGTACGGATTGGTCAACGGCGTCACACCGGACGGCGCCCCTTACGACACCGGCCTATGCTTGCCGGGCGACCACGCAACACACACGTTTGTCGGGGAGAGCCTTTGTGCAGCCATGACCTATATGTACCGTGGCCATCAAGAAACGGGACTCGAGATAGCTCGAAGACTCTACGAGGCGATCGCGTTGAAATCCGCGTCACCCTGGAACCAGCGGTGCCTGCTTAACGGCAAGACCGGCCTCCCTCTCTGGGGCGACGACTACTATTCCAATCTGGTCGTCTGGGCCGTGCCGATGGCCTTGGCACGGCAAGGCATTCAAGCATTCACCAAGGGCGAAGGCCTCGTTACCCGCATGATGACGATCCGCGGACCCCGAGAATGATTCCTTATGGCACTTAGAGAAGCCGCACGGCTGAGACTGGACGTTGACAATAATGAAGCGGCCATTCGAATTCACGGGCAGGATACGAAGCTTCAAGCATGCGTTCCATGGCATAGGAACCATGCTTGTATCTCAGCACAACGCCTGGGTGCACGCCGTGGCCACCGTGGCGGTATGCATAACCGGCTTCGCCTTCGGAATAACCAAGACGGAATGGTGCATGGTCGTCCTCGCTATCATGGCGGTCTGGACGGCAGAAGCGCTCAACACGGCCTTCGAGTTTCTTGCCGATGTAACGACGCCGGAGTTTCACCCGCTCGTTAAGAAATCGAAAGACGTTGCGGCCGGCGCCGTACTCTTGGCTGCAATAGGGTCGATGGTTATTGGTGTGTTGATCTTCGTGCCACGGGTTTTGTCCTTGATTAAGGGGGGAAGATGAAGGCGATTGCGTCCGATCCGAATCTCGTTGCCTACTGCGGGTTGTACTGCGGCGCTTGCCGGGCATACCTGAAGGAGCGGTGTCCGGGGTGTCATGAGAACCAGAAAGCAACATGGTGCAAGATTCGCACTTGTTGTATCCAGGACGGGCTGTCGAGTTGCGTCGATTGCACCCAATTCCCCAATCCCAACGACTGCAAGAAGTTCAATAACGTTGTGGCCAAGGTGTTTGCCCTCATCTTCCGCTCCAACCGGGCTGCCTGCATCCAGCAAATTCGCGAACTCGGAATCCAAGGACATGCCGACAACATGAGCGAACGTAAACAGCAGAGCATAAAGAGACGAAAAGCCCCCTGACTACGGAGTTGACCCCGAAGGCCATCTAGGCGCGCCGCTTTGGGTTGCGGCCTATTCGCGGCGGTTCATTCGCCACCCCAGGCGCTAAGGACAGGCAGGGGACATCCTGTAAATTGTCGTCTTATCAGCTAGGGCGAGCTCCTTTGGCTACTGCTCACCGGGCAGACTTTTGCCGGCGAACAATTCTATGACCTGCTGGCCCTTGCCGATCAGGCCGCCCACAGTCCCTCGTGTGGCCCATTTTGCGACTGACCGTCCGATCTAACCTTTTCCCCAGCCGCCCTGTCTATTAAGATGGAAACAGGAAGGCGCCGCGTACTGTCGTTCCTGTATTCTGTAGTTTGGCCTCGGTTGGAATGGAATAAGGGGAGGCCCGATGGAACTGAATGAACGCGAATATGTCCGGAAAGCCCTCGAGGGCGATAAGGACGCCTATGGCGCACTTGTCGATGCGTACCAGGGGATGGTGTTCGCCACGGCGTTGAACATCACCGGCGACTACGCTGACAGCGAAGACGTCGTCCAGGAGGCATTCCTCCGCGCGTATCAGAAGCTTCGCGCCTTGTCCGACCCCGCCAAGTTTGCCACATGGCTCCATACCCTCGCCAGACGTGTCGCGCTACAGTTCCTCGAGAAAAAGCACCGCATTCCCGGCGCTACAAAGGCCGCGACGCTCGACGGACATGCCGAATCCGCCGTCGAGTCCCCCGCCGAAGCCTATGCGCGGCAAGAACTTAGCAGACTTCTTTGGGCTCAGGTGGCAGCACTGCCGCCGAAGACCCGCGAGGCGGTGCTGCTCTATTACATGGAAGGGTTCTCGATCAAACGCGCCGCCGCCTACCTGGGTATCAACGAGAACGCTATGAAAGGCCGCCTCCGATTCGGCCGCGAGAAACTCCGCGAACAACTCACCGCGACACTCGAGGATGAGTTGCGCCAGCATCGGCCCTCGACGGACAGACGCCGTGCCATTATCGCCGCGCTCCCCGCCGCGCCGCCGCCTTCCACTGGCCTTCTGGCGTCAGGCACGGCAAAGACCTTGGCGGCAGTCTTCTTTTCCGCGAAACACGTCATGGCCGTTGCCGTGCTGGTCGTTGCCGTTCTAGCGGCCCTGCTCGTCGCCCAGCGTTTCCGGCCGCGGCACTCGCCGACTCCTGTCCCGACCCAGCGCCAGGAAACGCGAGAGGTGGACAAAACACGGACGGACACGGATGAATCCGTGGCTGCGACGGAAACGACCCGAGACCTCGAGGCGTCTGCGCCGGCCTTATACTCGATCTCCGGCCGCGCCGTCGAGAAGGCTACTGACCGCCCTGTGGCCCGGCTGCCGCTTCGGCTCGAAAAGGGCGGCGAGACAGTAGCCGAAGCATCGACAAATCTCCGGGGCGCGTTCCGGTTCACGGACCTTGCCGACGGCCAGTATGCACTCAGGGCGATCTCAGACGACCCAGCCATCATGCGCAACTATTACCTTCCGAAGGAGCAACAAACACTGTCGGTGAGGTTTTCAGGTCGGGACGTCCAGGGCGTACTCATCGAGTTCGAGCGGGCGTCGTTCATAAGCGGAAAGGTTCTGGATGAACGTGGCCGCCCCGTGCCCGACGTCTTGCTCGAGCTGGTCCATCAGCGCATGGATACACAGCGCCACACGCCAGCACAGCCCCAGGTGCGCAGTGATGCTAACGGCAACTTTGTTTTCCCCGGCGTCTTGCCGGGATTCAGATACGTCATCTCGTGGCAGGCTCGGGGATATGTTCCCGGAAGTCTTGGCAGCCTCGGCATGGTGCCCGGCGCGCCGCTAGAAAACGTCATCGTGCAGCTTGTCAAAGGAAACGGCGCCACACTCTCAGGCTGGGTGAGAAACCGCGACGGCCAAACGGTCCAGGGGGCGTTGGTCAAAGCTCTTTACACGGTGAACAACGAGCTTACTTCTCAGGCCTTTTGCATTGCCGGCTCGGACGGCGCATTCTCGTTCGCAAACCTGCCCCCAGGTAGCGTCGATCTCTCCTTGGACCTATACCGCCGAGCGGGGGGCAGGCGAAAGCATTTCAGTGTCAAGCCGAACGAGGTCATAGACGACATCGAGTTCGTGGTCGACCAAAAGATACTGGACGGATACGTTTCCGGTGTCATCCTCGACGAGCAGGGACAACCGATTACAGATGGCGTCGTTTGTGCACAACCTGCTGCCAACGGAACAAAGGCGCATATCCCAGTGCATAGACGTTATTCCTTGCGCGACGACATAGGGGAAACCGTTCCCGCCGAGAATGGACGGTTTCGGCTGACGAATTTGGCCCCTGGAACTTCCGTTGACATTCTCTACAGGCGCCGTTTTGAAAAGCGGCAGGCGACCAGCGCCATGGGAGTTTCTGTGCCGGCAGAGAACTTGACTGTAACGTTCGACC
>Ga0180437_10011922_pt1 | contig 10357 bp, 10 predicted proteins | sample SS_ome_4_FD_132410 | JGI IMG/M metagenome (GOLD analysis project Ga0180437, IMG submission 132410) | Hypersaline lake sediment archaeal communities from the Salton Sea, California, USA - SS_3_D_1 metaG | ecosystem: Environmental > Aquatic > Non-marine Saline and Alkaline > Hypersaline >... | reverse complement strand
GCGACAATGATACCTGCGATCGCGACAATGTCCAGGTTCCAGCCGACTACTGCTGCCAAGCCTAGCAAAAGGATGACTTCTGCAAGCATTGTTATCATTATAGGTATTGTAATCTTTAATCTTCTGAATCTGATGAAGATAACTACACCAACTGCAAGTATAGCCACAAGACCTACATGGAATGCGTTCACTGCGAATTCTGCACCTAATTCAGGAGAAATTGTCTTGGATTCTTCTACAATCAATTGTACTGGCAACGAACCAGACTCCAATATGGTTTGCAGTTTACTCATTTCTGCCAAAGCAGCGTCATAAGCTTCTCTTTCTGATCTTCCTGCTTCTGCGCCTGTGATAGAAGGGTTTGTGATTGCTCTTCCCTGCAGGTCAGAAACAATAGATAAGTTAGTTATCTGTTCGTCATCCAAGAACAACAATATAGGTTCTGAAAGATGTTCTCCTTCAATATCTAATTCTGCTGTAGCGTCTGCGAAACGTTCTGCAGCTTCCTCTGAAATTGTCAATGAGAACATGAACTCGCACTGGTACATGTCTCCGTATTTAGGACAAGGTGCCTTGACTCTCGCTTCTGTTCCTCCAAGACCGACGAATTGGACGTCCTTGCCTGTCATTACTGTCTTGTTTCCTATCTTTCCGTCAAACTTTCCCTGGCTCTCAATAAGCTCTTTAACTTCGTCCTGTGTTGCGCCTGCGATCTCGACAACAATGTACTGTTCAGGTGTCGTGACTTTCTTGACAACAATATCAGAAAGACCGAACGTGTTCAATCTTAATTTCAAGGATTCTACAATCTCATCAAGTATCCTTTCCTCAACCTCATACTCCGGCCTTAATACGACTCTTGTACCGCCGGAAAGATCAAGACCTTTTCTTATGTTTGTGCTTGACGCTTCCATCACTGACAAACCTATCTCTCCATATTCATCAACATCAACCCTATAAACTTCTTTGTTAGTCTCTATCCTTATTGTTGAGTTAGGCACTAATTTTCCGATAGTCTCATAATAGCTTTCAATGTCTGTGATAGGATAATTATCAATCAATTTAATGAGTTCTTTTGCAGTAGGGCGCACTCCTGGTTCGACCATGATGCCTGCATTATAAGCGCCGCTGTCTTTCTCGACTGTCTGGATCGCCACACCTTCCCTGCCGAATGTAGGATATATTGCTACTGCTGCGCATAGTAAGAAGAATAGAAGTATCAATACTCTGGTGTTCTTAAAGATCTTCTTTGTCTTTCTCTTGAATTTACTCATTTTCTTTCTTCTCTTCTGCAGGTTCTTCTGGTTTTGATTCTTCTTTAACCATGACTTCTTCTTCAACAGTCTTCTCGACAGTCTGCTCTAATTCGCTTGGCTTCTGTCTCTTTAGTTCTTCTTTTCTCTTCTTTTCTTCTTCTTTCTGTCTTCTCTTTTCTTCTTTTGCCTTTCTCTTCTCTTCTTTCTTTCTCTGTTTCTCTTCCTTTCTTTTTTCCTTGTCTTCTCTCTCAGTTTCCTTGCTGACAGATGGCTGTGCTTTTTTCTTGTCAAGGTACCATCTCAATATGCCTGCGTTCTGCAGCCATGTCATAGGAAGGTCAACAATCAAACCTATGAATAAGATAAGTAAAACCTGTTTCAAAACTTCTGACTGTGCAAAATACATGCCCGCACCAAGAGCAGCAATAGTTGTGCAGGACATTGTCAATCCTGTCTTCATTGCATCTATTGTCCTGCTGTAATAGCTTCCACTCCTGTGCTTCAGCATTCTTGTGGATAATAGAATGTCAGTATCTACTGAATAACCGATAAGCATCAAAAACGCAACAACACCGCCTAAAGTCAGTCTCATGCCAAGGCTGTTGAATATTGCAATGGTGACTACCATGTCGCTGAATGCAGCAAGTATGACTGCGATAGAAGGGACAGGTATTCTAAAATAATAAAATACAACAGCACCCATCAATAAGAATGCGATTATGACTGCAATGATTGCTGTCCTGAAGAACTTGGAACTGAAACGCGCACTCACATCATTTACATTGTCTGCAAGTTCGTCCAAAGGAGGTGCCTGATCACCAAGCTTTTCTTTTATCGCCTCTGACAATTGTTGTTTATTTACACCAGAACCTTCAACAATAATACTCTTTGGCTTGCCTGCTAAAGTAGTGCTCCTTACGTGAAAATCCGCTTCTGGAAACTCTGACAATAAATGAAGTTTAAGTCCGTCAACATCACTATATAATGTATCAATCTCAACAGAGATTCCACCTGTCAATGTGACGGATTTAGAAACAAAATCACCAGTGCTTGCATACTGGTATCCTATCTGTGCCAATGCCAATACCAATAAAAGCAATGGAATGATCAATAATCCCTTGTACTTGTGTTCGTATATCGCTTTAATGCCCATTTAGACCCCTTCCAATCGGTAAGGATTAGAGTGGATTTATAAAGGTTTTGGTGAGAAATCTTTATAAAAAACCTCGGAGATGTATCAGATAAAATGAACTTAGTGGAAAGCGCCAGGCATTGTTTTAACCTGATGGTAGATGTTTTTGGCAGTGATCCATATCACTTAGAATCTCATGTCCCTGAAATGGAGAGGTGGGCAAAACACTTGCTGAAAAGACATCCAGAAGCAGACGAAGAAACAGTTCTGCTTTCTGTCTGGCTGCACGATATCGGCCATTATCCTGTTCCTACTGATGTAGACCATGCAGTGAGAAGTGTAGAAAGAGCAAGAGATTTTTTGCAGAAAAAAAATTATGATAGCGATAGAACAGAAAGAGTTTTGCATTGTGTCAGAGCGCACAGATGCAGTGATGTAATGCCAGAAACAATTGAAGCGAAAATAATTGCATTCGCAGATTCTGCAAGCCACATGACTGACCAAATCTTATATTTGAGTTTTGTAAAGGACGTATACAAGGATTCTAAAAGAGTGATTGAAAAATTAGAAAGAGACTATAGAGATCTTGATTTTTTTCCAGAAATAAAACAAGAATTAAAACCATTATATGAAGCCTGGAAACAATTACTGACAACTTATGAAAAAGCAAATAGATTTCTAGAAGAGTAAGTGGAAAATACTGCTGAAGAAGTGATAGCCGTCGAATGGCGGTACTGGAATCATGTTGAAGAAGAACAAAAACATGTTGATGTTCTTTGACAAGCTCAAGATTGGAAAGTATTTTTCTTTTATGTTAAACCGTTTCATGTTTCTTATCAAGTAAATCGATACTATCCATAAGACTAAGTTAGTTCCTGGTCCTGCAATGCTTAATAGTGCAATCTGTCCTGGCGTTCCTCCGCCGTGTGAAACAAAACCAGGGATGAAGAACAAGAAGGGTGCGTTTGCAATCTTCAAGATGACTCCTAGCGCCAAAAACCCGTAGCTTGCATACAAAGTAGCTTTGATTCCTAATGCCATTGCAACAAACTTATGGCCTAGTTCGTGCAGAACAACAGCCGGTGCAACAGCCAGCATACTGAACCAAAAATTTCCGCTCCTTGCCTGCTTGAAATGCTTTAGTGGATCGTAAACCTTGTCACTCAATGGATTATACTTCCGAAAAAAGTGCTGGAAAATAAAACCGAGAGCAACAGCTATTATCACAACATCAATGATCTCGCCCAGCCACACAGGCATGTTAATTCCTAAACCTGCAAATAGGCTGTCTCTTGTTAAGTTGAAAAACCCCATTGTTTGTTTAAAGAAATAGTTGGGTTATAAAGTTTTTTATTTTTCCCCTGCAATTACTTCTGCGATGATATCTGCTAACTTAGATGGAACTTTTTCTCCGAAGCGTTTATTTTCATATTCGCAACCTTTCTGGCCATAACAATTGCCATGAACGCTTATGCCTTTTTCGATACCTGGCGGCCTGCAAGTCCCAAAAGCAGTCCCTTCCTCTTCTTCTTCAAAACGTTCGTGAATATAGTGCTTGCAGGTAAACAATCCTGGAATAACATCCAAATCCCAATTACCAACTGTTCTTGCAAGTACAGAAGTGTCCAAAACAAAACCTCCTAATCCATACCCAATTCCTGGAACACTGTTTATGTTTGTTTCTGGGAATCTTGCAATAAACAAGGGTTTTCTAGAACCGTTTGGATTCCTCAATATCTCAACTGCAGATGTAAGAAAATCTTTTTCACTCAATTGTCCTGGATGCTTACGGTCAAATCTGTCGAATTCAGCAATCCTGCCTTTGGATTTCTGAACCCTGTGATATAACTCTAATAGCTCATGCAATTCATTCCTTAAACTCTCCCCTGTAAGAAGTGCATCTTTAGGAACCCACATCATGTGTTGGTATACTTGGCTCATTTCAAACAGCGCATATTATAGGTTTAATTTAAAGATTGCGTTAGCTTAACCTTCAAAAACAAAAACATTTATATATGAGTTTGTACTAAATATATAGAAAAGTGCCACTTTAGAGGGACAACAATACCGAAAGCTTTATATATGAGTTGCATCTACTATATTATAGGAGAAGAGAGATTCTAGAAGGGGATTAAAAAGAGGTCGATATTAGACCAAATAGGCTAAAAAAGCCTTTATTTTCATATTCAAACCCAAAATAAAACCTGAAAATGATAACAACCGCTAAAACCCAAGATATTGCAAGGTGTCCTGAATGTGGACATCAGAACTTCTTTGTTAGCGAGACTAGAGGAGAGATTATATGCAAGAAATGCGCTGCTGTTATAGAAAGCAATGTCATTGACTTTGGCCAGGAATGGACAAGCTTTGAGGATGATGGTCAAGGCAGAACAAGCAGAGTAGGCGCTGCATTTGATCCTAGAGTTGCTAACAATTTGAGAACAAGAGTTGGAAACCAGGCTGACTTGAGCAAGTTGAAAGGCAGCAAGAGATTCCAGATGAAGAGATTGAGCCAAAAGAACAACTGGAGTTCTAGTGCTTTAGAGACAAACTTCAATAATGCATTGTCTAGCTTGAGAGTCATGTCTAGTGCATTGAAGGTTCCTGAAAGAGTCGAGAAAGAAGCAGCTAGAATCTACAGGGAAGCTGCAGAAAGAGGCTTGACAAGAGCAAGAAGTTCTGAAACTATTGTTATGGCAAGTTTGTATTTAGCTTGCAGAGTTAATGATATTCCTAAGACATTGAAAGAGTTCAATGACACATTCAATGTTGACAAAAAGATAATCGGCAAGGCTTACAAATTGGTTGCTAGGGAATTAAATATCAAATTGATCCCAAGTTCTAGCTTGGACTTCTTGGGCAGATTCACTAGTGCCTTGAACTTGAGCGCAAAAACACAGAGCAAGGCTGCTGAGTTCGTACAAAAAGCAGAGAAAAAGGAATTAGTGAGCGGATGCAATCCAACAAGCACTGCTGCTGCTAGCTTGTACATCGCTGCTTTGATCAACAAGGAAAAGAGAACACAGAAGCAAGTGAGCGATATCAGCGGTATCAGCGAAGTTACTTTACGGGCAAAAGTCAAGGAATTGACTGAAAAACTCAAGATCAAGAACAAAGCTGTACAAAAGAAATAATTTTTCTTTTGATTTATTCTTTATTATGAACATCTATACAACGACCTATTCTAATGTCGTCTTCTGGAACATCCTGACTATTATTGTATGCTCTGGCACTTTCCTGAAGTTGTGCAAGTCCTTGATGCCTTTTTACAACTGATACTTGCACTATATTATAGAAAGGATTATCCAAGGTTTCATCGATAAGAACGCGGTAGCTTCCTGCGCCTTCTCCTTGTTCTCTTGCAACGGCGCCATCGCGCAGCATGAAAGTGCGTATTACCCCGCTATTTACATCGTATACAAACCAGACATCAGTCCTAGTCAGCTTACTGCCCCCTGGTTCATCATCAACATGCCTGTAAGAGGTCTTGCCAAGAATATTCAGCATACCGCCTTCTTCAGTACTAAGCATCAGTTCCAGATTAGGATCTTTTCCCCCCATAAATCAGGCTAAAATTTACGAATTTATATGATTTTCCTAACTGAGATTATACAGTTCTGATTATCATTAATGCTTAATCAACCAATTCTTCTTCTGGAGATTTAAAAACATTTAAATATCAAAAGATACTAATATAGAAATTAGTATAGCAGGGTTGTTAGTTATAGACAAAGTAAACCAAGACAGAAAATACCTACAAAGCTATAACAGAAGGGCTTTGAGACTCAATAGGCTACTAGAACCCTATATATGACATCACACACCATAACAGTTAAAGTATAGTTTGCGAAAAGGCCGCAGTAATGAGGTGAAGTTAAAGTTGCCTTTTTGGAGGGGAGGACTTAACCTGGTTCTCCCATCATGCTCACCACCCTTTTCTTTTCTTTTTTCTTTATTCCATAACACTATAGAATTGGTATAGAAGTCTGTTTGCTGCTTTTACTATGTTCTCTTCTGTGCCTTGCACAAGTATGCAGTTCTTTCCATTGTAGCTCACTTTTGTAGGTTCATTGTTCAGCATAAGTATGACTGGTTCATCTGTCGAATCGCACGTCTTTACTGGAATTGTCTTGTTGCCGATTGTTGTGTTGGTCTCTTTGATAACTGCAGGATGCGGGCTGAGCATAAGACCTTCTTCCAGGTTTTTTGCTAATTCATGGTATGCGATTGCATGGAAACCGCTCTGCACATCAGGCTCAAAAGTTATGAATGTTGCTCCGACTGTCTCATTGTCTGCATTTTCAGAAGTGAATTCTATTGCATAAGTGAGCCAGTCCCTCACACTGTGGTCAATAGGAATGTCATACAAATCCTTTGGCCCGTAATGCAGGCTGACATAGAACAAAGTTTGCGTCACAGGATTGAAGATCTGCGTGCTCCAAGTCGTGTCCTTGTTCTGCCTGAACTCAAAGCCTTTGTACGTGTAAAGATGCTTGTTTGTCATCTCAAGCCCGGGAATGTCAACTTTCTCTGGCCTGTTCTTGATGTAATTGTAAGTCAGGTAAGCACTGCCTGCGATCGCTATCAGAAAAACGATTATCACGATTACCACAAGTATCTTTTTCTTTCTAGGAGAAAATGGTTTTTTTTCTTTTTCCTCTTCTTTTTTTAACTCTTCGCTTCTCTTTGCTCTTTCTTCTTCTGTATTCTCTTCAAACAGATGATCGTGCTGCAGATTGACTGCGCTGGGCCTGCCAAGAGTCTTTATTGCAGGATCAATGTCCTGTATCTTTCTTTCTTCTGCCATAATTCTTCAAAATCAAGAAGGAATATATAAGCTTTAAGAATATTTCAGTGTTATCAGTTTCCTGATCAACCAAATAAGAATAAGAATTGTTCCTGCAGTCATTATATAGGTGATAAACAAGAAAAATCCTACCATATTTACAAACGCAGTTAGAGGACTTTTTTCAAAAAATATCTTTAATCTTGGAAGAGATCTCATAGTCTTGATCATTTCATTAAATGGAAACTCTTCTTTCTGACCCACTACAAGAACATATTTTCCTTTGTTATCAGGGCTAAAGACAACAATATCATATATACCTTCGCTAACCTGCTGCTTCATTTCCGGGCCTTCATAATATGCGTCGCCTGCATATTCTTCATAGAATTCTGTCCATTCATGCTCCAATCCATTTAAAGAAAATTTATCTTTTCCAGAATTAATTTCAACAGATATATCCTTATCAATATTATCTAAATAAGGAACCAAAATTCCTACATAAAGCATAAACGGGTTATCTGACTTTATTTGAAATTTTTCAGGAAAACCATCTAATTCTCCATAAAATGCTTGAGAAACCTCAGGATTTTTTATATGCGTAAAATCTTCGTCTACAAAGCGAGGTTGATGTGCAGAAACAGCATATGCTAATAAAAAAATAAAAAACAGCATTAAGCAATATTGTTTTTTCATGATTAAATCCATATCAAAATCATATTTAAATGTGCCTGTTAGACCACAAGATTTATAACTGATTTCTGGTTAAGTTTGTGCATGAAAAAAAAGAACAGACCAATCATAGAACTGAACAATGTATGGAAGATCTATGAGATGGGAGATTCTAAAGTAGAAGCCTTAAGAGGACTTAATCTAGAGATCAAGCATGGCGAGTTCGTCTGCATTATGGGGCCGAGCGGTTCTGGCAAAAGCACGTGCGTTAATATGGTAGGCTGTCTTGACTTGCCTTCCAAAGGAAAAGTCATTTTGGACGGGCAGGACATCAGCAATCTGGCAGAATCAGAGCTTGCGCAGATCAGAGGAAGGAAAATAGGATTCATATTCCAGACCTTTAATCTGATAAATACATTAAATGCAGTAGAGAATGTTGCCTTGCCGATGATATTCCAGGGCACTTCAGAAAGCGATAGACTTAAAAGGGCCAAACATCTACTGAATATGGTAGAGCTCAATCACAGGCTCTTTCACAAGCCTAATGAGATGAGCGGCGGTGAAAGGCAAAGGGTCGCTATTGCAAGATCCTTGGCAAACAATCCTGAAGTAATCTTGGCTGATGAGCCAACAGGCAACCTGGACACAAAGACTGGAAGGATTGTCATCGACTTTTTGCAGAAGCTTCATAAACAGGAAGACAAGACGATCATCATGGTGACCCATGATCCTACACTGACAAAGTATTCAGACCGGGTCGTGCGCCTGCTTGACGGGCAGACCATTGAAAAAAAGAGGCGATAGACAAATGAAGAAGACTTTAATTTTTTCACTTTCATTATTATTATGCTTAATTCTTATTCCTAGCACTTTTGCTGCGATCATTGTTTCAGAACCACAGAGAGGGATGGGTTTGAGTGATCTCACAATAACTTTCTTGAACCAAGATCCTGATCCTGTAGAACCTGGAGAACAGGTTGAATTGAGATTCAGGGCAGAGAATCTGGGACAAAACAGGATAGAAGACATCGAGTTCGAAATCCTGCCAGAGTATCCTTTTGAATTATTGAGCGAAGATGAAGAAGGTGCGAGAATAAACATAGGAAGCCTTGACCCTGCACAGAGAGGAAAGGACAGTGCGATATTTCACTGGAAATTAAGAGTAGATTCTGAAGCAATAGAAGGAGATAATGATATTGAATTACGATATTATGTAGAAGGCAAGCCTGCTTCAATCAAGCTGGAACCGTTCCGTATCAATGTGAAAAGCAGGGACATCATACTTACAGTGGGAAAGATTGAATCTAATCCTGAAAAAGTAGTACCAGGGCAAGAGATCGAGCTTAATTTTCCATTGCTGAATCTTGCAGACAGCGATGTTGACGATGTAAGAATAAAACTGGATCTGGAAGGGTTCCCATTTGCGACACTGGGAAGCACTAATGAACAGGTCGTACGATTATTGAGAAGAAGAGAGACAACAGACCTTACTTTCAAGCTCGTCGCGAACAGTGACGCAGACTTAAAGACATACAATATACCTATCGAGATATATTTTACAGACAAGTTCGATGAAGCACATTCATTGACAGGCAAGTTCGGCATAAAGGTATATGAAAAACCAGACTACCTGCTCGACCTTGCAGACGTGGAACTTGACAGCGGAGAGGTATTCCTGCCTAATACAAAAGGAAGAGTGATTGTTGCATTCTCAAACACTGGAAGAGGGGACATCAATGCCCTGAACATCAAGCTTCTGCCTTCTGATGACTACAGGATTATCACAAAGGATGAATTATACATAGGCAATCTGGAAAGTGACGATTATGAAACTGCAGAGTTTGACATTTACGTGAACAAGGTCACCGGAAAGATCCCATTGAAGATACAATTGGAATACAAAGACAGTGAAAACGAAAAATTTGTAGACAATGTGGATCTTATGCTTAATGTATACAGCAAAAGAGAAGCTGCAAAACTTGGCTTGATCAAAAGAAGAAGCATTGTGGGAACAATCATCACTCTACTGATAATCGCAGGAATCATCTATCTTATCTACCGCCATTACAAAAAGAAAAAGAAGAAGAAGAAAAAGTGAATTTCTTTTTGTGATTCAAGATGATTAAGGATTATTTTATTATTGCGTTCAAGAATCTGAGAGAGAGGAAAGTTCGTTCTTGGTTGACAATTCTCGGGATTATAATCAGTATAGCCAGCATTGTCGCATTGATCAGCATCAGCAACGGTCTAGAGGACAGTATTAAGGAACAGTTTGTCAAGTTCGGCAGCAATAGATTCTATGTTGTTGTTCCTGGAGGACAGCCCGGCACAGGGACCGGCCTGACTACAAGAGATGTTGACGCGCTAGAGAGCATGCCTGATTTTGAATACGTCACTCCTTATCTTATAATTCCTAGTGCAGAGCTTGAATACTCAAAAGAGACAGTCTATAGTTCCTTGTTCGCATGGCCGAGCGAGGACAGTGACAGGAGATTTGAAGATTATGATTTCACT
>Ga0180437_10011920_pt1 | contig 10357 bp, 12 predicted proteins | sample SS_ome_4_FD_132410 | JGI IMG/M metagenome (GOLD analysis project Ga0180437, IMG submission 132410) | Hypersaline lake sediment archaeal communities from the Salton Sea, California, USA - SS_3_D_1 metaG | ecosystem: Environmental > Aquatic > Non-marine Saline and Alkaline > Hypersaline >... | reverse complement strand
TCATTTATCCTTTGTATCATGCGCTCCTCTTGCCCTTCGTATGAGTTCCATATATGCGGGACGGGCGGAGACTGCCTCATGAAAATCAGCGCACTTATAAGCGGATTTTCCCACGACAAAAGACGGTTGACCGCTTCCGGTGAAAACACAACGTCATGATGACATGAAAGCAGCCAGTCATCCTTTGACTTCAGGAACTCTTTTACAAACTCATTCCATATATATTTTACGTTTCCGGGTCCGGTGTGCTTTAGTGTTATCTTTCCGTCTTTCGGTTGGATGACGTTCAGCCAGCTATCCACACAAGCCCAGCGCGGGTTCCCGTTTGATGGTATCCATAAAGTGATGTTGTTCAAGTACTTGCTTTTCTGCCCCCGGCTGTTACACCGGGGGCGTTCGTGTTGTTAGTTGACGATGACGGTTGTCAAGGTGCTTGTCGGCGGGCGGTTGACCTTTTCATACAGGTTGACCGTTGCGCTCATCGGGACAGTGGACGAATCCACAATACCCGAAATCTTCAAAAAGCGCGAGCCAGCAGGAACAGCCAGGTCGATCACATAAGCACCGTGAGAAATAAGCCCGGATGACTTTGCACCCAGGAAAGCACCCGGTACAGATGCGTAAGTTGTAGCGCCCACGACGGAGCTATTTGATCCAGCCGCGCACCATACGCCGATTGAACTGGCTTTAATGGATGCGTCCGCACCGGGAACGCCAAAGGTGAATACAAACTTCGCGCGCCCGTAACCGTGAGCATCAATAGCGGTTCCCACAAGTGCGCCGCTGGTTGTGCTGTTGCTCATGGCAAGTTGGACATCTTCTCGATCAGGGGATCTTTTCATATTTCACCATCCTTTAGGTTTGGTTGGTCAGGTAGTAGATAGCTTCCTGTTGAAGCGTAGAACCACCGCGGAAAATGGAGGCGAACAAACCGACCTGTCCGTTTGCCATGTAAAGGTATGGGTTGCGCTGTACGATCATGCCGGGTTTCTCAACGATGCCATAGAAGTTCCAGTTTCCGAAGAAAATGATCTTGGCGGCGTTGGTGGTGTAGGGTGAAACATCGTCATTGATAACGATGGGATAACCCATCAAGCGGTCGGAGGCAATCGCACCGTCGGGGCTTGACTGATAAGCAAAACCACCTGCGGAGTGAGTGACACCGCGCAGATACCACTTGGTCACGTTCGCCATCACAAAGGCACATTCCGAAGGCACGTTATATCCTGCGCCAAGATAACCGACAAAGGCAGCCAGTTCAGAGGGCAGGATGGTGTCAGCGGTTGCCAGAGTGTTAGCAACGGTCGAGCCTGAAGAATCAGCAATACCGAGCGGCTCGGCTGTTCCGGTTCCAGAGTGGAAAATCGTGTTCTCGGTTGCGGCTTCAGCACGCGCCAAAGCACCGACGAGCCAAGAATCGAAGTTCGTGGTGTTGTACATCAGGAACTCTTCGCTAAACTTCTGCATCTTGGTGTACTTGTACAGTACCAAATCAACCTGAGCGACTGTCCCTTCTTCCTCAGTGTATGCAGCCGCTTCGAGTGTCTTGGTGAACGCCGTGTGACTGGTCGATTCAACAGGCACCAAAAGGTGATCTGCCTGGGTAACAAACTTCTGCGTCGGGAGTTGGCGCACAAATGAAGCGATGTCACGCTTTGCGATGATCTGATTGTAGAGCGGATCGGGGACAAGGAAACCACCGCTTCCGCCTGTGGTAACGTTCCAAGCCGCCTTAGAATCTTTAATATTGCCATAGGACGAGTCGGGGGTAATCAAACCACCGTTCACCTGTCCAGTAGCAACCCAATGTTTGAACGCGGGGACCGCGTCATGTTCTTCGCTGAAACCCAGCTCAGTCATAGTATTAAAAGCGGGGGCTTTGCGGTTCTTGACTTCCTCAATGGCTTTCTTATAGCCTGCTTCCTCCGCCGCTTTCAAGGCAGCCTGGTTCTCAGCTTCAGCCTTAAGTTCTGCGTCACGCTTGGCAAGCGCTTCCGCTACCGCCGTATCAACGGCGGATTTGATCTCATCTTCCATGTTAATCTCCGTTTTTGTATTTTGTTCCTCGCCAGTCTCGGACAACGCCGTATCAGGCGGTAGCAACGATTTCAAGCTCTGTACAGTGTTCCTGTACTCGGCAGGTGTAGGGGTTAGGCTTGCCTCCCCAATAAACCACGTTTTAATGTGCATCGCTTTTCCAGCTGGTTCTCTCTCTACCAGATGAGACAATGCACCCGAACTAAATCCCAGCTTCCCCTTTTCAGCCATCGCATAAATGGCTTTCTCGTAATCGTCGCGTATGTTCATTTGCGCTTCAGCCCAAACGCCCGCATCCTGGTACTCTGTTCTAATGACTTTCCCAATGGGGCGCTTCTTGAGCGTTGAGTCCATGCCGTGATTGTAGAGTAGCGGGATGTTGTCAGGGATGTTGATTACAGACTTGGAATCAAAATAATCCTTTGTCAAGTCTGGATCTTCAGCGGTTGAATAGCGGACAAGGAACCCGCCGATCTTCCCATCCCCCAGTGCTTTCAGTTCATCGCTAAAATAAATCAGTTCATCATCCATGCTTTTCTCTCCTCGTTTGTTCCATATACTCATGCAAGCCGCGACTGCTTGATCGTTCTCGCGTCCTTCGCTCATCATTGCCGGGACACAGGCAGCCATCCATTTATTTTTATCGGTATATTTGCTTACATCTGGCATACTTCACCTCAACAACAAAAAACCGACTTCACCAACCTGTTTCCAGATCGGTAAAGCCGGTACAAAGTCTAGCGGCGTTTATTTAGTTACAAATAATTTACCACACTAGGCAAGTTTTGACAATAGTCTGTCAAGATGTTCGTCAATGTTGTCGGGTAAGACTTGCATATAATCGCACTTGTTACAGGCGGCGTTTTCGTTCCTGCGTCCTGAAAGATGCATCATTCTAAACTTCTTCAGCCTTTCCCCGTTCCAAATGTCTGTTATTGATTCGTCCTTCACGTTCCCGATTTGATGAAGATGGAATGCGTCATCGTTGCAGATTGAAACATCCCCGTTACTTGAGACTGCCAGCATGTATAAAACAAGCGGACATGCGACTTTATACTTTCTCGGTGTCCCGTCGAATGATTGATCCGTTCCCATCTTCCAATCGTATAACTCGGACGTTGACCATCCATGCAAGCCTTCAATGGCAATATAATCACATCTGTCGGAAAAGTCATCCAGGAACTTTTGCTGCTGTTCTTTCGTCAAGTTTGTGTCAGCGATCTTGCAGCTTATTTTCACATCCCCGCGCCTTTGGTACAGGTCCAACAGGTTTGAGCGGTATAACTCATAATCCACCCGCTTCTGTGTTACGTCAAAAAATGACTGTGCATCGAACCCGTTTACAGAGATCCCGATCATGTCCAACCCACAGTCAATCAACTCCTGGTTTGTTTCCGGTGACAATGTACTCCCGTTTGTCTTTACCCAAATCTGCTCGCTTATATCCATGTAACGGGCATAACGAACCATTTTAGTGAAGTCGGGATTAAGCAGGCTCTCCCCGTCTTTGTATAAATTCAGCATCTTGAGCGGTTGCGGGAACTCTGCGATCCCGTCTATAATCCCCTTGAACATCTCAAAATTCATCATCTGAACTTTGCGCCCCATCTCCCGTAATAGTTTGGGGTGTCCCGTTGGGCAAAATACACAACGGAAATTACAAGCGTTCGTAGGCTCGATGAACATCGTCAAAGGCGTATCGCGTGGGAACTCTTCGATTATGTCAATCTTACGCTCTCCCCTCAGTTCTCTTGCCTGAATTTTAGCCGCCATTCTTAACCATCCATCCTCCATCGACAACCACAGTTTGACCGTAAACAAACTGCGCTTGTGTCAGGTAGTAAATCGCCTGCGCTATCTCTTCAGGCGTTCCAAATCGACACGCCGGGGTGATGCCGTTCAGAAAGTCTTTGCGGTTCTTTGGGATTATATCCGTCATGTCTGTCTCGATCAGCCCAGGCGCTACCGCATTTACTCTTATCTTCGGGGCAAGTTCAACCGCCAGAGCCCGCGTCAATCCTAGTAAAGCATGTTTGGCGGCAACATATCCCACGATATTTCTGGCGCCCTGTAATGCGGCTGTGGATAATACGTTGATGATGCTCCCGCTTTTCATGTGCTTTGCCGCCTGCTGGGACAAATCGAATGGAGCGGTAACCATCAACTCCAAATCGCGTTTAAATTGCGTAGTTTCGTAAGTAACTGCTTTTTGCTGATACTGCGCTCCCGCGTTATTGACCAGGATGTCAATCCCGCCCAAACTGTCAACAACCCGCTCGACTACTCTAAACCTATCATGGATCTTCGATAAATCCGCCTGAATGAACAAATCACAATCAACGGGAGTTCTTGAAATGACTGCAACCTTTATTTTGTGCTTCTTGAATAATTTTACAGTTGCCGCGCCGATGCCGCGCGAACCGCCAGTTACTAAAGCGATCATATTATTATCAACTCGTTTGTTACACCCATCGCCTTTATATTCTCAATCAATAGTTCTTTTTGACTTTGCGAGACAATCAAGATGGGGTGATCGGTGTCCGGGCGCTCTTTTACTGGCAATCCTTTTATCGTCTGCCCCCTATAAGCCGGGTCATTGTCTATAAAATATTTTATATTCGGGTTGCACCTGGTTAGAAGATGCAGGGCAATATCCCCGCACCCCCATAAAACAAGTTCCTTATCTCCGAGTTCGTCTATTTTCTGAACCTTCTCTGCTATGTTTTTTAGCACATATTGCTTTGATGACCCTGCAATATCAGCGGATTTATAGAATATGTACATCCTGGCGCTCATAAACCGCTCTTTATAAAGTTCTGTTTCCAACAACTCAAACCCGAACCGCTGGCATAAATTCAGGATGTCATTTATTCTGAAGTGGTTTATATGTACCTGGTGGTAATCGAGTATTGGCATTTCTTTGGGTAAATCGAACGCAGCCCGCCCTGCGTCGGGTACATCTATAATCAACCCACCATCGTCTTTCAATGAGTTTGATATCATGGTCATGGCTGATTCCAGATCGTAAATGTGTTCCAATACATGCTCAGCCACAACGCAATCAACAAGCGGCGGCATAATGTCACCCGCGTTGTATGTGATGACATCCTTGAATCCGACGTTGCGTAATAGTTTCTCAAGCCCGCTATCACCGCCGCCAAAGTCAACCACCCGGCTCTTACGCTTGAAATGATCCCTGACATAACCCGCACGCTTGGCGAGCCTATGGCGGCAAAAGTCATCCACCACGCCATAACCATAACGCTCGTTATAATAACGGGTGTAATCATCCTGTGTTACGTTTGGATTGTCACCGTAAATCATTCCGCACTCACATTTCAGCCATTCAAGATAAGGCGGTTTTGTCCATCCGTCAGGGACTATAAAATCACTTCTCCATAAAAAATCACGTTTATCACTTTTACAAACCGGGCAATTTCTCATTGTTATCCTTTCGGTACATAGTATGGCATGGGTACATCTTTTTCAATGTATTCAATCTTTGCGCCTGTGAAAGCGCTTATTCTTTCAGCCAGTCGTTTTATGGTCTGTGGGCGTTTGCTTCCAATATCTCGTATTTCGCCTGATTCGCCAGTCAGTAATAAATCCCACATTTGACGCGCCATTTCTGAGCCATGCATGTAAGACCTGACAGTCGAACCGTCGCCCCAAACTTCGAGCGGTTTTCCTTCGCGTGCGGATTTGATGAACTGTGTATATGCTTTGCCATCATCCAGACCCTTTCCAAAGAAAGTAAATAATCTGGCGATTACAGCAGTTACGCCGCTTTCAATGCAGTACCATTCCCAAATCCGTTTATTTTGTGCGTATTCCGTTTGAGCGTTGGAATACACTATCCCAGATGAAGCGTAAAGCATACGGGCGCAAAACCATTCCACCGCATTTATAACGGGCAATGGGGAAACGTTCGCAAGGTGAACATAATAATCATAACGCTCCTGTGTCCATTTCATTGACTCAAATTCAGAACGCCCAATGTAGCGACATTCCAGTTCTGGCGGTTGCGTCTTTCGCATCCACATTCCGACGAAGCCTGTACCACCGTCAATTAATACTTTGTTCATTTGAAAAACTCGTGCATGGATTCGATTACATAATTCATCATATCGTTATCAATTCCCGGAAAGCATCCGACCCAAAGACCCTGTTCGTGGATCTTGTTCGCGCCTTTCAAATCACCAATGACGTGTATCTCGGTTTCCCTGTAAGCAGGTTGTCTCATAATGTTTCCTGCCATGATCGGACGGTTGCCGATTTCCTTCTTATCCAGGAATCTGGCTAATTCATTTCGCCTGTCAGTCAGAAACGCTAATCCAAACCATGACGGGCTCGAGCCTTCCGTCGCCTCCACGAACTCAAGCGGTAAATCTTCCAGGTTGGCACGTAAATAGTATTGGTTCTCTTTTCGTATCCGTGTAAATCTTTCAAGCCTGTCGAGCTGGGCGCACAACGCCGCCGCCTCGAAGTCAGTACTTTGCAGGTTGTAACCGATCTCTGAATACGTGTACTTGTGATCGTAGTCGTATGAAAATCTTTTCCCACATGTATTATCTTCGCCAGGCTCGCACCAACAATCCCTCCCCCACATCATAAACCTGTCAATGTTTAGTTTCAGCTTCGGGCTGTCAGTCAACACAATCCCGCCGCCTCCACCAGTAATATGATGAGCCGGGTAAAACGAAGCGGTGGACATTACGCCAACTCTGCCAACCATCCTCCCGTGAATTGTTGAGCCAAGAGCGTCAGAACAATCCTCGATTATCGGAAGTCTGTAACTTGCGTAGTGAGTTAAATCCATTGGATTGCCCAAAGTATGAGCGAACAGCATGGCACGTATGCTATCAATGTCCACATCCACATTTACAGCGTTCAGCGTCTTGGGATCTGCATCCACCAGAACGGGAACATAACCGCGCTGAATGATTGCGTTCACGGTAGTCGGGAAGTTCACCGCGCTTGTCAATACCTTTGAGCCTTTCGGCATACTCAAGGCGGACATGGCGAGCAATAAAGCGCTCGATCCAGAGTTACAGAACGAACCAAAACGCGCCCCCATGAAATCAGCCAATCCACGTTCAAACCTGCGCGTCCATTCGCCCGGTCCGTAGTGACTGGATTCCGCAACCTTTATAATATTGTCGCGCTCTTCCTGTCCTGTTACCTGTCCTGAAATGGGGACTTTCATAACATCCACCTTTCAAAGTCAATATGCGGGTACATATCATACAAAGGCATGGCGGTCTGAATCCCGTCAGATGTAAGCATTGAATCGTATCTAGGCGGGCGTTCTTCGTTGCCTGTCTTTATTTCGGTAATGTCAACGCCGTAAATCTCAGCGATCTTGTTTATATCCACAAACTCAAATTCACTCCCGACATGCCGCCCATCGAAGAACCTGTCTTGTGTTAGTTTGATGGAACGGTAACCGCCGTTATTCAAATAGTAAAACTTTATAGGCAGTTTCAAACGTCTTACGGTGTCAAGTTCTTGAATATTGAGTTGAAACGAACCATCCCCATCAATACAGGTGACAGGCTTTCCGCTTGCCAGTGCTGCACCAATCGCGGCGGGGATGCCGAAACCCATGGCACCCAGCCCCATCGTTGAAAACATCCGCTGCCCTGCTTTCAGCACCACTGAAAGCCATAGTTCATCCAAAGTAACACCCGATGAGCCTGAAACGATCACATCGTCAAATTTGATTTGTTTTACCCAATCGTAGGAAATGTGGAACTCCTGAAAGACTTTCTCGCAATATTCCAGCCAGTCACGATCCGCCGACCTTGACACAGCCCAATGATTCAATAAAACCTTCTGCATGAAGATTTCAGCGTCGGCATTTACCAGTAAGGCGTTCTCCGTCTTTTCGAGTTCCGCTTTGTCAACATCAACCACGACCTTGACGGCATTGGGGCAGAACTGGTTTTTGTCATACCCTGTAATGGTTTGATCCAGCCTCGTACCGATGAACAGAACAAAATCAGCGTTTTGTAGAATGAAGTTAGGACCGCGCGAAGCCACAGCACCAGGACAGCCAAAATATAAAAAGCTCCAATGAGAAAGGATGTCCATCGCTCCCCACGTACTCAGAACGGGGATGTTGAGCAATTTGACAAACTCTAATACATTCCTTGTTCTTGCCCCGTTACCCAAAACCAATACAGGGCGCTTGGCTTCATTCAATAGTCTTATAGTTTCGGTGATTTCTGTTTTTAAGTCCGGGACTTCGTAATCTTCCACGCTGAAAGGAATTAACTTTTCCGGGTTTATCTGTGCGCTCTGAACGTCTAAAGGAATATCGAGCCAAACGGGACCGCGCCGTCCTGTTGTCGCCTCGTGTATTGCCCTTTCAAGATGGTATCTGATTGTATTGGGTTCTCTGATCGTGACGGCGTACTTGGTTATCGATTCGACAATCGTGACAATATCCAGTTCTTGAATACCGTATTGACGGACGCCACGTCCATTTATCATGTCGGCACGTTTCACCTGTCCTGAAATCACGATCATGGGAGTTGATTCGCACCACGCACCCGCTACGCCCGTTATGGCGTTCGTTCCTCCCGGTCCCGTAGTAACTAGACAGACGCCCATCCCATTTATACGGGAGTAAGCCTCCGCCGCGATTGCGGCGGCTTGTTCGTGCAGCATTGGCACATCCATCTTTTTGATACCGACTGAATCGTTCAGGTGCATCGCGCCCCCGCCTGAAACCATAAATATGTGCTTTACATATTTTGAAAGGAAGTCAACAACGTAATCACTTAGTTTCACTCCATAACCTTTCTACTATAATCTTGCGCTCATTATACGATTAAACGCGTTCCTTGTGCGTCTTTCTGTGGTGGGAATCAAAGTACAATCACACCTCCAACCTCCGCAATCAAGAGCCGCGTTGGGAGCGCCTTGCGGTTTTACGCCCGCCAGCTCCCATTCGTTAGCATAAGCAACGATGCCATTCAACGCTGAGCAAGTCGGGCAGTGCTGTTCCGTCCTGCCCAAGATCCACAATAGTTTTCCGCCGTTCTTTGATGCGATCAGCGCAACCGCTTCTGAATACGCCTCGTTGTACCTATTTGCCCAAAGCGAAGCGCGAGCCAGTAACGGTTCGATGGATGTTTTGTCAACTCGAGCATCTACAATGTCGGTATAGTAGGAATAGATGTAATCGAAGTTCGTATTACGGGAAATATTCTCATCTAATCCTTGTTGAAGGAAGTCCGGCAAAAAGAACGAGGTATTGCCATCATCCTCCCACGCCTGTTTATATGCCTGCGTCATCTGTCCGATAATCAAACTTTGTAGAATGTCGACGAACTCCCCGCCCATCCAACCGTTATAAACAGATTGAACGGCGTGGAGTATCACGCCCATCATATAATCATACGTCTTATAAAATCCCGATTTTAGATTCGGGATGATGAAAGATGGCGCGAGCAGGACAGCCCGCGCGATTAGATCAGGCTTCATGCCTTGAGCCAACAAACCTTGTCACCATTCGTTGCCGCATCGAACCAGAGTTCATTTAGATTGTTACAGGTGACGAAGATTTGAGCGCCTGCGGCAAGGGAGTAACCATTGGACGAGGACACATCCCCGGCTCCATCGTTGCCGACATAGACAACGCCAGTATTCGCAGACAGTCCGCGAATGAAGAAACCACCGCCTTCAATAGCCGGAACCCATGCGGCAATATCTGATCCTTGCTGCGCTGTTCCTGCCGTCGCAATCGTTATCACCCCAGATAAAAGTCTATTTTGAGCTGTCATTTTATTTGTCTCCTATATAGTTTACGAACTGATACCATAACAACAATATCTCATCTTCATCATCGTCATACTTTGGGATCGGAGTATATGACGTTTCAAAGTAACCAGGGAAGTAAGGAGGTGAGTGCCAGAGTAAAAGCATCTATATTGTATCCTTATAATAAACCATCTCTACGCCTCCAACATCCTCAACCTTGCCGTCTAAAAGACTTATGAACTTGTCAAAAGGCATAAGAACCCTGATGCTCCTAAGCTGTTCCCCACAGCATGGATGCAATATGTTCCAATCATAAGCAGATATGACCGCCGTCCCCTTTCCGTTCTTGGCAATAACACCGAGTTGTGAGACTGGAATGACGAAATCACGCGGACAGGTTGCGCACATTTCATTGTCATTATTTACGCATCGCATTTTCAGGAAATCAGGCTTAGGCATGGTTTACTCCTAGATTGTCACAAGCTCCAAATCAAAACCGCTTTCTCCGTCAATATCCGCCGCGCTCCCGATTGCATTAACTTTTATAATGCAC
>Ga0180437_10011919_pt1 | contig 10358 bp, 6 predicted proteins | sample SS_ome_4_FD_132410 | JGI IMG/M metagenome (GOLD analysis project Ga0180437, IMG submission 132410) | Hypersaline lake sediment archaeal communities from the Salton Sea, California, USA - SS_3_D_1 metaG | ecosystem: Environmental > Aquatic > Non-marine Saline and Alkaline > Hypersaline > Sediment... | reverse complement strand
CAAATGCGCTTGTCAAAACGACGATGGAAACTCTATTCTCCTCTGCTTTATTTCATTCATATCGAGGCTCAAAACCACATACATGTACTCCTATTTTTTTGTTCAATTTGTGCAGTAAAACCAATATAAGTCATAACAGGAGGACACGATGAAACTACTACATAGCTATAAAAGAATAATATTACTCGTGGTATATTTCTTTTCTTGCTTTTATTTCTCAAAAGTTGACTCCCAAACAATATCAATTTCTACAAGTGGGAACTTTGACAAGTCCCTTGCCGCAGAATTACAACAGACTTTGGACGATCAACGTGTTCAACAAAATATAATGGGCCTGTCTGCTGCTGTCTTATTGCCCAATGAGGACATCTGGCTGGGCACGAGCGGTATGTCCAATTCCTCCAATGGTGACAGTTAGGTCAAAAATATTTTCTAATCCGGATAAACATTGGACTCAAGAGGAGGTAATCTTAACTTTTACGCACGAACCATATTTCCCGCCCGGGAAAGGTTATCATTATTCAAACAATAATTATAATCTGCTAAGTATGATCATTGAAGAAGCAACAAAACTCTATTTCCCGATTGCGATGGAAAAACGCTTTGCACATCTTGATCAGCTTTCCAGTACCTATTTTGCCTGGTCGGATACGATTTCTGAAAATATTGCTCACGCATGGGAGGATGTAATCGATATTTCAGACAGCCTCAAAACTTCCCTTTCAACACTCTGCTACGGTGCCGGAAGCGTTATCTCGACACCTGAAAATTTAGTCTGGTTTGCGAAATTTCTCTTTGAAGGTGAATTATTAACTCCAGAGTCGATGAAGCAGATGCTCACGTTTGTGAATAATAATCAGTACGGCTTGGGAGTTGCGCGGGCTACAATGTTTGGTAGAGATCTTTGTTGGCATGACGGCGGATTACCTGGATTTAGATCAATTGTATCGTATTCATCTCAAGACAGCACAAGTATTGCAGTAGCAGCAAATGATGATGATGCAAATATTATTGATATCGACCTGGCTCTATTTGAAGTTGTTTTGGCTGCTTATCATCCACGGCTTTCAATTGATAGATCAATTTTAGATTTAGGTACTATCAACTCAAAATTTGACACGACATTTTTTGTTTATAATACAGGTGGTAAAGCAGATTCTGTTCTTTCATCAATAAAATATTCCGGAGTAGCCGACTCTAATGCTTTTTCAACTTCCCCTTCTTCATTTGTGCTCGCTCCAGGTGATTCACAGGCTTTAGCTTTTTGTATCAACCCAGAATTACTTGCGCCCAAAAAATACGCAATAAGGTTACATATAGATTCAAAATTCAGCCCTTTCACGACAAGCCTTATAAAACCAATAAAGTTTAATGTTACCTCCACATCTATTGACAACACCGATAAGGATGTACCAGCCCTTTTTACATTGAATCAAAATTATCCCAATCCCTTTAATCCGATCACAACTATTACCTATCAATTAACCAAATCTGCTAATGTATCTCTTTTTCTATACAATCTTAATGGTCAAATAGTTGATATTCTTGTGAACCAACACCAAAATGCTGGAGACCATTATATTGAATGGAATCCGCAAGGATTAAGCTCTGGTATTTACATATATAAATTGAAAGCTGGAAATTACACAAAAGAAAAAAAGTGTATATTGCTGAGATAGTCTCTTATAGTAATGCTTAATAAACTATTCACTTGCCACTGACACCCTTAAACAGTTTTTTCGTTTTTAGGTATGCAGACAATTACCATTCTTTACCGCTTTATATTGCGTTTCTTGTCTAGCTCGTTCATCAAGATGGCCCTGCAATAGTAAGCGCATTAACTCATGACCTTCTTTATTGATAAGTTGTTCTACTTTTCCATTTTCAGTGTGTAGCAATTGTTGACTGAGCAAGGTGGTAATCAAGTTCTCAAAGACATTTTTTGCTGCATCAAAGCATTCTACATTGTTTAAATTTATAGCTTTCATGGTTAAAGAAGCCTCCGTTTTATAGCACTTATGGTTTCAATATGTTCATAAGTGATAAATTTTTGCCTCTAAATCAAGACATTTCTTTATAACTTGCGAATTTTCAATTTAATTAAGTTGTAATAAAAGATCTGCACCCTATTGTTTTTGCAGTACGATGAAACTCTGATGTTATAATTTGATACGCTTATGTTAGTAATTAATAAAAAATGTTGCAATATTTAAATTATAGATAAATCATGTACAAATATAATGATTGGATCAAGCTATATGACGGGAGCACGAAAATAACTGGCTTGAGTTGACTGTAATCTGGCGATAAAAAAAATCCCGGGAAATGGCAAATTCCCATTAGTCACATGATATCACCACTATTCAACCTGAAAGTCATATAACCTTGAGTAAAATCATTTCAATCCAGCCACTACGATTGAATTTATATTAAAAATACCTGATTGAGTCATAGTCAAATTTCGATATTATGGAAAAGAGGTCATGTAATTATCTTCTAATATATAATTAATAATTTTTCCAGACAATTAATTCATTTATTGAAAGGAAGGATTATGAACCGACTTGCAATTATCCTTCTGGGGATTCTGTTTCTAATTATTAGTAGTAATAGCGGACTTTTAGCGCAGACTACTGGTAAAATATCCGGAACGATTACGGATCAAAAAACAGGAGAACCATTAGGCGGGACAAATGTAATTGTTGAAGGTACATCCATGGGCGCTGCGGCCGGATTGGATGGCAGATTTTTTATACTAAATGTACCTCCAGGTACTTACGATCTCAAAATTCAGTTGATAGGCTACAAACACCATAAAATTGATGGTGTTCGGGTTTCAGTCAACAGAACAACAGATTTAGACATCAAACTTGAGGAAACGACTATCTCGGGTGAAGAAGTCGTTGTAATTGCAGACCGGCTCTCCATAAAAAAAGATCAAACAAGTTCTATCAGAAATGTATCGGCTGAAGAAATCGACCTTCTTCCTGTCGAGAGTACCGGATCGGTTATTGATATGCAAGCCGGTGTTGTGCAGGGACACTTTCGTGGCGGCAGATCGGGTGAAGTCTCTTATCTGATCGATGGTATGCCGGTAGATAACGCATTGGATAGAAGCAAAAGTATCAATCTGGACGTTGAAGCGGTCCAGGATTTGGAAGTGATTACCGGCACTTTCAATGCTGAATATGGCCGTGCGATGAGCGGCATTGTCAACCTGATTTCAAGAGAAGGATCCAATTCATTCCACGGATATGTATCAGGATACATCGGTAATTACTACACGCCTCATACTGATATTTTCAAAAACCTCGATCGCACCGAGATTGATAGAAACAAAGATTTTAAATTTTCTCTTGATGGGCCAATCATAAAAAATCATCTTGTCTTTGCGATTAACTGCCGTTACCAGAAAAATCTGAATTATCTGACTGCAATCCGGCGTTTTAAAATGGATGATTATAGTGATTTCTCAAATTATCCTGATGACTATGTGACTGAAGCGACCGGAGATAGCGCAATTGTGGATTACGATCGGGATAAGAGCATTAATCTTTCCGGTAAACTCACCTGGAAGATGAAAAACAATAAAGTGTCTGTTCTTTACATTTTTAACGATGCTGAATATCTGAATGCAAACCGAATCTTTATGTTTGCGCCGGATGGAGCAGCACGGTCTTATCCCCGGTCGCATCTCGGTACATTTCAATGGAACCAGATGTTGACCAGTTCGGCATTTTATGAATTGAAATTTTCCTATTTAGACCAATATTCCGGGTATTATCTTTATGAAAATCCTTATGATCCCGGTTATATAGAGGATATCTATCTTGCCAATGCTGCCCAAACCGGTTTTTATACAGGCGGGCAGAGTAAAGCTCATAACATTACGAAAACGAATCGCTATGATGGGAAATTGGATGTTACCTGGCAGGTATCAAAAAACCATTGTCTTAAAAGCGGTGTATTGTATACTCAGCACCAGTTCGATCGAAAGAACAGAACGATTCAAAATAAATATCTTGGCACAAGATGGGAATATGAATTTTATAAACCTGATGTAAAACCGGATACTACCATTTATTCTGACATATATTACAAGGAGCCTGTCGAAATTGCCTGCTATATCCAGGATAAAATGGAATTTAATGAGATGGTTATCAATTTGGGAGTACGGTTTGAATATTTTGATCCGAACACCGTATATCCGACTCAATATCGAAATCCGGGGAATTTGCTGGATTTTACTGACAATCCGGAACGAATGTCAACATACCCGAAAGCAAAGACAAGAACATATCTAAATCCCAGAATCGGACTTTCATACCAGCTTGGTGAAACTGCTCTGCTGCGCTTCAGCTACGGACATTTTATGCAATTGCCGCCATTTTCCAGCATGTACCAGAACAATTCTTATGTATTGGGACCAACATCTTATTCAACGACGATCGGGAATCCAAATGTAAATCCTGAAAAAACGGTAAACTGCGAAATTGGTTACTGGCAGAAAGTAACCAATTTTCTGGATGCTGAAGTGGCTTTGTTTTACAAGGACATCTACAATCTGTCTACGGTTAATCTTTTCAATACATATAACAATGTATGGTATGGCGTTTATGGCAACAAGGACTATGGGAATGCTCGTGGACTGGAAGTAAAAGTAAACATGGATTGGCATTCTATTTATTGCAGTGTGAATTATACGCTGCAGTACACTCGCGGAAAAGCTGACAATCCCACGTTCACTTTTAATCGTGCGGGCAACAGCCAGGATCCCATTCCCACGCTTATTCCGCTCGGTTGGGATCAGCGTCACACAGCAAATCTTACATTGGGATATCACAAGGCTGATTACGGAGTTAGCACGACAGCATATTACACCTCCGGCGGGATCTATACCTGGTCACCACTATCATACACTCCGTTGGCAAAAGTCAATTTATATCCCAATAATGACTACAAGCCATCCACACTAACGCTGAATATGAGAGCACATTATGACCTGTCCGCACTCTTTGGTCTAAAAGTGCGAGCTATCTTGCAAGTATATAACTTGCTTGACAGGCTAAATGAATATGGTGTGAATAGCAACACAGGGCGTGCGAATCAGGCGATCATTCTGCCATCGGATCGGAGTGCGCATCGGGCAGATTGGATCACCTATGAGGAACGTATTTTTAATCCGGCCGCGTATGAAGCACCCCGTCTTGTGAAATGTGGCCTGGAATTTAGATTCTGAGTCACCTGATCAATAAATCATACTGAAAGGATAGGTTGTTATGCGAATAATCAATTTTCTTTTGATAACCATAATGCTAATTTCTTCTATTAGTTTTGCGGAAAATGGCAAAAGGTATGAAGGTCCGGATGATAGCGCCGGCGATCCCAATCTGGAGCGCCTCGGCAGAATGAACGGAAATCGAGTGTTGATCGGCTTTAAAAATAATACCGAGCTTGGTGACTGGCCCCGGCCGGATTTATCCCGCTGGCCCAATAATAATGAAGGAACAAAACAAAATGACGGAATCGGACTCCTTATCGGAGCGATGGTTGTCTTGCAAAAAGATACGATTCCTGTAGATACTCCAGCGGACATTCAGGCATTACAAAATGCAGGAGTGCCATTGGATACGTTGTATTTCTGCCAAACCAATTATCGTGAGCTGATGGATGCAAATCCTGAAGGAACTGTTGAGTGGGGATTTCACCCTGTCGCAGGGTATTTCAATATTCTGAGCGAAATTCCCGCGATGAGCAACGATTCACTTTCATGGCCTACACATGGCTGGCCTTCAACCGGCAGAGAGTTGAAATGGCCTGGTGAATGGAACGGACGTTTTGGGCGCGGTGTCATTTATGCGAATTTGGAATGCTATTTTGTTGCAAATGATGCTCAGGATCTGGAGTATCTTGGTAGTGATGACAGAGTGAAATATTATCCCAGAGGTAAAAGCAATGTTCATATCGGCGATATTGATCCATCGATTACAACTCAACGAGGTGAACCCTGGGGTGGTGCTGGCGTTCGCGTTGAAATGCGCGGTTTCCAATGGAGAAATGTGATGGTGCAAGATGCTGTTTTCTGGGAATATTCTGTTTCCAATATCTCTGATTATGATCTGCCTTATATGACATTTGGTTATTGGGTGGATAATCAAATCGGAGGAGATGGCATCGACGACGAGGCTTTTTTCGCACCAGCGCCATTAAACATGTGCTATGCCTGGGATATCGATGAAAGGGGGACTGAAGGCAAAAGACCCGGTATTCAGGCATTTGCCTATCTTGAAAGTCCTGGCGATATTACGGATGATATTGATAATGATCGGGACGGCCTTCTCAATGAATCACGAAGTAATCCTGCCGGAACGATCATCGGTCCGACAGACGGAATATATAATCTTGCTGACTTTAAGAGTTATTACCGGTTAGATGATGATGAATTGAAAGAACATTGGTCAGGCGATGAAGATCAGGACTGGGTCGACTGGGATGATGCGAATGATAATGGTAAATATGATGACGGTGAATTTGTCGGAAATGATGTGGGAACTGACGGCGTTGGCCCGGGTGAATTAAATTGGTACGGACCTGATAATAACGGTACAGAATGTAATCATAAGCCGGATTATATTCCAGGAATTGGATGTGAGCCGAATTTTGCCGTTGTCGATGTGACTGAATCAGATATGCTTGGCTTAACAATGTTCCGACTGTTTCCGATTCCTCCTCATGTGCCGCCATACACAAATTGGTTTATCAATGATGAATCGATGTGGGAAATGACAAGCAGTGATTCTTTTTCTGCATTCATTGCCAATCAGAATATTGCCGAAGTTTTTGCAACCGGTGTATTTCCTTTGGTACAAGGTGAAACTGAGCGTATTTCAATGGCAGAACTTCATGCCTACGAAGATTTGGCGGGATTGCGATCCGATTTGCATTCAGCACCCACACTGATGGCGCTTAAACGGATTGTACAGGTTATATACGAGAAGGATTATCGCTTTGCCCAGCCACCATTGATGCCGATTCTGAAAGCGTATCCGAGTGATGGTAAGGTCATTCTTACGTGGGATAACTTTTCCGATATAAACACGAGAGAACGATTATTAAATGGAATTAACGATTTTGAGGGATATAAACTTTATAGGTCGACTGATAAATTTTTTGCTGACGCTGAAAAAATTACGGATGGTTTTGGCACATTTGCATTCAAAAAACCTATATTCCAATGCGACAAGATCGATGGTAAAAGAGGTTTTACTGATTTCGGATTATATAACGGTTGTGGATATTATCTCGGTGAAGAAACAGGATTAACCCACACGTTTGTCGATGAAACGGTTGAAAATGGCAGAACTTATTATTATGCCATCGTTGCCTATGATTATGGTATTTCACCCGAAAATTTACGTGACATCAGCGCATCTCTCTTTGCCGATGAAAAGCTTGGTATCGCTCCTTCAGAGACGGATGCAAATATTGATATTGACCAGGCAGAAGATGTTACTTTTATCGGACAAAACGTTGCGATTGTCACTCCGGGCGTTAATGCTGCCGGTGAACTTAATGAGGTTGTATTTGAGGTGAATGATAAAGGGATTCAATTGGGGACCGGGAGTATTGTTCCTGAAGTTGCCTTTCCCCAGGTGCTGAAAAATAAACATACTTATAAAGTAAAGTTTAAATCTTCAATTCTTCCTAAAACGACATCGCCTGACAAAGATGATGTTCTGCCCAAATATGAAGAACGTGGTTTGATTTACACGGCTGACGGTCTTGTCGTTTATGATGTAACGGATGGAGCTGAAAATAAAGTGTTCGAGGATGTATTAATTACAGATCAAGATGGTGTCGTAAAATCGGCTTTATACAAATCGATACTTGATGGATCGGAAACAGTGCTTGACGATGGCCGAAATTTTTTTCATATTCCCACCAAAACCAGTACAACAGATATTTTTGATGGTCTGGTACTGAATGTAAGAATGGATGTCCCAGTGGCACAATATGATCCGGAGAACAGTTACTGGATTAAAGGTGATGCGAACATCACGATTTTCCCCAATACGGATGAACCCGTACCGTATACGCCTTGGGATTTTTATATCATATTTTCTGATGAACCCCAGATTTCTGATGTTTCAACCATCGGTGTTTCTGATGAGAATGGTGTGAGAGTGAGAAACATCCTCAAAAATATATCGATGAATTTTTATGTTGAAAATAGATCTTTCCCTCCTGATTCGACTGGCCAATACGAGAGATATGGCGTAATTGTTCAGGATGTAAATGAAAATGGTTTATTGGATTTATTGCACGATAAATTCCTTGTAGGGCCGATAACATCCCTAGGTAGGCTTGGTATTACCACTTTTGCTTTTGATTTTATGTTAGCCACTACAGAAGAAGATTCTCTTGCTGTTGAGCAACTTAAATACGATAATGCCTGTTATAAAGTATCATACAAGCGTCCATTCTGGCAAACGGATTCACTGCTTTTTACTGTGAATTATGAGGAGAGTTTTAGCCAGGATATGCTCAAGACGGATATGGATAAAATTAAAGTTGTACCGAATCCTTATGTAACAACCAATATGATGGAAGGCGCTGTCGCCAATACATCATTGAATCAAAGACGACGAATTGTGTTCACCCATATCCCGGAAGAATGTACCATTCAAATATTTACCGCCAGTGGTGTGCTGATCGATGTCATTCATGCACCTGAAGATGGTCTGGTAAAATTTACCAATAGTAAAGGAATTGAAATGGGTGATTACAATACCGGATCAATTCACTGGGACCTCCTCACAGATGAAGGACTTGAAATTGCCTCTGGTATGTATTTTTTTCACGTAAAAGATAAAAGAACAGGAAAAGAAAAAGTCGGTAAATTTGCAGTAATTAAATAGAGGGTGATAAAAATGAAAACAAAAATTATTATCCCAGGCTGTCTGATATCCATATTGATAATCGGATTATTAAATCCATGCTTTGCTCAGAGTCGCAGGGGGACAACAACTGCGAATTTTCTGGAAATCAGCATGGGAACAGGAAGCGCGATGGGCGATGCGAATGTCGCGATTACAAACGATCTGATGTCGATTTATTGGAATCCTGCCGGATTGGCTTTTATGAATAAAAGTGAAGCAAAATTCAGTAATCAACCCTATTTCCTGGATAGCGGAATTCAATTTGTCGGCGTTGGCATTGTCGTACGCCGTGTCGCCACATTTGCTTTAGGTATAACTCACATGGGATTTGGGGAGACAGAAGTAACCACCCTTACTGATCCGGAGGGTACCGGTGAAAAATATACAGCGAATGATTACGCAATCAGTTTTTCTATCGGAAGAAGGCTTACGAACTGGTTTGCGTTTGGTGCGACCGGGAAATATATTGCTTCCCAGATTTGGCACATGAACGCCAGTGGAGCAGCTCTCGATCTTGGCGTTTTGATCAATACGGACTTTTTTTCATCGAAAGGGCGCGGCACTGATGGCCTGAATATCGGCATGAGTATTTCAAATTATGGGGGTGGTTTTTCTTATGACGGAATCGATTTGTATCGACCGATCGATATCGATGTAAACGCAGGCGGCAATTATGCAGGTGCATCCGGAAAATTCCATACCAAAAAATGGGAATTCCCCTTTATCTTCCGAATCGGATTTTCAATTAAGCGATATATAACTTCTGTGCAAGATCTAATCATCGCTGTTGATGCGCTTCACCCGAATAATAACAGCGAATCAATTAATATTGGCGGCCAATATCATATTGATATTCCCGGAGTCGGAGACTTTTATTTACGCGGAGGATATAAAGGAATTGGGGATCCTAAAAGTATTTTTGGTTTTACATACGGCGCTGGAATCTTATATAATATTGGTCCATACATCACAACAAAAATCGATGTGGGATATAAAACTATCAGTGATCTTGGCAATGTGCTGATCTATGAATTTAGTGTTCTTTTTTGACCCTGACTCCATCCTGCCGATGACAAACTTAAAAGTGAGATCATATTGTAAAGGGCAAATCTGATGGTGAAACATCTATAAACATTAGGAGGTAAATATGAAACAACTCGTCGTATTTGCTTCAATTACATTCATTTTAATCATCATCACTGGATGTTTTGAAAGAAATTCATCTGGCATTGAACCCCGAGGAGCCGAAATGTTTATCAATCCGGATGAATATAATCCGGTAGGTATCGACTCATTAAATGTTGGACCTGGTGATAGTGCGACAGTTTATGTCGGATATTTAGAAAAACCAGAATATGTTCCGGAAATTAAATGGACAGTTGGTGATGAAAAAATTATTAAAATTGAAGACTTAGAATT
>Ga0180437_10011918_pt1 | contig 10358 bp, 17 predicted proteins | sample SS_ome_4_FD_132410 | JGI IMG/M metagenome (GOLD analysis project Ga0180437, IMG submission 132410) | Hypersaline lake sediment archaeal communities from the Salton Sea, California, USA - SS_3_D_1 metaG | ecosystem: Environmental > Aquatic > Non-marine Saline and Alkaline > Hypersaline >... | reverse complement strand
CGTTCTATAGCTTTATCAAGTAGAGGTTTCCATCTAGGGTTTTCATCAAACTTAACTTCTGCTGGCATAATCATTTCCTAAATCTATTTGTAAATGGTTACTTCTAAGATCAGCATTTAAAGCTAATATCTCATAATAAGTTGATCCTCTTACTATTCTATCAGTATGCTGTCTTATATCCTCTGTAGCATCACAATACATTCTTAAGTTATACCTTATATCTTCTTCACGTTCTATAACTGACTTATCACCTGATCTGGTTTGAATAGTGCATAATACATCTGCTACAGTAGACCATGTTTTGACCTGTTGACCGTAAGAATCGGCTGTAACTGTATAGCGTTCTATTACTACAGTTTCATTATAGTAATCACTTATCATTTTTTACCTGCTATTCTATATTTGTTTAGCCCACTTATAACACTGCGCGGATAAGTATTAGATCCTGCTGATACTTCGCCTGATCCAGTGCCATAACTCACAGAATAATCACCTATTGACTCGCTTGTTATACCTTTATTACCTGCCTGATTGCGCGCAAATAAATTATAACCTATCATATTAGAGCATATATAAGGAAGATCCTTAAAAAAATCCACGCGATATATATAAATATTACTATCTGTTGACTCAGCATTTAATGACTCATTTACAGTTATTTTTGTACTATCAACATCAGCTATGGTATAATAATCATCATTCCATTTAGAGCCTCTTATTATAATAGTATCACCTACAATAAACTGCTCTGTAAATACATCTCCAGTATCACTATTTGTAATCTCTGAGGCTGTTGATAACGTCCACAAACTATCATGAAAATATGCTGTTGACTTAATGAAATAGTTCTTACAATATAAATTAATATCTTCTAATACAATAGGTATTAAGGCATCTATCTGTGTATCGTATGTAGTGGTAGTTATTCCCAAAAACCCTTTTACTTCTGTTTTATTTGTTAATACACTGGTACTCATTATAATATCCCTTTTAATTTCTTTATTGCCTTCTTATCCTCTATTTTTATGCTTCCTTCCCTAGTTGATAAGACAATATATAAATTTCCTAAACTTTCAGAAATTTTAACTATATGATCTGGATTTATATATGTCTTTTCATCTATTTTAATATATTTACTAAACATTATATCTCCTAATTATCAACTAAAACTATATCAAAACCACCAGAAACACTTGCAGCAGTAATTGGACTATCTGTTATTGTAGCCCTTAACTCTATATCCGTTTTTTCTGTAAAGATCTCTGGTTCTTCATATTTGTGTTGTCAATAACGTTGAATCTGTCACGCCAGCTATTGTAATACTGTTAATAGTAGCAGAGCTTAAAAAGTTTAATGCTCCAAATTTACCAGTGCTAGCAGCGCCTGTAGTAGATGATACCACCACACCACCTTTTTGACCAAACGATATTTCACTTAAATCTAATTCCCATCTTGATTCTGCCATGTTTTATCCTTATGTAGAAGTAATAGATGTAGAAGTATCTGCACTAATACCAGTTACTATATTATTATCAAAATACAAAGTTGCTTTTGTGAAATTGATAGTGGTACTAGCAGCGTCAAAGCTATCTATTGATTTTACTATATCTAATGATGTGCTATTCCAAGTTGATCCCAAAAGATCTATTGAATAAGCACTAAGTTCATTTTTAGTCATTTTGCTCATTTTATTTCTCCTTAGGCATTTAAGGCTTTGAGATGGTAAGTGTGTGCATCTCTTGCGCCTTGAAACGCGTTTAATCTAGCATCAAGGTTTTTAATATCATTATTAAATGCCTCTAGCTTTTTACTTATTGTTTGTTTTGTTAATATATCATATTGCTCTATAGGCATACTCTCAGCTTTTTTTAGCTCTTTAGTTAGTGCCTCATATTGTTGTTTAAGATTGTTTATTTTTTGGTCTACGGTCATTCTCATTTCGTTGTTTAACTTTCCAGCCTCATTTACCAGAATACCTCTTTTAAACTTCATGTCCTCTATGCCGCGATTAAAAAAGTCAACCTTACCTTGTATCTTTTTTCTTTTCACCTCTATATCTGCAATACCGTATTCATGCTCATTCCGTAAAACTTCGCTTTCCTCTGGTAAGTGAATAACACCGCGTTTTCCTTTTGCTAGTAAGTACCCAGCTAGAACACCGAGCCACCATTCATTACAAGGTCTCTCATATTGCCATTCCGTATCAGTCTCTAAATGTATGCCGTACATGTGAAGCTCATCATAAGCATCATTTTCTATTACCATATCCAGCGCCCACACTATCATATAAGCTATGCTATTAGTCACATAAAACTTATCATTAACAGGTAGTAAATCCTTATACTTATTCTTTAAGTATTCTCTAGGAAATACTGTGTTATTGTTTAAGTTGTCATCTTTAACCCATGTAACAGCCTCAATATCCTTTTGTGGCATCCATGCAGGGCTATTTTCTTTATTAGCATGATGTATAATAGGCTTTCTACTATAAGGGCTAACCTCTTGGTTATAGATATAAGGTAAATGTATTTCAAAGACCTTATCAAGTCTCTTAACACTTTGTAGCATAAGACTGTGAGCTACTCCCCACATCTCTGCGTTTGGATCATTATAGGGGGCTTTACCTGCGCTACCTGCTGTACCCACTATACAAAGCTTTCTTTTATTGTCTTCTATTTTCTCTTGTATAACAGGCATATCTTTACCTGTTAACTCTTTAATATATTTTGCTGCACCATCTACTTGACTTTTACTAGGTTTTTTCTCTATAGATGTTACACTTGCTTTTTCAGCCTTTTCTTGATCTTTGATCATTTTAATTACGTTTGTTTTTTTAGCCATTTTAAATCCTTTTAAAGATAATATAAAGGGGAGACAAGCTCCCCATGTTTTAGTTTTGTCTGGTTGATGATTGCTCTACAAAACCAGCTGCAATAGCTGTTGAGAAAGCAATAGTAACTACATTAGATGTAGATTGAAACCAGTTTGATTCTAAGTTTGCAATAAAACCATAACCTGAACTATTTAGGGCTGTAGATATAATAAGATCACCTCTACCTATAGAGGCATAGCCCTCAGCAGTAGAAGCTGAGATAGTTGCCGTAACATTATCTACATCAGTAGGATTATGCCAGAATAAAACTACGTCCTCTAAACTACCACAAGTAATAGTTAAAGAAGTAGTCGCGGTAGAAAATCCTATATGTCCTCCGCTTGTCGAATTATAAATTGCATTTATGCCGATTTTTTCGGCTGTTGTTGTTAAAGCTGCCATGTTTTACCTCCTATTAACTATTTGTTACTTTTGCGTATAATACACCAGTTCTGTCTGGTATAATTCTAGCGCCATATACGTGTAAACCACCCATTGAAACACCGAAGCCTTTCTGAGCATCGTATAAGTTACCACGTTCCATTTTAACAATTTGCTCTGCTAGTGTAATAGACTCGTTAGAAACACCACATATAATATTGTATTGATCCGTATCTGTAGATGGTTGATTAACATTGTTACTCATAACTAGATTCCAGCCATAAGCTCTTACAGTTCTACCCTCTTGCCATGTTATATCATTATTTGATTGCTCTAATATACCAGCGTCAATCAATTCAAACATTAAAGCAGGTGGGATAACCATATATCTACCATCTCTCTGAACGTTGTTTTGATCGAATGTTTTACCCATTAACAATAATTCTGTTCTAGCGTTTGAACTTCCTATAGTAACATAAGAAGTTGCACTATTTGAAGTTGAACTTAAACCAGCCTGTGTGTATAAACCAGCTATAAACTGATCCTGAGTATCTGCTAATTGGTAAGCCATGTTAGTAGCTAACTGTGGTAATACATTAACATTACTTTGTACCATATCAATATCATCAATACCAACATTAACATATTTCTCTTGATCAACTACAAGTGTCATGCTTGCTACATTTGCTGTTTCTAAAGTAAGACCTGTACCAAAATCATTTCTAGTATAGTCGTTTACTGTAGGGTGTCCAATTTGAGGAATTCTTACTTGATCCCCAGATTGTCTTATTTCTCCCTCATAGTTTCGGTTTGCTAACATACCGAAAACATGAGCTTTCTTTTTATCTTCTAATACTCTTTGACTCCATATTTCAGGAATAAATTCCGTCATAACATCTGCCATTTTTTACCTCCGTTTTTATCCTATTCCAAGTAGCCTGTTATAATCAGACTTCTCTTTACTTGATCTTTCGTTTTCAGGTTTAGCAGCTATTGATTGAGCGTATTGCACTTTCTCAGTTTTTGACATTTTACTTATATCACTTCCAACCTCACCCGTATTTAACCCCGCCTTTGGTTTATACGTTGTTTTTGAAAGCGTATCAGTAACAGTCTTTTCAATAGTTTGCTTATCCCTATTTTTTAAGTTTTCAGCCAATATTTTTACATTGACTTTTATTTCTTCTAAGTTATCACCTTTTATAATATTGGTAATATTCTTTTGTGAATCTACATCTAAAAAAGCCAGTTCATCAGAAATAACTTCACGTTTGCTCTTTTCAAAGAGTTGGCCTTCAAGTTCCTTGAGTCTCTCTTGAACCTCTTTATTTTCCATATCTTTAAGCTGTTCTTTTGACATTGAAAGTTTCTGTAGCTCAGATACTTTTTTATCTAACCCTTTTACTTGACCTAACAAATTTTCTTTTTCACTTTTAGCTTTTGTAAACTCACCTAGTAACTCATTATATTTCTCTAAAGAAATAGAATCACTTTTATTATCTTGAGTTTCAGTTGTTTGCTGCACCTCTGCCTCTTGAGTTGCCGCTTGTTTTTCATCACTCATTTATAATCTCCTGTTTAGCTTTTTCAGCTTTTTTTATTTTATTTACATAGGGCTTTAAGTCGTTATAAAGCTCTAATATTTGCTCATCGCTTGCATGTCTTATAAACTGCACCAGTTTGACTGCTGCCTTTTTAAACATTATGTTCATAGCCTTTCCTTTTCCCACTCTTTAAAAGTGAGTTGTTTATATTTATTTTTACTTGCGGGCGTTACCCTTTTTTCTATGTTCTCTGGTATATCATCAACTTCTTCTATATAAGTACATCTACAATTTATATCTTCTTCAGCTATACCAAACAATCTTGGCGCTTCTGCCTGAGCGCCTCTATTTTTACCACTCACTAAAGTAAATAACCCATCAGTATTAGCTTTTTGCCCTTCCATACTCACATGACTCGGGCGTGTTCTGCTATCGTTTGTACTATCCCACACTTTAACTATATCTATACCAAGATCTTGACTTCTCTGTGTGCTAACTAACTGAGCTTTACTGCTTGCCCTTAATCCCTCAGTTCTAGCTATTGTTACAGCTCTATTGTAACTTATATTAAGAGTGTTTTTTATCCTTTGAGCCATCTTTGCAGCACCCTCGCCAAGTGTTAAACTCTGGCCTATTTCAAAAGATATTCTGTTAGCTGTTTGCTGTGTAACTCCCTTTACTAGATCACTTAACTTTACATCTGGGTATGGTTCTGTTACAATACCCTGCACTAGCTCAGGATTTATTTTTCCGAAAGCTAGACTTGTTTGTATTTCTTTCTCATAACCAAACCAACTTCTATTATAAGTGTTAGTAACTATATTAGTGTTAGTTCTAGCTAAACCAGCAGCTGACTGCCTACCAAGTTTCCTTATTTCATTCGCGATTTGAGTCTTAAGCTTATCAAGTCTATTATACTTGCTAAGTTCTGAAAAGCTCCACTTAGCCTTTTCATTCAACTTCATTAAATCGCTTCTTATTTGTTTCAAAGATCCCCTATATATACCAAGTAGTTTTTTCTCGTACAGGTTAAGCATTGCCTCGCTTTGATTGAACGCCACTTTTTGGTTTTGAGCTACTTGCCCCATTTGCTACCTCAAATATTATAAAGCCATCTATTTTTTTAACGGCTCTTATGTTAGTCTCCGTTCTGCTGTGGTATTTCTTCATCTCCTGGATTAAATCCATTACTCTCATCTTGACCTCCATCCATGTCAAACATTTTCATATTTTTCTCTTTCTGAGCCTTGAGTCTTTCAACAGCTAGATCAACATTATCTACAAGATCCTCAGGAAAAGTTTTAAGTATATCTTCATCAGCTAATAACCCTGCATTTTTAAGTTTAGTTGCATTTTCTATAATCTCAGTTAGATTTACAGGAGTATTTCTCTTGAAGCGTATATTAACTTTTTCAAACTGAACATCTCTTATTTTTAAATAAGTGTTTATAAGATCTATTCTGTGTTGTAAACCTTTTGAGAATAGCGTTTCTTTATCACTGCAAAAGTTTTCAAAATCAAACAAAGCCCACATCATACTTACACCCGAAGCATTTGAGAAGTTCTTACTTCTAAAATCTGGTATGTGTGAGTGGTACTCTATATCTTCTCTAAGTGTGCCTTTAACGGTTTCAAAAAAATCACTAGGTATATCTTTAGTTAGAAACTCAGCACCACCTTGACCATCTAAAAACTCTAAAACTCTACGTGTTTTAATTTTCTCCAACTCTCTTTTTTTCATATTATCATCATCAGGATTACTAAAAACATAGTCTTTAAGTATAAGGTAAGCACTTGCAAACCTGTTTAATTCGTTTGTTGAATCGCTTGCTAATATATCATAAGCATCAACTAAGGGTTTGACTGGCTCATAGTCTGCATGAAATTCTTGGTTGTTTTTATATAACACAAAAGGAATTTTTCCGAAAGGGTTAGGGTATTCATCAACCTTTGAAGTTATCTTAAAGTTATTAGAACTATTTTCTTCTAAGTTGTACACCTCTACTCTATCCAAGTAGTAAACTTCTAACCTGTACTTTTTAACGTTGTTTTTACTTTGTTTATCTTCATCAATAAGGTAATATCTAATAGCGCCTGAAAGTTTAGGCTCTATTTCCATATTATTAAGAAATATGCACTCTTTCGGGTTAACGTTTGTAAACCTTAGCTCAGCTTCCTCATCTATATACATAAGTTCTACACCAAGACCGTATTTACTTTGACTCTCGCCAAGTTCTGAGGTTTTAAGTGTTTCATCGTTCCTGTCAAATATCTCTTGTAACACTTCCATGTATTGATCATTATCGCTGTCATAAGTAATAAGTCCAGCTTTGAACATATACCCTTTCACTATTTGAGTCATAGTCCGCGCGTATGGTACTGCTACCCTTGAATCTGGGTTATTAGAATCTACATTTCTTTTACTTGCTATTGCTACATTAGCACCAATATAATATTGCTCATTTTCAGAATATTTATCCCAGAACTCCCTGTTTTCTTCAATGAGTTGAACAAGTTCTTTTTCACTTAAACTTGTAAACTCCTCTACACGTGGGTATTCATATATTTTAGTTGTTATTTTTACATCACCTTCCATTAAGATACACCCTTAAATAAATGATCGTTATTTTCTTCAAGTCTTTTATTTATTATATCAATATATTTTTGCTCTTTTTCAATCAATATATATTTTCTGTTTAGGTTTTGACAGGCTATTCCTGTAGTTCCGCTTCCAGCAAACGGATCTAGCACAGTATCGTATTCATTGCTCCATGAAATTATGTGATCTGATGCAAGTTTTTCTGGAAATATAGCAGGGTGGTTATTTTCAAACCCTCTCTTTAGATTATAAATTAACCAATGATTAAACCTCTCGCTATATTCTCTTACCTTGACTGGTTTTTTTCTAATTAGCTTTCCAGCAGCATTTCTTTCCGTTCTTTTTGAAGGCTTCCTATTGAATGATTTATTTTTCCTATCTTTTATAGGATTGAATGTTTTTGGTTTACCTTTTGACAATATAAACATATATTCAAATCCTTGATGATATCTGTCTTTACTAGGAAAAGCCATTTGCTCTTTTATATATATCATTGTATCATGCAGATTAAACCCACACTTTTTCGCCCACAAAGCTTGCTTAAAACTTGTTCCTGTTTCACTTCCGTTTATAGTAGCATCTCCAACAACCCAAACAACAACACCGCCATTTTTAGTAATTTTATATAGTTTATTTATAACGCTTTTCCATATATTTTCATCCCATTCTAAACTATTGTTATATGTTCTTAAATTATCATAAGGCGGGCTAGTTATTGTCAAGTCAATTTTTACACCTTGATCTATTAACTTATCCATCTCTTCTAAGCAATCCCCATGTATTACCATTATAACCCCAGTTGACCAGCTCTAAGGCCAGTTTTTCTATATATTCTCATTAAGTGTTCTAAAGCATACCTCATGGCATCCATCAAGTGATTATTCATATCTAACGGCTCATTCATAACATTCCCATCTTTATCTTCTCTGTACTTATATGTACTAATCTCATTTATAAAATTAGTGCATCGTTTATCTATTATTATCTTATGTTGTCTTATCCATTGGATCCCATGTTTCACAGAATCCTTACCTTTTACCGTTGCTTTAGCGCTTATGTTATATGTTTTAAGCTCTCTAATACTTTTCGGCTCGGCGTTATCACAATAAACATAACCATCAAACTTATCTTTGTAAACCTTTGCTATATCACTATTGCTAAGCCCTTTTTCATAGTGTTCTCTTAATATATATATATTCCAATCTTTTCGGGCTAACCTAACTATAGCAGTAGGATCGTTCGTAAATCCAAAATCAAGACCTGTATAATAACTATTAAAGCTATCTTCTATTTCGCTTAAGTCTTTTACTTCCCAATTATTGAAAACAAGATTTCCTAAAACACCCCATTCCCCTAAAACGTAAATGTCATAGTAAACCTTGTCTCTATCTTTTAAACTCTCTAGTTCTGCTTTATACTCATCATCCAAAAAAGCATTATCTTTGTATGTTGTCTTTAATATTATCTGATCATCTGTAGGATTATCAAAGAACTCTTTTTTAATCCAATGTAAATTACTTATAGGATTAAAACTCATCCATATCTGTTTTTTATATTCGTTCTTCCCTCTAAGCCTTAGGTTAAGCTGTTTAAAATCATCCGGTGTAAGCTCTGTGGCTTCTTCCATCCAAATATCAGTTAGTTGCCCGCGTTTTACAGTTATCGATTTTATTTTCTCAGGATCATCTAGTCCTTTACATATAATCTGGTTTCCTGTTACTGTATTTGTAATTGTGAACTCTGATTTATTAACATGAAATATTGGTGATAAATCATTATCTGTTATAACTGATAAAAATAGGCTCCATACACTATCTCTCAAAGTGTTACCTACTTTCCTGATAACTAAAAAGTTTCTTTCGGTTTCAATGAGCTTCAATATAATCATTTGTGCCAAGTAGTAACTCTTACCACTTCCAGCCCCACCATAGACTATATTTAATCTCTCAGTGCTTTCCATTAAACATGAAAAAGCATCATTTATTTTCATTCTTTACATACTCGACTTTTATATCTATTTTATTATCCGTATTAACATGCTCAGTCTCTTTACCATAACCACGCTCAAAAGCTAAAGCCCATGCCCGCATGTCTCCATCTTTTATTTTCTCTTCAAACGCCTCTTTATTATCTCTTATGACTTTCTTTAACCATGTCTTATATTTAGGCACTCGCTTACTTTCATTCGGCGGCTGGTTAGTTTTACTGAATCTTGTATCGTGTCCTTTGTCTGATATATTCGGATCATTTTTCATGTTTCACCCGTTTTTTTACCCGTTTAAATAAAAAAAGGCTTGACAACAAACCATGTTACTGATCTGTATATCAAGCCCTTTTCAGGTTGTTTGATATTTATTTAAGAAGTTTATCTTATCTTCTCTTTTACAACTATATTGCAGTTTTTGATCTTATCGTTAAAAACCGCGTCTATTTCAATGTGCAGGCCCCTGTCTTTTTTAGAGGCTATCTGTAAACTAAGTTTCTGTAGCTGATCCCACAGATTGCTTTCAATCATAGTGCTATATGTATTTTCCATACCTCACCCATTATATTTATATATACTACGACTTCATACAAAAGTCAATACCTTTTCATACTTTTTTTTTCTTTTTTTCTTTTCCAACTAATATTTTCTCAGGCTCATTTATATGTTTAGCCATAACAGCAAACACTTTATATATAGCATGAGCAAACTTTATAAGAGCCTTTACACTATGAGCGTAAGATGGGTATATAATATTAGTTGCTAGAAAATCCTCTCTTAACATAAGCTGGGTGTATAAAGTTTCAAGTGCATTAGAGTTATCATATTTAAAATCAAACCTTATTATCTCACAGGCCTTATTAAGTTCTATATCTATATTATTAAACTCAGCAGCGTCTTTTATTATTTTTTTAATCTGTTGACCTACTTTCCATAAAATCCACTTTGGTATATATTGGTGTATTGCTAGGGTGTTTT
>Ga0180437_10011915_pt1 | contig 10360 bp, 10 predicted proteins | sample SS_ome_4_FD_132410 | JGI IMG/M metagenome (GOLD analysis project Ga0180437, IMG submission 132410) | Hypersaline lake sediment archaeal communities from the Salton Sea, California, USA - SS_3_D_1 metaG | ecosystem: Environmental > Aquatic > Non-marine Saline and Alkaline > Hypersaline >... | reverse complement strand
TCTCTTTCTAAAAGATCCTGTTTAAGAGCAAGTTCTTTAGCCTCTGCTTCTTCAAAACAACGGCCTGATACATCTTCATACTTAATAGAAATATTGTTGCCATACCTATACATCTCATTTGCTGCGACCATTCCACTATATATGCATGATAGGAGCGAATTAGCCCCTAAACGATTGGCCCCATGGTACTGAAAATCACATTCTCCAGCTGCAAAAAGTCCTGGAATATTTGTCATATGTCGGTATCTATTTGCACGATCATCATCATCTGAAGCAGGCCAATCTACCCAAAGCCCTCCCATCGTATAATGAACAGCAGGGAAAATCCGCATAGGAACCTTTCTAGGGTCCTCACCTGTAAATTTTTGATAAATTTCTAAAATTGCTTCTAACTTACGATGTGTTTTCTCATCTAGATGAGTTAAATCAAGATAGACTTGCTTTTTCCCATCTATTCCCAAACCTGCCTCAACCACGCGAATAATATATCGTGCAGCGACATCTCTGGGCACTAAATTCCCAAATGCAGGAAACATCTCTTCGAAGAAAAACCAAGGTTTTCCTGTTTCTCCGCAAACTACCTCCTCCCCATTTGGTCCGGTTATTGTTTTTTCACTATTTCCATAAACCCAAACGCGCCCCCCTTCACCTCTTGCAGATTCTGACATTAAACGGAGCTTATCTAACCCAGGGACAGCGGTAGGATGAATCTGAATAAATTCAGGATTTCCCATCCAAACACCCTGTCTAAAAAGACGTCCGTTTGCAGCACCGGTACAAATCGTTGAATTCGTTGAATATTTAAATATAACCCCATTACCTCCCGTGGCTACTACTACTGAGTCTGCCTTTAAGGTAATGAGTTTCATTGTATAAATATCCATCATGACGATTCCACGACAGATTCCCTCTTCATCACAAACAGCTCGCATAAACTCATGGTGTTCGAATTTTTTTACTCTACCGCGCACTTCCATGCGTCGTACTTGTTCATCTAAAGCATAAATTAACTGTTGACCTGTTGAGGCCCCTGCAAAAGCAGTTCTTTTATATAAAGTACCTCCAAATCGCCGAAAATCTATTGTTCCATCTGATTTTCGATTAAATGGAACTCCCATTCTATCTAGCATTCGAATTAAAACAGGTCCATTATAGCACATTTCTAAGACAGGGGGTTGATCTCCAAGAAAATCACCACCTTTCACAGTATCATATGCGTGAATATCAACAGAATCTTCTTCACCCATGAGGTTAACAGCTATATTAATCCCCCCTTGAGCACAAACAGAATGAGAACGCTTTACTTTTGTTAGAGAAATCAGCTTTACATTAGCTCCAAGGTCTGCAAGCTTCATAGCGCACGCAAGCCCTGCTAATCCGCCTCCTACTACAATAACCTCTTGTCTTCGATTTTTCCCCATAACTATTCCCTATAAGATACGATTAATGTTTAAGATTTATAAAATAGGTTCCCCAAATAGACATAAAACCCAAAAATCCTACCAAAAACATTAAACCTATGCAAATAGTAGCTGTTTTGCCGTGTGATTTTCTCGATAAAATTACACCCCACGACACTAAAAAACTCCAAAGTCCATTAAATCCATGAAAGACCGAAGCTAAAACAAAAATAGAATAAAAGATGCACATAACAACACTTTGAAATGTTTCTCTTACACCTAATAACACTAAATTTCCAAAGTTTTTAGAGACTGCAACTACCTGACCTGGAAATAGAATATGGCTTTCTAATCCTCTTATGTGTTCTCGTTTAGATTCATACTTTTGCAAACTGTGATATATATTATCTAATTCTGAGGAATATTCTAAACTTTCCCCTTTATTTGCAATTTCTAGCTGAACTTCCTTCAGTCGATTTTGTACCATGGCAATCTTATACTCAAACTGACTTAAGCTATTCTTCTCACGTGCGATTGATTTTGAATCATAAAGCTTAACATCTAAACGATCAGATACTGGATATAAGCCGGGATCTACAGTCAATTTTGAATAGTACATGGGCGTTCTGCCTAAGTTATATTTATGTGGGTAATCCAAAAATCGCATTTGCAAAACATGTAAAATTATTCCAACTAGAATTACCCATGATGATAATCTTTGATAAGAATAAGCTCGATTCCTCCCATGTGCTAGTTTTGGTTTAGCACCTGAGTTTCCTCGAAAAGCATTTGACTTAGATGTCACTGCATAATACACCCCCCAAATCGCATGAATTGCAATAGGCACCCCTATTAAGACCAATTCAATCACTTGAAGATAGGGCAAATTATGTAAAAAATTAACACTTCTTACAAACCACGCACCATTATCTCCAAAAAACAAAGCAGCCTGTGAATTTGTAAACAAATGTTCGATCAAAAACAACAAAAACCATAGTCCCGTCAAAGAATGGATACGGCGCCATATAAACTCTTTAGGAATTTTTTTTGTTGTAATCGTAGCTGCAATACTCATCTTAAGGTTATCCTTTTTCTTAAACTATTCTAAGAAGATTCATTTTACTTTTTGTTTTAGGCCTGTTTAGAAAGTCAAAATGACGTAAAAAGTTGTATAATCATTTTGAAGTTAAATAACTATAGATTTTACTAGAATAGACTTTTTCAACGTGCTCATTTTATAGCTCACTATAATTTAAATACGAAAAAAGGCACAGGAATTTTTTGAAGTCACCTCACATACCTGCTCAAGTGTTATCCCCTTTTCTTCTGCAATTGTCTTTGCCACCTCTCCTACATATGCTGGCTCATTAACCTTTCCTCTATAACATTGAGGGGCTAGATATGGGGAATCTGTTTCAATAAATAAACGATCCAAAGGAATATCAATGAGTGTCTCTCGTAATTCTGTTGATTTTTTAAATGTAACGATTCCACTGATAGAAAGATACCATCCTAGCTCAATTGCCTCTAGTGCTTGGTCACTACTTCCAGTAAAACAATGAATCACTGCGTTAATTTTAGGATACGTTTTTGCAATAGTAAAAAGTTCAGAAAAAGCCTCATCCCCACGACAGTGGATAACTAAAGGCAATTCACATTCCACCGCAAGATCAATATAACGCTTAAGATATTTTTTTTGATTCAATGCATCTGAGTGTTGATAATACGAATCGAGCCCTGTTTCTCCAATAGCAACTAAATTACCCTCTTTTGCAGTTTTTTCTACAATTGGAAAAAAAACTTCACCCTCTTTATCCACATCATGGGGAGTTGTCGCTGCTGTATTATAAATAATCTTAGGGAATTTTTTTTTCAGCTCAAGACCCCTTTGGAGAGTATTTTGATCTGTAGTAATGTTAATAATACGTTGAACTTTAGCGAGATTTGCTCTTTGTATAATCTTTTCTGCGTCATCGAATAATTCGTCACTTGTTAAGTGCGCGTGAGAATCCATCTTGACAAAATGCTCTTGTGTCATATATCACTTTCTTTCAAAGAAGGGTTTAAAATATGTTAATTTCACCTACATACCTGGCAGGCATTTTCTTTTCCGCTTATAGTGAGTCTGATTTTTTTGGAAAACTCATTTTTGTTGGGCTTTTTGCACTTTCAGTTATTACCTGGCTTGTGTTAATTCAAAAAGCTTTACTTTATAGAAATGTTCGCAAAGATGCAAATAAGTTGCAAGAGTCCATATTAACTAATAAAGATTCTATGCTCAATTTATCTGTCGAAAGTCTTATTGATTCTTCAATAGAAGAGTCTCTCAATCCATTTGTTAATATTTATCTCTCCTTAAAGGAAAAATCCATTGAACTTTTAGATAAAAATCATTTTTTTCATAAAAATGCATCCTCTCAAAGCGAACGATGTGTGTTTCTTTCTCATGGAGATGTAGAGTTAATAGAAGCTTATCTCGGCTCAACGATTACCAAAGAGGGGAAAAAGCTCGAAAAAAACCTCTTTATTTTATCTACCGTTGTCTCATTAGCTCCTTTTTTAGGCATTTTAGGTACTGTATGGGGCATTTTAATTAGTTTAGGAGAATTGCAAAATGGTGGAATGGTTCACTCAAATTCTGTTCTGTTAGGCGGTTTATCCACAGCACTTGCAACTACCGTTTTAGGCCTTGTAATTGCAATTCCTGCTCTTATCGCCTATAATTATTTAAAAAACTCCCTCTCGACCTTTTATTCTGACATGGAAGATTTTAGTAATTTACTACTTTCCACCCTCGAACTACAATACAGAAGAGTTGAATGAGAAGACGCACTTTTTTATCTAGACAGCATGATGCAAATAACAGTGAATTAATTAATTTAACACCTCTTCTTGATGTGCTATTTGTAGTCCTCATCATGTTTATATTAATCGCCCCTTTGCTAGATCTAGATCATATTGTCCTTGCTCCAGGTGGCGAAAAATCTATCGAGTTTACAACTTTAAATAACAAAAAACCCATCAAAATTTTTCTCCACCATGACGATTCTATTTGGCTTGGAAAATATCAGCTTCTCCCCTCACAACTGCCGATTACCTTAAAAGAACTTTATAAACTCCATCCCAATGAAATCCCTGAGCTTTACCCCGATAATCGAGCTTCATTTGGTAAATACCAAATGATTAAAAATCATATTGAAGCCGCCGGATTTGAAGAGCTCGATGTAGTTCTAAAAAAAGAATGAAAAATAAGACCAATTTTTTAATTATTAGCCTAACAGTTTTTATACACATTTCTGGCTTCCTATTATTTTCTGTTAAATACCCTAAAACCCAAACTAAACCCAAAAAGAAACTACTCGTTGTCACAAAAATTATCCCAAAAGTTGAGCCTCTGATCCCTAGCTATAAACATTCTTCTCAACCCGTTAAAACAGTACCTAAAAAAATCAAAAAACAAGCTGCTAAAAAACCCCCAATCAAAAAAATTGCAAAAAAGAAACCCATACGAAGAAAAAAAAAGACCAGCACTCCGTCGAAAAAAATTCGAAAAAATTTAGAAAAAAATTTGGCCAAAATTAAAAAAGTGACTCCAAAAAACTCGCCACCGCCACCTACTTCTAAGGAAGATAAGTCAGAAGCTATCAACATATTTACCCAACGTATTTCTACAATTTTCCGAGAGGCTTTAATTCTACCTGAAAAAGGTGCAGTAAAATTAAGTATCACTGTACAAGCAAATGGTAAAATTGGTACAATTGAGACACTTTACTCAGAAAGTGAAATGAATTTGGATTACCTCAAAATGATGTTACCAAAACTCACCCTTCCAAAACCTCAGGGAGCTAAGGAGATTAATTTTGCAATTACATTTTGCGATGATTAGAAGTTTATCTTTTTTTCTTATTTTATTTGCTACTTTATCTGCAGATGAGTTAGTTGTTCATCTAAAATCTGATCTCCCCAACCAAGTCCAAAAAGTTTATCTTGCACAAATTCAATCAGACAAAAACACTATTGCTCAAGATGTTCAAACCGCTCTTGAATACGATTTAAAACATAATGGAAAGACCACTTTATTAAAAGTTGATGAATCCAAACAGTTTTATGCTCATCATAAAGACTTAAATGAAGCATATAATTCAAAACGATGGCGAACATGGGGAGCAAAATACGTAATTGTCCCTTCAATCGAAAAAAACTGTTTGCACATTCAATTATTTGATGTGCATTCCTCTACACTTAAATCTCTTAATCCAATCCAACTTACCTCAGATACGGATAAAAACCGTTATCTTGTCCATCAAGCGAGCGATTTTATTTATGAATGTATGTTTCAAGAAGAAGGTATTGCCTCTAAAAGAATTCTTTATTCCTATCAACCTAAGCAAGAAAAGGAAACAAACGGAATTTGGCATGCAGAGATTTGGGAAATGGGCTCTGATGGGAAAAGAAAACATCAAATTACTCAAGAAAACCACTATTGCCTATCCCCAGTTTTTCTTCCTGCTGCTAATGCAGAAGATAACTATACATTTGCCTATGTAACCTACAAACAAGGGCAACCTAGAATTTATCTTGCATCTCGCAACAGTGCAAGAGGACGCCCCATAGTCCCTTTGAGAGGGAATCAACTACTTCCTGATTTTTCACCAAGGGGCGATAAAATTGCTTTTATTTCCGATGCAAGTGGCCGAGCAGATCTTTTTGTTCAATCATTTAATCCTAAGAAGGGTGTTTTAGGTAAACCTATGCAAGTTTACTCAAATCCAGGCTCTGTACAAGCATCTCCCACCTTTAGTCCAGATGGAAATAAATTAGCTTTCGTCTCAGATAAAAGTGGCACAGCAAAAATTTACATTGTGAATCTAAATGATCTTAAAAAAGATCGAAAGATTCCAGAAATCACATTAATTAGCAAAAAAAACAGAGAGAACACAAGTCCTTCTTGGTCTCCTGACGGAACAAAAATTGTATACAGCGCTAAAACAAATGGCGTGAGACAAATCTGGCTTTATGATATTAAAAAAAATGAAGAGCGTCAGTTAACAATTGGCTTAGGAGATAAAGAAAATCCAAGTTGGGCATCCAACAGTTTTCATATTGTTTATAATACTACTTCGCCAACTTATGACATATTTTTAATTAATTTAAACCAAAACGATCCCGTTCGATTAACAGACGGCCCGGGATTAAAACACTATCCCGCCTTTGAACGGTAAGTTTGGAGAATCAAAAGATGCGAACTAAACAATATAAGCTTCTAAAAATCTCTCTCACATTAATTACTATGTTTTTAATGACCGGATGTACTCACACTATGGGAGACTTCTGGGAAGGTGTAAAAACTGGAATGCGTACTTTTAATCATCACTGTAGTGCTTTATTTGGTAAAGATACTCAATCTAGACTTGTCTCTTCTAATAGAGAGTTTTTTGGTGAAGGTGAAGAAGACTTTATCCCCTTAAATGATCAAGATATTCGCTCCCAATTTATCGATTATGCTGTTCCACAAGCTAAAGATATTCCCGGAGCAATTGGTGGAAAAATCCCAGGGATTAAAGCATTTAGTCCACCTTCAAAAATGCTAGCTACACTATTTACCAAAATTTATTTTCATACAGATAAATATGTCCCCAAATCAAAAGAACAACTACAAACTCTGAAGAGAATTGCAAACTACTTAAAAAAACACCCAAACACATATGTTTTCATTGAAGGGCATTGTGATCAAAGGGCTTCAGAAGCCTACAATTTATCCCTTGGAACAAGAAGATCAAATTATGTTCGCAATGTACTTGTAAAAAATGGAGTGAATCCAGATCAATTATTTACAGTCTCTTATGGAAAAGAACGCCTTGAAGATTTACACAATAATGAAAGTGCCTGGGCTAAAAATCGCCGCGTAGCGTTTAAAATTTATGAAAAAAGGCGCTCAATATGAAAAAAATCACCCTCGGAATCCTATTAATTTGTACCAGTTGCACCTCTCCTGGAGCCACGCCTAGATCTGATAAATATCAAATGGAGATGACTTTACATAGAACACGGGCAGATATTGAAGAAATAAAACATGATCTACATACACAAAAAATTGAACTTAGTATTTTAGAAGGAAAGCTACTAAACCAGGAAGATTCAATTGCTGCAATGAAAAAGGAAACTTTTGAACAACATCAAGCAAAATTAGACAACACCTATCAAATGATTCTTTCTCTAGAAAAGCGGATAGCTCAATTTGAAAAGAACCAAGAAGGAGTGAATTCGCACCTCAGCCAATTAGTTAAAGCTGCCTCAGAAATGAATAAAGCTCTCTCGCAAACAAAAAATCGTATGAATGAAATTGAAAAAAACCTAGCTGGGCACGCTAAATCTATTTCAGATATCTCAAAAATCAAAAAAAATATCGCTAAAGTAAGCGAATTTATTGACAAAGACTCTCAAAGCAAATGATTACCTAAAAATTGAAAGACTATATATTTATAGCTTTCATGATCTACCTGAAGATGGAATGCTATAATCTTAAAAAATTATAGTCGAATGACTCTAAATAGCAGTGAATTAGCGTAAATGCAGTGCTAGCAGGGCCTTTGTAGAAAATATGCAAAAATCTTTCTTTCACTAATTTCATAAAATCTTTATACTATGTAGTAAAATAAAAAATTTTTAGCTAAAGGATATTCGATGAGCCAGAAAAAAAGAATACTACTTATTGAGGATGAAGAAGATATTGCTGCTCTTATAAAATTACAAGGTGAACTTGCAGGGCATAAAGTACACGTGGAAGTAGATGGAATAAATGGGTATAGAGCTGTCGAAAGAGAGAAGCCTGATCTTGTTTTATTAGATATTATGTTACCTGGGCAAAATGGATATGATTTATGTCGAAAAATAAAAAGTAATCCTGACCTAAGAAACATTCCTGTAATTATTATTTCTGCAAAAGATGAAGAGCTTGATATATTATTAGGTTTAGAGCTCGGAGCTGATGACTATGTAGCTAAACCTTTTTCACCAAAAATATTAATGTCTAGAATTAAAGCTGTTCTTCGCAGAGGGAAAGACAGTGAAAAATCTGCTAAATTGCTTGTTTTCGGTGAATTTACATTAGAGGTAGATCGTTATTTGCTAAAACGTGGTGAAAAAATTATTCCATTAACGCTTTCAGAATTTGGAATTATGAAGCGCCTCCTCCTAAATCGCGGGAGAGTCCTTACACGAAATCAACTTCTTGACGATATTCATAATGATGATGCATTTGTGGTAGATAGAAATATTGATGTTCATATCGCTTCGCTCAGAAAAAAACTTGGCCCTAATTTTAGATGGATTGATACTGTACGTGGTGTTGGATACCGATTTAAAAATTCTTTAGAACAAGATGAAGAATTAGAAGAATCTAATTTAGCAACGTTATAATATGTGATAGTTTGAAGTCAAAAAGCTATGCGTCAACATTAGCCTTATTTTCGATCTATTTTATAGATAGCTTCGGTGCTGCTATAGTGTTTCCCATTTTTACCACTTTATTGCTTGATCCTACATTCGGTAGATTAGTTGCTGATCTCCCCTATTTTCTGAGGCCTCTATTTTTAGGTTTGTTAATATCAGCATATCCCCTTGCTCAACTATTGAGTTGGCCCATTTTTGCAAAAATAGCAACTCATAGGCCAAGAAAAATCATTCTTATCATCAGTACATTGTTACTAGCTTTAGGTTTTATTTTTACTGGCACTTCCTTAGTTCTAAAAAGCTATACTCTACTATTTTTTAGTAGATTCTTCTCAGGTTTTTGCGCCGGGAGCTTTATTCTTTGTATTATTACTCCTGATGATTTAGCACATAAATTTATCGCTTTTTATCATAAACGCCTTACACACATAGCTGGTGTGGGATTTATGATTGGTATCTTGGCAGGAGGAACCTTATCTGATCCAAGAATATTTATAGATTTTAATACCCACACTCCCTTTATTTTTGGATTTTTTATTACCTTATTTACATTGACCCTTGTCATATATACTTTACCCAAAATAACGACAAAAGAAACTCAACGGAAAAATGCCCTTTTTGTTTGGAAGGGTTTCTTCAATAATATCATTCAAGAAAAAACCGTCCTCCCCTATTTGACGTTTTTTCTATTTCTTATGGCTTGGTTAACAAATCTCCAATTTTTTTCATTTGAGATTCATAAATTCTATGGACACAAACCTTTATTGATAACTTTTGTCCTAATCGGAATGGTATTTGCCTACATGATCGGTTTTTTTCAGATTTACAAAAGTATATCTAAAATTATGCCACAAAAGCCCCTTCTTATTTTTTCCTTGGCAGGGGCGCTGGGAATTGCCATTATTATTTATTTTTCTACAAATCTTTTTGCTGATTGTTTTTTTCATGTTATATTTTCATTATATGCTGGTCTTATATGGGCTTGTCTATCAGATTATATTGTTCATGAAGATGCTTTAATGAACCTGCAGTTAGTCGCTTACAAAAATATACTAGTGCTCGGAGCTACCTGCATCGCTCCTTTATTAACTGGAAGTCTTCTTTTAATTAACATTCATTTTATTTTCTTATTTGCTTCTATTTCTTTATTATTATCCATAACTTCTTCTTTATTTATTGAAAAATAAATAAAACTATGTTTTCTGTTAAAAAGTAATGAACTAATTATACAAGCTAGTGTTTCTATGAAAAAATTTATTGTATTAATCAGTATTATAAGTTTTTTATTAAGCTGTTCACATAGAAATTCAATATCATTTTCTTCAAAAAATCTTATCCAACCCAACAGTTTTAAGGCGCATCTACTTTCACTTTCAGCAGAAGATATCCAAATCTTAAGTTTACATGTTCCGAAAACTTTAGGAAAAATAAATAAGGGCTTTTCAATTTCTCTTGAAGAACTTGTAAAATTGCATGAAATTGGACTTTCATCTGAATCGCTACTATTA
>Ga0180437_10011912_pt1 | contig 10362 bp, 9 predicted proteins | sample SS_ome_4_FD_132410 | JGI IMG/M metagenome (GOLD analysis project Ga0180437, IMG submission 132410) | Hypersaline lake sediment archaeal communities from the Salton Sea, California, USA - SS_3_D_1 metaG | ecosystem: Environmental > Aquatic > Non-marine Saline and Alkaline > Hypersaline > Sediment... | reverse complement strand
GAAACCATGCTTGACGAGTTCTCCTGCCAGAGTGAGTCCGGCAGGACCGGACCCGATCACACCCACCCGAATCCCGGTGTCGGGAAGTATCTTCGGAAGCTGTACCTTGCCCGTGTTCCGCTCATAGTCCGCCACGAATCGCTCCAGCCTACCGATCGCACAGGGCTGCCCCTTTTTCCCCAGGATGCATGCGGATTCGCACTGACTCTCCTGCGGACAGACCCGGCCTGCGATGGCAGGCAGGGAGTTCTTTTCCTTGACCATGCGCGCTGCCCCAAGGAAATCCTTGTCCCGGATTTTGGCTATGAAGTTTGGTATGTCGACCTCTACGGGGCACGCCTGGATGCACTTGGGCTTCTTGCACTGAAGACATCGCGATGCCTCCTGACACGCCAGGTCCTCGGAATAACCCAGGGCGACTTCACGGAAGTTATGCGCTCTCTCGTGCGGCACCTGCTCTGGCATGGGTTGCCGGGGAACTGTCTTGGCACCCTTCTCATCTTCAGTCATGATCTGGCCTCCCCGCTTTGTGACCGGCACTTCTCCTTGTGCTTTTCAAGACTGACCAGTTCCTGACCCTTGTACATGCTCAGCCTCTTCATCAACAGGTCAAAATTCACTTGATGCCCGTCGAACTCGGGTCCATCCACGCATGCGTAAACCGTCTTTCCATTGACCTCACACCGGCAAGCACCGCACATGCCCGTTCCGTCCACCATGATCGGGTTAAGGCTCACAAGGGTCTTGATCCCGTAAGGACGAGTCAGCTCGCAAAGGGCCTTCATCATCGGCACGGGCCCGACCCCGAGCACCCTGTCGATCGGTTCCCCCTTTTTGAGCAGTCGCTCGAGTTCTTGAGTAACAAAGCCGTGAATGCCGTAAGAACCGTCATCGGTGCAGATTTTCGTAACATGGCTGATGGCCCTCATGTCCCGCTCGAGCACGAGAAGTTCCTTCGTCCTTGCTCCCAGAATGCTGATCACGTGGTTGTCGGCCTCTCGAAAGGCCTTTGTGATCGGGTAGAGTAAGGGAATTCCGATGCCACCCCCGATCGAGACAGTGGTCCCGAACTTGCGGATTTCGGTAGGCCTTCCCAGAGGGCCTGCCAGGTCCAGCAATGCGGAACCCGGCTTCAGGTTGGCCAGTTCGTATGTTGTTTTACCGACTTCCTGGAAGATCAGGGTAATGGTGCCCGCTTCAAGATTCTTGTCTGCCACGGTCAGAGGAATCCGTTCACCGAATTCATCGATTCTCAGCATGACGAACTGGCCGGGCTGATGGGCGTGGGCAATGTCCGGGGCTCGAAGGGTGATGGAAACGATACCAGGAACCAGTCTCTTACGTTCTGTCATTTCATACATATCTTTCTCGTCCTCCCGTCGTCTTCTCCACACCGTGAATACTTCAATCAGCGTGCCAGGAAGAGAAACGAAGACGATACAACGGAAAGCCTTCGGCCTTTTACGACTCGTGTTTTTTAGCACAAAACACCACTTGTCCAGCACCAAATGAACAACGTAAAGATTTGGATTTCCATGGCATTTCAAAAACAGAGGGAAGCCGTGGAGTTCCTTCATCAGGTGAGAGTAGTCAGGACGATCGGCGGAGAGAATAAGGCCGACTTAGACAGAAGGCATTTTGGATATCAAGAGTCTTTACAGACTGTAAAGACCAGGGCTGACGGTCAGGATTGCCCGAACACGAAAGACCAAGTCGCTGTCTGCGGAATCATCTTCACCTCCGCGCAAGCCGAGACAACGGCGTGTACGTGTAGGTCCGCCGCGACCGGGCGCCAATCTGTCATTCTATTGAAGTCCCTTATCGGCTGCCCTTGATGCCTAGCTGGGCGAGTTTCGCAACCGTGGTGAACGTATCGTGTTCCGTGATCAGCAGGGGAATGCCCTTTTGATCGGCCCGCTGAACAGTGACAGGTTCGACCGGGGAATTCTCGCTCACCACGACGGCTGCCAGATCAAGGAGGGAAGCCACGGCCACCACGTTCGGGTGTCCCTGCATGGTCACCCAGATGTACCCGGTCTTGGCTTCGGCCATCACGCAGCTCAGCAGATCAGATGCATAGCCGCCCCTGACCGGCTGTCCGAGGTTGGACCCTCCCGCCAGGACCTTCAAAGCCATTGCGTCGACGATTGCCTGTACGTCGGTTTCCTTTTTCGCCAACCATTGACTCCTTCTTCGGTTCTATCGGAGGGAACACCCCTCTGACCGATTCAATGGGTTGCTCTTTGAATTCAACATGATCGTGATCTCGAGGCGGGATCCAACCCCCACCGCAGACTCCAGGTGCATCTCATCAGCGAACTTTCGGATGTTGAGCAGGCCCATGCCCGCACCGAAACCGAGCTCCCGGATCCACTCCGGGGCGGTCGAGTAGCCGGGCTCCATGGCCTTGTCCACATCTTCGATTCCGGGGCCCCGGTCCGTTGCGACAATCCTCACCCGATTCGGCTGGACTTCCACCACCATCTTACCGCCTTCGGTTGTGTGAATCATGATGTTCATCTCTGCCTCATACGCAACAATGCCGACCCTTCGAACCGTCTGGGGATTGCCGCCCAAATGGTACAGGGCCCTGCGAATCTTACTCGAAGCCTCTCCACCCCGCTCGAAATCCCGGCACGGGATATCGTACTGCAGAATCAGGCTCGTATCGTCGGATAGAATGTCCTCGAAGATGTGGCTGGCCCGGTATCGCTGAATCTCCTCTTCATGATAGTCGAGACCGATCGCCTGCAGGAGACCCCGTGTAATGTCGACGCTCGTGATGATCCCCACGAGATGGCCGTTTTCGTCCAGCACGGGAAAACGGCCTACCGACAGCTCTGAAAACTTCCTCACTGCCTCGATCACGCTGTCCTCGGCCCGAAGGGTAACGACCTCCGGGGTCATTCTCTCTGAAACTCGCGCATCGATTTCCCCCTGCACCAGAGCCTTGATCAAATCCTCGATGCTGACGATACCGACCAGACCACCCCTCTCCATGACCGGCGTTCCGGAAATCCTCCGCGTTCGGAGGATCTCCTTGAGTTCGCCCATGGTTGTCTCGGGGCTGACGGTGACTACGGGTGTAGTCATGACCTGTTTGATCTTCAGTTCGTAAACCAGCTCCTGGATCTTGGTGATCCCGGTCTTGGAGGGCGCAGTCTCCTCCTGGCCGCCCGTCGTGATCGCTCCTTGCGGGAACAATGTCGTCGGCGCACGCTTCATAGGTCACAGCTCGCCATTCCGCGTTCATAGAGCCTGCCGCACATCTCGAACAGCGTATACGGCACCGTAATCAACGGAATTCCCTTCTCCTTGGCCAGGGCAATCGTCTCGGGCGGAGGGACCTTCCCCCGTACGAAAACGATGGCCGCCATGTCCGCTATTTCTGCCGTCCGCACGACCTGCGGGTTGGTCAGCCCGGTGAGCAGGACCGCCCCGGGCCTTCCAAAGGCCAGGACGTCGCTCATGAGGTCCGCTCCGGCAGCGCAAGGGATTTCCACGTCCAGGTTCGCATGATCACTGACTACCTTCCCTTCCAAAATGTGTATGATTTCTCTGAGCTTCATGACACCCAAACTCCTCTCAACAGATTCGAGGCAATTGCTCACCGGTGAGCATGTCCAGGATCCGGTGCGCGCCAAACAGGGTCTTCATCACAACCCTGCCTGGATGTGCACAGGTCACACGACCAATGACAGCCGCCTGCTGCCCGTATCTCTGCCGGCGCATCGCCTCGAGCACAGGCCTTTCCGCGTCCGGAGCGACGAAGGCCACCAGCTTTCCCTCATTGGCCACATAGAGGGGGTCGAGCCCGAGCATCTCACATGCGGCCCGCACCTCTTCGGATACCGGGATGCACACTTCGTCGATCTCGATCTCCACCCGGCTCTGGCCCGCAATCTCGTTGAGCGTCGTGGCCAGGCCCCCTCTCGTGGGATCCCGCAGACAGTGGATCGGTCCGCCCGCCTTCAACATCTCGGAAACGAGTCCGTTCAAGGGCGCGCAATCGCTCTGAAGGGGAAACGAGAATTCCAGGCCTTCGCGCCGACTCATGACGGCAAGGCCATGCACACCCACAGGGCCGCTCAGGATGGCCACGTCCCCCGGCTGCACGTTCGCCCCGGAGATGCAAACCCCCTTGGGCACCTCGCCCACGCCCGCCGTGGTGATGAACATGAGGTCTGCGCCGCCGCGCTCCACCACTTTGGTGTCCCCGGCAACAATCTTCACGCCTGCTTGGCGTCCGGCCGCGGCCATGGACGCCACCACACGCTCCAGGTCTGCCCGGGGAAGCCCCTCCTCGAGGATGAATCCCGCTGTCAGGTAAAGCGGGGTTGCCCCGACCATGGCCAGGTCGTTGACGGTACCGCAGACAGCGAGCCTGCCGATGTCGCCTCCCGGGAAGAAGATCGGGCTGACCACATAGCTGTCCGTGGTCAGGGCAATTCGCTCCGGGCCGGGGCTGGACAGGACCCAGACGGCGGCATCATCCTGGGCGGCCAGGAGGGAGTTCCCGAGATGCCGGTGGAACACTTCCCCGATGAGGTCGTGCGTCATCCGGCCCCCACTGCCGTGGGCCAGGAGAATCGTATCGCTAAACATCTATCCCTCTCGGTACCGAATGTGCGCCGCGCAGGCCCCCTCACCGGAAACCATGCACGGGCCGATCGGATGTTGCGGGCTGCAAGTCCGCCCAAAGAGAGGACAATCCGGAGGCTGAGCCCTCCCCCGCAACACGTCGCCACAGAGGCAGCCCTTCGGCTCTTCCGCAGGCTCGACGCGGACAGGGAACCTGGAGGCGGCATCGAACCCGCAAAAGGCATCCCGAAGAAAGAGCCCGCTCGCCGGCAGCGTGCCCAGGCCCCGCCACTCGGTCGCCCGAACGCAGAAGACCCGGTCGATCGCCTGACGTGCCTGAAGATTTCCCTCCCTTCTCACGTTCCGCCTGTACGCATTCACCACTTCAGAGGATCCGCTCTCGATTCCGTCTACAAGCGCGTAGACCCCCATGAGGATATCGAGCGGCTCGAAGCCCGCAACCGCACAGGGCATGCCGTACTCCCTCGAAAGGAAGTCCCAGGCGTCCGAGCCGACGATCGTGGTCACGTGTCCCGGGCCGAGGATGCCGGACAAGGCCACCTCCCCGGCATCGAGGATGGCTCGCATGGCCGGTGGAGTGAGCTTGTGAAGGGAGAGAATCGAGAAGTTCTTCAACCCCTCGTCTTCCGCCGTCAAGACCGCCGCGGCTACGGAGGGTGCAGTAGTTTCAAAGCCCACGGCCAGGAAGACGATTTCCCGGTCCGCGTTGTCCCGGGCGATCGAAAGGGCATCGAGGGTGGAGTACACGACGCGAACATCGGCGCCCTCCGCCCTCGCTTCCTGCAGGGTGCCCGTGCTGCCCGGCACCCGCAGCATATCTCCAAAGGTGGTCAGGGTAATCCCCCGGACCCTGGACAGGGCGATCGCCCTGTCCAGGTCGGGCTGGGAAGTCACACAAACCGGGCAACCGGGCCCGGCAAGAAGGCTCACGGTAGGCGGCAGCAGTTGTCGAAGCCCGAATCGGAAGATCGCATGCGTATGGCCACCGCAGAACTCCATGAGACGCACGGGGTTGCGCGAACGGCGGCCAATCAAGGCCAGAAGCCGCCCGATTGATTCGGGGCTGCGATACTCATCCACGTACTTCACGATCCCGTCTCTTTCTGCGCTCCGAGGCCCGCTTCCATCTCTTCGAGAAGTCCCAGACTCTCCCGGGCGCTGTTTTCGTCCAGCACGCTGATGGCGAATCCCGCGTGGATCAACACATAGTCGCCGACACGAGCTTCCGGGGTGAAGGCCACGCTGATCCTGCGGAACAAGCCGCCGATCTCCGCCTCCGCTTCGTCCTCTACGATTCGGACGACCTTCGTGGGAACGGCAAGACACATCTAACGATCTCCTCTGTACAGATGGCACGCCACGACGGCCTGCCCCAGCGACAGGCCGCCGTCGTTGCATGGAACCCGACGATGCGTCAGGACCTGAAAGCCTTTCTTCGCCAGATGATCCCCTGTCAGGCAAAGCAGCTGGCGGTTCTGAAAACAACCACCGGACAGCGCAACCACGTTCAGGGCCGTCTCTTGCCGCATCCTCTCACACATCCGCACGATCATCTGCGCAACCGTGACATGGAATACGCCGCTGATCTCATGGGCCGTTCGGCCGGCCTTCAACTCCTGAACGATTGTCTCCAACAGTCGATCCAAACAGAGTACATTCCGTCCCTGCCGGGATTCGATGGTGAACGGGTACCCGGACCCAATCGGGACCTGGGAGAGATCCCCGGCCATCATCTCCAGTTCCACGGCAGCATGCCCCTCGTAGGTCGTCCGCCCGCAAACGTCCAGCAGTGCACTCACGGCGTCGAAAAGACGACCGCACGAGGAGGTCCACGGGGTATTCAGGCCCCGGAGGACCATCTGACGGACCGTTCCGATCTCCTCCTTCGACACCGTCTTCAGAAAGGGCAGATCCAGGATCTTGTCCAGACAGACCTGCATCCAGCCAAGGGCAATGCGGTAAGGCCTCTGAATCGCCGCCTCCCCGCCGGGCAGGGGTAGCGGCTGAAGATGCCCGTAGCGTTGAAAACCGCGGTAGTCTGCGATCAGGAATTCGCCTCCCCAGATGGAGCCATCCGTGCCATAGCCGGTTCCGTCGAATGCCACGCCCAGGACCGGTCCGGCGTCGGCAGACCAGTCGTTGTCAGCCATGCAGCTCGCCACGTGTGCATGATGGTGCTGTACATAGAGCACGGGGAGATGTTCCGCTTGTGCCCTCTTCTGGCCGTAGCGCGTGGCCAGACAGTCAGGGTGCAAATCGCAGGCGATGACCGCGGGTTCTATCCGAAACAGGGACTCGTAGCTCGCCACGGTCTCTTCGAAGCATTCAAGGGTTTCCCGGTTCTCCATGTCCCCGATATGCTGGCTGACAAAGGCATGCTGGTCACGGGTCAGACAGAAGGTGTTCTTCAGCTCGGTGCCGCAGGCCAGGATGCGCCCCAGGGGAAACGGCGCCCGAACGGGTGAGGGCGCGTATCCTCTGGCCCGGCGTATGGGCTGGCTTCGCCCCGAGACCGGTACGAACCACACGCTGTCATCGTACCGCGCGTGGATGTCCCGGTCGTGGAGGAGGAAGATGTCTGCAAGGGATGCCAGGCGACGGAAGGCCTCGTCATTGTCTTTCGCGATCGGCTCCTCGGAAAGGTTCCCGCTGGTCATGACCAGGGGGCGCCCTGTCTCCTGCAACAGCAGGTGATGCAGAGGGGAGTATGGGAGCATGACGCCCAGATACCGATTCCCCGGAGCTACCGAAGGGCACAGGGTGGAGTCGTCCAGCCAACGAACGAGGACAATCGGACACGCCGGGGAGCAGAGGAGTTCTTTCTCGTCAGCCGTGACCCAGCAATGCCGCCGGACCACATCGAGATTGGGCATCATGATCGCAAAGGGCTTGTGGGGACGACGCTTACGGACCCGCAAACGTTTGACCGCCTCGTCGTTGGCCGCGTCACAGGCAAGCTGAAAACCGCCCAGGGCCTTCAGGGCAACGATCGCCCCCTCCTTGAGCGCCCGGCTTGCCGAGCCGATGACTTCACGATCGTTAGGCGACGAGTTTCCCTGGCCGCAACTTCCGCGTTGTTTGCTGTCAACAAGCCAGACGTGGGGGCCGCAGGCCGGACATGCGTTGGGTTGGGCATGAAACCGTCGGTCCTCCGGATCTTCATACTCGGATCGGCAGGCCGGGCACATGCGGAAGGCCCGCATCGTCGTGTGCGGGCGATCGTAGGGGATATCCTGGATGATCGTGAAGCGAGGCCCGCAGTTCGTACAGTTGATGAAGGGGTAGAGATGCCGCCTGTCATCCGGATCGAACAGCTCGGAGAGGCAGTTGTCACAGGTGGCGATGTCGGGGGAGACGAGTTGATAGGCGTCCGGCCGGGCCAGGCTCTCCAAAATGGCAAACCGGGTTCCGCCGTTCGTTGGGATGTCCCGTACCGTGATCTGTTCAATCTGTGCCCGCGGAGGCGCCCGCGACACAAGCTCGGAAACAAAGGCATCCAAGTCATCCGAAGGCCCCTCTGCCTCGATCTCCACGCCAGCTGAAGTATTCCGCACCCATCCCACCAGGTCGTGCGCCACAGCCAGGTTTCGAACGAAGGGACGGAAGCCGACGCCCTGTACGATGCCATTGAGCTCGACATGCTTCCCGATTCTTTGTCTCGAAACGGCCTCTCTCACCGAATCCTCCCTTCCTGCCTTCCTGCCACACCCCCTCTGACCCTTTCACGGTTCCCCCTCCAAGCGCACACACCCCCGTTTTGGATCCCCTCCCCCATCTCAGATACAGCTTGCTTCCATCCCCCAGGAAAGGCTCGCCTCCTCGAGCATGCCCAAGATCATCTCCACCGCCGCCGCCACCTGTCCGGCCGCGGCAGGGGAAAGCCCACGATGGAAATCGAAATCATGGCCGCGAATCGAAAGGAGCCGCCCTGCAGGCTCTCGACCGTAGAGGGCCTGCGTCAGGGCGAGAAACGTGGGGGGGGTCATGTGGTGTGTGAAGGGTGAAGGTACATATTCGGACTGCACGGGAACACAGGCAAGCTCTGCCGTGTTCTCGTGCACATGGGCATCGATGAAGATCACCTGGTCATAGGAGGCACAGGTCTCCATCCACTCCGGCTGAAGCTGCCTGAGGAATACGGAATCCCGTTCTCCGGTCAGTTGCTCCGATCCAGTCTCGTCCGGGGAAAGGGGCGGCTGCCCGAGACGCTGTCTCAGCGCGTTGACCACGTAAAAGGCGACTCCATCGTCGGTACGGTCCAGGTTGCCGTAGCCTATAATCAGGGTACGCGCCATCCACTCCTCCTTCGTCACTTCCCAACGTTCGCCGCAAGATATTCACTTTCAGTTTTCACCTTTGCCCTTTCGCCTTTTGCCTACCCTATCGGGCAACACGATCAAGTACGGTCCCGTTCGCTGCCAGCAGCGTGATCTCGAGCGGCATCTGACCGATCGCATGGGTCGAACAGGACAGACATGGGTCATAGCAACGGATCGCGGCCTCCACGCGGTTCAGTACCCCTTCCTTGATTTCTCCCCCGTTCACAAAGGCTTCAGCCACCGCCCCGGCCGACTTGTTCATGGCCCAGTTGTTGTTGCCCGTGGCCACGATCAGGTTCACACGGGTCAGCAGGCCATCCGGATCGGTGGAGTAATCGTGGAAAAGGGTGCCCCTCGGAGCCTCGATCACCCCCACTCCATGTCCGCTGAGTTCTACCGTGCCGTAGGACCGCACCTCCTTGGACAAGATATCCGGGTCGTCGAGAAGCTGCCCGATACGCTCGATGGCGTACAGGACCTCGATGAGCCGGGTGTAGTGATAATACAGGGATCCTTCGACAGGTTTCCCGCCGCGAACTTGCTTGAAAAGCTTGAACTCCTCCGCCGCCAGAGGCGTCCCGATCTTGTCGACCACGTTCAACCGACCGAGGGGCCCCACGCGATAGGGCCCTTTCGGCCAGCCCTGTTTCTTGTAGTAAGGAAACTTCAGGAAAGACCAGGGCTCCACGTGTTCTGCCACGTACTCCAGGTATTCGGCGGGCTTGAATTGCGCCAAGAGCCCGCCCTCGGCGTCCCGGACGCGGATGTCTCCGTCGTAGAGTTGCAGGCCGCCCTCTTGGTCCACCAGCCCCATGTAGTTGGACGGAAAGGACGCAAAGCTGTCTGCCAGTTTCTTGTTTTCCTCGATCCAGCCCTTGGCGATACCTATCGCATCCTGAGCATACCCCACCATGGTCTCTCGCTCACTGGCGATCGCCTCACGGTCGGCGGGCTTGAGCGGCGCGTTCACCCCGCCGGGGACGGTGAAGTAGGGATGCACGCGCTTGGAGCCGAGCCTCTCGATGACCTGCTGCCCGTACCGTCTCAAATTCACCGCCTTGAGGGCCAGTTCCGGGTTCGCCTTGATGATGCCGAAGACATTTCGCGTGGCCGGATCTGCATCAAACCCGAAAATCAGGTCCGGCGCAGCCAGGTGAAAGAAGTGCATGCCGTGGGACTGGACGACCTGGCCCATGTGCATCAGTTCACGAAGCAACTTCGCGGGCCGGGGCGGTTCCACGCCGGCGATCTCGTCACAGGCCTTTGCCGATGCGAGGTGATGACTGACCGGACAGATACCGCAAATGCGCTGCGTGATCTGGGGCATCTCGAAGTAGGGCCTGCCCTCGCTGAATTTCTCCATGCCCCGGAACTCATCCACATGGAAGAAGGTCTGCTCAACGCCCCCTTGCTCGTTCAGATGGATGGTAACGCGTGCATG
>Ga0180437_10011911_pt1 | contig 10362 bp, 2 predicted proteins | sample SS_ome_4_FD_132410 | JGI IMG/M metagenome (GOLD analysis project Ga0180437, IMG submission 132410) | Hypersaline lake sediment archaeal communities from the Salton Sea, California, USA - SS_3_D_1 metaG | ecosystem: Environmental > Aquatic > Non-marine Saline and Alkaline > Hypersaline > Sediment... | reverse complement strand
TGAAGGTATCTGGAATACGCAGTTGGCAGAGTGAAGCTCACCTCTGTTGTTTTCCAGCACTTCCGCTTTCTCCCGGAAGATCAACACTATGGCGCGACGCGTGCGACACAAGTTAAGTGGCTCGTAACTCTGATTAAGCACTAACACAGGAGAATCTACCATGACTACACCTTAGTCACTAGTTTTGCTCCAAAAGCCCCCTTATCTCGTTCTGATTGTTGGCTATTTTAGCAAGCCTGTCTGGCAAGCGCAATGATTTGTACTCGTTCACCCGGTTCCACAGCTGAAAACTGCGTTGCTTTCAGCTCAAGCTCTCCACAGTACGTGGTCCTTTCTAGGGATGACCCTCTTCTACCGCCCTCCAAGGAACAGGACGGGGGGGATTCCAAATCCCCGCCGCCATCAAAAGAGGAAAGGGCGGGGATTACTAGATCCCCCGCCCTTTCCTAGACCGGCGTGCAGTTGGTCGTAAGGTCTACTTTCTAGTGTTTGCCTCTACCCACATTGGCAGGCCTGTCAGGGATGATAATATCGCCGTCAATTTGCATTATTTCTCCAGAGTCGGCCCGGTTGTTAGAATTGAAATCTAGAGTGAAATCCCTCCCCAAGACTGTGAACCAGAATCGGTCTGGTGTCCCACTTAGGCCGCTGCTCGTATCGTAGTCTTCGAGATAGACAACGAACTCCTGACCACCCACGTTCTGTGGATCGCCGTAATCATCGAGGACATCTGGTCCGATGTACGTGCACTTGCCGCTGAATGACGCCACATCGACTGCTGAATCCTCGATTAACGCCAAGTCATACAGAGCGTTGCTCTGGATGCGATAGATACCACCACCGGATAACTCACGTATGATGACAAGGCTACCTCGCAGATTCTTACCTTTCTTGTTGTAATCCACGAGAAAGGCAAAGCTATACGTGTCACCATCGTCTTCGAATGTGCCGGAGCCGGAAGCACCCACATCCGGGTCATAGACCATCAGCAAGCTCTCGGCGCCGCCACAAACCTTGTAGTAATCATTATTCACCGTCACTTCAATGACATAGGTGCCTATATGAAACAAGTCGTCATCTGGTGGGTTGAAAGTAAAGGATACCGGAGCACCATCCGAGAATACGGCCAGATCAGAATGGCCTGCCGGTGACATGGTTATCGGTGCTCCACCACCCACAGGGACGATCCGCATTGCTGTATCGTTGGCGGCAAGGTCCGCCCATCCAAGATACCCATCAGGATCCTGCTTGATGTGTACGGTGAATTCCGCGTCAGAATCTAACCTAGTCTGAGCATCATCAATCTCGACGCTCATAGGGTTATGGTTATCGAACCTGACGACTACGCATTCCTCAAGGCTGGTGATGGTCGCAGCAGGTGTTTCGCATTCACCATCGGTTACTCCAATAATCCAATCCATAGCGTGGTCATCCATGAATTGGCCGCTGATGACCCAGGTGTTTGTAGGTCCTTCAACAGCGTTAAGACCATAAGGAACATCAACCAGAGTCAGAGAATCACCATCCGCATCGCTTGCGACGACTGTTATTGGATCGATTGGGTCGCTGAACTGGACTGTCTGCGATGCAGGCGAAACGTAATCGATGACCGGGCAATCGTTTGCCGAATATATCAAGATACAGACATCAGCCCAATTCGATTCAGCGGAGCCATCAGTCGCCCTGTAGGTAAAACCATCGGTCCCATAATAGCCCGAATATGGAGTGTAGTTGAACGATCCGTCTGCTGATGGGTCCATGCTTAGTGTACCGTGCGACGGCAAGGTGAAATTATGAACAGTGAGGGAAGGCCCATCAATGTCGAGGTCATTGCTGAGAAGGCCACTGCCAAAACCAACGATAAGAGTGGTATCCTCATTCGTTGTGTACGAGCAATCAGCAACAGCTATCGGGGCATCGTTAACCGGTGACACATTGATGGTCATGTTAGCTGTATTGGCACTCCAAGCACCACCGGCTTGTACCTGGAAATCAAAGGTAGTGTAAGGTGAGCCATACTCATTGGCTGCGGGTTCGAAGGTGAGATTCGATATATCTGCTTCGTCAATTATGTATGGTGTAGTGAATATTGAGCCTGAATAGTTCAAAGTCCCATGCGAGGGTAGACTCACAATCTTCACTGCAGTCCGCGAGTCGCCATCAACGTCACTATATGGGAAATTACAGGCAGCAAAGGTCAGTTGGGTATCTTCAGACGTGCCTACAGTATTGTTGTTAGCCACTGGTGGGGTATCACCACCCCCACATACAGGGGGTCTCACCGCGATAGTGTAAGCAACCCATTGGGCTGAATCACCAATACCGAAAGGACCTGGGTTCTCTGAGCTAACGGTATTTATCCTAATAGCTGAGTGCATTCCGCAACGAGTAGTATGATTAGAGGAAATCGTACTTATCCCATCTACATAATCAGTCGGGTAAGTTGGGCTTCCACCTCCAAATTCTTGGCCCGCCACAGCTATCCAGAGAGTGTTTTCCAGGTCCCATCCACTAGGATTAAGACCGTATGGATCCGGTGATGTCGTGAGCCCCACAGCATCCGTCGAGATCTCTGGAGGGGTTGTACCATGCCAATTAGTTATTCTGTATACTTGTGCTACTGCCTCTTCACTATTGGATGTTGTGATATCAACACCGGTTCCGCCTTCTATCCCTGTGGCTACTCTATAATACGCGGACAGAGTACAACCATTTGCAGGTCTTGAGTCAAGTAGATTCCATCCAACAGGTGTAGTTGCATTCACACCATAACCATCGTTTGTGAAAAGCACGATAAGCAAATCACCAGCATCGACCGCTGTTGGCATACTAACATTGTGCGTTAGGGTGTTAGTGTCAAATGCTGTTTCTGTAACTGAAGCCACTACGGGAAGACAGGGCTCCTCTGTGCAACCATAGGTCGTTCTAAATGCGTAGTCTGTACCAGTGTGAATGATACCGGATCGAATTGCCGAACCATCTGCATATGAGTTAGTACCTGAGGAGAACCACATATGGCCAGTCCTGTTCGTAGACAGTTCTAATACATACAGGTTGCCAATAGATACAGATGACGGCGCGTCAAACTGGAAGTATACCCAGCCTGCCGTTGAGTGGTCTGGCTTTGTTTCATGCAATATCTGTGTTTTTGACGCGACTATTGGTCCAGTAATATTGCCTGAACGTATGTTTACCGTCAGCTCGGCGTATCCATCAAACATATCCGAGCCCCGGATATATACCTCTACCCCCTCAAGATTTGACTCTGACGGCACAAATTCTTGGCCTGTTGGTCGGTATCCGTAAATGGTGTACCAATTGGAGGTCCCATCATTGCTCTGATCTACGTTGCTTCTAATGCGGAAGTTATCAAATGCTGCGTCAAGGGGCCCCCAATATGTATTCAATGTGACATCCAATCTAACGGTTTGTCCGGCAAACGCCGAGACATCGGCCGAGAAAGGCGTCATATTGATGGCCACTGGGGAGGTGCCGTTTGTGGTCTGAAATAGTGTAGCCTTGATGCTATCATCCGAGACATCCCTGATATGAACCGCAAGAGACTGATTGCCCGAATCGAATTCACCAGCCCAATTTGTGTACCACATGTCCCAGTAAAGAGTGGTTGCACAAGGATTGAGGGTAATGTCCTGATACATCCTGTGTGTCTCTTCGCAGTTCTGTAGTTGATACGCAAGGTATTCGCCATCGGAGGCATGATAGGTGATGCTTGACACAGGACATTGCTCTACTAGAATCTCATCGAAGAAATCCCATGCACTATCGTTGCAGGAAATCGTCTGACCATCGGATGCAATTCCCCATGTGCCACAATCAGCGGCATGCCCACCATAAGCAGAGAATTCAAGTAATGTCCACCCCGTATAGTCTCCGGTTTCAAAACTGCCGTTGACAATTGGGCCAGCAACAGCAACGAATTCATCGGCTGCCAAGGCCGATATTGCCGTTCCCGCCGGACCGACAAAGGAATTGATTACGGTTCCGTCGTCAGGATCCACCTCATAGACGATGTCCGGTGCAATGTCTGGCTCCCAGAATCCGAGGAAAAGCGTATTCCTACTCGAGGAAAAACCCAGGCCATACAAACCGTAGCCCGAACCAACGGGAGCAGGGAACGAATTCAGAACCGCCCCGGTTTCATCATCAATTTCATAAATCGTGTTTGGTTCTTCCTCCGCGATGTCAAGCCCCATATAGCTAGGTACATCGCCATCCCCTATATTCACTACTCTGGCCACCAGCGTATAGGTGCCTGTCGAAATGGCTTCCCACGACCAGTCAATCCAGGGGGTATCCGGCCAATTGGCGTCTGTTGTATTCGCATAGAACACACGGTCTACTAACGTTGTGCCATCCATGACATCGACCGAGCATTCATCAATATATGGTTCGTCTGCATAATTCTCCTCCGTAGAGAAGAATGCCCGGCCTTCGATGATTTCTCCTGCGTCTATGGTGAAGTTCTGGCTTATGTAGGTAGATTCGTTCAGGGCGCCGTTTTCCAGGAGTGCAAAGTAGGCGCCCATCTCGGGATAATAGACAGTGCCATTCGAGCTTTCCCACGATGTCTCAACCGAGGCATTTCCGCCGCTTCCTGTATAGACATTCCAGCCGGTGAAATTCCCCGCTTCAAAACCCTGGTTGGTCATATTAAATGATGGAGATGGTTCTCCTCCGCTGTTTGAAACAAAGAGGCTGTCCCTTGTGCCGGCAAATGTAAGTCCTCCAATCAAAGGTATACCAGGTTCTAAGGTCGTGATGTTTGCTCCGCTGTCTGGATGGAGCACATGTATAGTGGCATTGTCTCCATATCCCAGCGCATATAACTTGTCACCGGAGAATCCTAGGGCATCAATCCCCTCCCATGTTACTGGCCCAGTGAACTGATTCAGTATGGCCCCACTCGAAGGATTGATCTCGTAGATGTCATTTGTGTCAATGGTGGTAAAGAACATTCTTCCGTTGCCGTAGGCCAATCCGTCGCCACCTCCGTCAGTGGCCGTTGGCGTCGGTATAGTATTCAGCACAGTACCCGTCGATGGGTCGAGTTCGTAGATTGTACTGTTGCCGCCATCAACCATGAATAGCCTACCTCCGGTCACGGTGAAGGAAAGCGTCTCTTGAGCCGAGTCATAGCTACCCATGATCTTACTGCCGGAGCCTGAGTAAGAGATAGAAGCGGACGCAATTGAGTTTAAAGTAATGCTATAGACACCAGGGGTTGTCAGAGTATGGATGAACGAAAGACTATCATTATATTCGTTGCCGATAGTGTAGTTAGAGCTAGTCACGTTGTTTGCTTCATAATGCCAATCGTGTTCAAGATTGCCGGGATTAAGCCAAAGGTCACAGCTTAGTGTTGTTTCCAGAACGTATTCTCCGCCATCATTGACACTGGCGTTGGCTACGGAATGGACGTAACCCTCTACGTTTATTGTGTCGCCTACGCTGAATACTTGTCCCGAGCTAGAATCGCCGTTGATTTCGATAACAAGTGGATCAACATCAGCGTCGGCGTGCACATCGCCGTTAATAGACGCTGTCCCGTAGTAAGCCAAACTGAATTTGATATTGTTATCGTCTATCATGCTCTTCGGAATAGCGAATTCACAGGTCTGGTGCTTGTAGGTGACCTTGCTGGTCAACCCAAACCCGGACTCGCCCCAAGTGTTATCGAAATCATCAATGCGGAATACCTGCTCTGAGCCATCCGATTGCAGTATCCTTATTTCAGCCCAGTCTTCTCCGTATTCGTTAGTATTGTCGATTGTCACGTCGAGAGAAAAATACACGTACTGTTCGTCATCGCAAACGTAGATATAGGTATATCCGTCCGGATGCCCCGAAGAAGGCTGCCAGTAAGGACAGTAAAGAGGAACGGTACCATCAGTTTCAGGTATCAGGCCATCAACGGCTATCGAGCCCATGTTAGAGCCCACCTCATAAGTCGCATATCCGATCTCAGGAAACCGGAAAGGTAGACCATGGCCATATTCATTTGCCGTAAGATACACTGTCACACTGCCATATCCAGCGGGTACGTCCCAGGATACCTCGATCTCTTGCTCGTGAGCTATCACAACGTTATGGTCTAACTCCAGGATATCCTCCACGATGCTCTGGCCGCTCTCTGTGTACCAAGCATATTCGGGAGTGAGTTCTTCGCCATCGACCATCAGACTGATCTGATCGATATCTGCGAATGGTGTACCTACCTGGACTATTCGTAATGCGACTTTCCCGTCAACCACATCCACGGTGAATGCCTCCGTGCTGTACTGTACCTGGAATTGATGCTGATAAATCTCTTCCCAGGTTTCACCAGTCCATTGACTGATGTGAAAACCACTGTCGGAGGAGCCCGCCCCAACTACAGCTGCGGGCAATAACGCGATAATAAGTGCTCCGACGATGCAGATTGATGCCAACATAGACTTGCCAAATATCTTGTGTAACGTTCTCACTAGTACCTCCTTTAGTGCATTGAACCTTGATGGAATTTAAGTGGTCAGGACTTCATCTCGTCCGATCTGTTACCTCCTTTCGGGAAATGAGTAACCGACCCTATTTCACTTTGGTTTGACTGCCAGCTCTCCGCCACACGGGTGACCATCTGCACGTGATGGGTCGGTGTTTCTCAGCAGTACGCCACAGTTACGAGCATATCTTGGGTTGAGATAGTCATAAAATGATATGGACAGCCCCTGATATGATCACCACTTGAGCCAAATCGCCCAATCTTAGCGCATCCAGCCAATAGCTGTCAAGGTGACTTATCTTCACGGTACCTACCAAAACATACAATTGTCTGCAATCTACACATATTGACCATGCCTTTGCGGGTTGCCGCGGACTATTGACAAAGTCGGCTTTCTATGTGGGGGTGGGCGTTCAGGTTACCGGATTTGGAGCAACGGAACCACTTGACTCTCTGCCCAGCGCTCCCTGGTGCAGCTGTACACTTATCAGGCACCGACATGCCGGCACTTCGCCATGGACGCGGCTCAGCTACTAGGGTGTTTTGTTATGGTCACTGTGTCACTGATTGTAAGGACGAGTACGCTGTATTGTTGATACTATACGGCGGTGATATAATGGTAAGTGAGGTATTATGTAAGAGCTAGATTATGGTGGGGGTTTTAGGGCAGATGTACGACTACAATACCGCGGAGAGCTAGCAGACGAGAAAGGGAGCTAATGGAGAAGGAGGTTAAAGATCTCATGGGAGGAAGATTTAGACTAATAACACAGGTATTTTGCGTACTGGTGCTGACATTGAGTCTGGGTTTGGCGACGTCCATATCGGTGATGGCCGCTGAATTCCCCAGTATCTCACCGACGACCGCTGAATACGACCTCGATGATCCGGCTGAAGTGATGACCGCTATCACATGGGGCATCGGGAGCAACATAGTAGCGGTAACCGATGGCGACGGCAATCTAATACGGGGTCTGACCAGAGACTACATAGTACTGGTTAAGCATCTGATCATCTTGAATTCCTATCTGGAAGATGAGCTTACGTATATCGGTGACAGTGTGGAGCTAATCATAGAATTCGATGTCGGTGCTGCCAGTTTGACTATCACAGCAACCGGTACGCAGCCCGCAATCTCTCCGACAACAGCCCAATACGATCTCGGTGATCCGGCTGATGTCAAAACTACCGTGAGCTGGGGCATAGCCACATCAGTGGCCTCAATCGTGGATGATGATGGACACACTCTGACGAGCACCCAGCGTAGCGTGACTGGCGCAGAGGTGTCCATCCGTAGCACATACCTGGCAGGCAAGCTCGATGAAATCGGTGACGAGGTGGTGTTGACAATCAATTTCAATCGGGGCAACTCTGCCACGTTGACTGTCACAGCAACTGGTACGCAGCCCTCAATCTCTCCGACAACAGCCCAATACGATCTCGATGCTCCGGCTGACGTCAAGACCACCGTGACCTGGGGCATAGCCGCGTCGGTGGCCTCAATCGTGGATGATGATGGACACACTCTGACAAGCATCCAGCGCACCGTGAGTGGCTCGGGCGTAACCATCCGCAACACGTATCTGGCTGGTAAGCTCAATGATATCGGTGATGAGGTGTTATTGACAATCAATTTCAATCGGGGCAACTCTGCCAATTTCACTATCACAGCAATCGGCAGTCAGCCCTCAATCTCTCCGACAACAGCCCAATATGATATCGACAGCCCTGCTGATGTCAAGACCACGATTACATGGGGTACTGCCTCCAGTATAACTTCCATCGTGGATGATGATGGACATACTCTGACCAGCACTCAGCGGGTCATCAGTGGCACGCAACTAACCATCCGGAGTACTCAATACCTGGCAAGCAAGCTGACAGATATCGGTGACAAGGTGGTGCTAACCATCGGATTCAATTTCGGTGAAGATGTGGCTTTTGAAATCACGGCTACCGGAGTCAATGCCGTGATCTCTCCGCAAACAGGACAATACGACTTAGACAGTCCAGCTGACGTGGAGACCACGATTACATGGGGCACTGCCACTAGTGTAACATCTATCGAGGATGATGATGGGCACACCCTGACAGGCAGCCAGTATACCCTGACTGCTGTCACTCCCGGAGTGTCGGCGGATTTGACCGTCCTGAACAGTACATACCTGGCGGGGAAGCTCACGGATATCGGGGATAGTGTGGCGTTGACCATCAAGTTCGATCTGGGCGCCGATGCCACTCTGACCATCACGGCCATCGGAATTCAGCCAAGGATCTCTCCACAGACAAGAGAATACGACCTGGACAATCCCTCGAATGCTGTATCCACCATAACCTGGGGTACCGCCACCACCATAGTCTCCATCGTGGATGACGACCAATATACGCTAGTGAAGGACGCTGACTACACGGTGACCGCTGTCGACGCCGACAGTGCCACGCTGACCATCCTGGCGGAGCCTTACATCGAGGGCAAACACATGGACATCGGAGACAGAATAGTCCTGACCATCAACTTCAATGTGGGTGCCGATTCCACTTTTACCATCACGTCCGTGGGAACTCAGCCGGGCATCCTTACGGTAGCGGCCGATTACGACATCATTGACCGGAATGATGTGACAACCTTCGTCACTTGGGGCAGTGCCGCCTCAGTAGTCTCTATCGTGGATGATAGTGGATACCTGCTGGGGGCAGGCATGCACTACACCGTGACTCCCGTTACCCCTGGGGTATCTGCGAATCTGACCATCCTGGCTAGTACATACCTGGCGAGCAAGCTCAGGATGTTCGGAGAGAAGCTCGTGTTGACCATCGGCTTTGACGTTGGTACAGATGCTACCTTGACCGTCACTGTGCCTCCGGTATGCTTCATCGCCACCGCAGCCTATGGCACGCCGATGGCGGAGGAAATACAAATCCTCCGTGACTTCAGAGATGAGTGCCTGCTGACTAACCCGGTGGGGCAGGCCCTGGTACATATCTATTATAGAGTAAGCCCGCCAACAGCTGAGTTCATAACCGAGCATCCCAGCCTGAAGCCCGTAGTGAGAGCCGGCCTGTTGCCTGCTGTGGCGGTGAGCGCCCTAGCGGTCAATACTACACCTGTTGACAAGATGGTTGTCATAGGCGTGCTGGTGCTGGTTGCAGGGGCAGGGGCAGTATGGGTGACCAGGCGGCGACGCAGAGGCTCGCAATATACCTGAGGGTAGATAGCTCGATCCGGCGAATATAGGAATACCGCCACCCTGCGGTAGCGTTCTTTCAACATATTTGTGTTTGTTCTCAAGACTGTTTAGTGATCGCCGTGCCCCTGACTTGGGAGAAGGGGCTCTAGAGGCTGTCCTCAACAGAAAGAAGGATTCAAAGCCAGAAGAGAGAACACTGTGGTAGCACCCCAACTAATGCCAGGCACAGCCTATGTCATCCGTCGTATGAAGTACGAGGATATCTCCCAGGTAGCCCAAATTGACAGAGAGGCTTTCCCCGGTGAGTGGGTGTTTCGCTCTCAAGCAGCATACAGGCAAGACCTCGACAATCCCTCCATCCGCTACATAGTGGCCTGCAAGGACAAGGACGCCACAGAATCCGCACCGCAGGATATGCCAAGGCCTCCTTGGTACAAACGGCTTTTCAGTTATGAGCGTCGTCTTAGCACACGAGAACATATTGTTGGCTTCTCAGGGTTCTGGATGATGATGAGGGAGGCGCACATCATTGCCATCGGCGTGAGAAATGGCTATCGTCAGCTGGGCATAGGTGAAAGTCTACTCATCGCGACTATCGAGCTAGCGCAGGTATTGGATGCTAACTTGGTCACTTTGGAAGTGCGAGCTTCCAACAAAGTAGCGCAGGAGCTCTAT
>Ga0180437_10011909_pt1 | contig 10362 bp, 3 predicted proteins | sample SS_ome_4_FD_132410 | JGI IMG/M metagenome (GOLD analysis project Ga0180437, IMG submission 132410) | Hypersaline lake sediment archaeal communities from the Salton Sea, California, USA - SS_3_D_1 metaG | ecosystem: Environmental > Aquatic > Non-marine Saline and Alkaline > Hypersaline > Sediment... | reverse complement strand
ATCGCTGGTCCATCAGCTGTTCCTCCAACTGTTAGTGGCTATGTAAATGGAGAGTGGCACGATGTTGACATAGCTGAACCAAATGACATTCAGCATTTTTGGTATGATTCTGTTCCTAACAGAACAACTTTAGCGGAGACAGCATCTGGTGTTGATCATGATCTCTTCTCCTTTACTACCGATGGAAGCACTGTCGCCTCAGGGCTATGGGAGCACCACCTGGGTGCTGGTGCTATTTATGTTACTGCAGTAGGGGGCGTTAAGTATTTAGAGGTGATTGAGGATGAGCTCAGGAGAGCAAAGGTAGTTCTCTGGGGAGTAAATAGGCAGGGTCAGGAAGATACCGAAACAATTATTTTCCCATGGCCTATGAGACAAAGAAGTATTAAAGAATGGAAAAAGATTACTAGAATTGAAACTCTTGATATGGAAGACGGTGTTCAGATTTTTCTTAAGTCTGGAGACTTTACAGAAGAAGACTACAGGGACTTTTGGAATATCAGATATTCTCCTGATCGTAATAAGGTCGATGATTTCTGGGGACTAGGTAGCCTTGGGGAAGGCTCTACCCTAGAGAGAATTGGTTATGTTTCCGATGAGTGGCAGCAGTATGTTATTGGCTTTACTGACAAAGAAGCAAAAGAAGCATGGGAACTACTAGATGAATGGGAGCTTCCTGTTAGTGGTGTAGACTTAGCCTTGCAGCCATTCTCGGATAACGTATGGGTTACTACTGCCTCAGGACTAATTCATTGTTATGACATAGAAAGCAAGATGGCAGATAGCCTTGACTTAATCAGAGATCGGACTCCAGGCTCTCATGTACAAATTGACATTAGCCCTAAGTGGTTGTTATTAGGAGAGGATATAGACTTTGTTCCATGGCATGCTCGTCCTATTCAAGAAATAGTCAAGTATCGTCTATGGTATCAGACACCCGGTGGTGTAAGGTATGGACTTCTTGATGGCTCTCCTGTTGGATTTGACACTAATTTCTGGGTCGTAGGTCGACAGCTCAAGAGAACTGTTGCAGATCTTCAGACAATTACAGCAGTTGAAAGAGGAGAGTATTTGCTTGCTCTTGAGGCTGTATTCGATGATGAGTCTACCCACACAGAGAAGGTCTTGGTCTCAGTAAACTATAAGATCCCCAGAGGAACTATAGATGTCAGTTCGTTTGTAACGGATCCTATTATAGGTATTGACTTTGATGCAGACCAAGCTATGTGGGTACAAACAGCTGATAAGTACTATAAAATTGCTCTTCACACAGATATAATGCTCATAGACTACACAAACAAAATCCTATACTTTAAGGAACCTTATGAAGAGGTAGCGGTGGAAACCAGTGGCTAGGCAGACTTTTACTCCTGAACCATATTCTGTTTTTAATGAGTTTGACCAGCAGGGTCTATTGCTGGGGCTTCCTAGGCTACGTGAGGAAAGAAATCCGGAGTATAAGTGGCGCTTGCTAGATGTTTTTATACATAGAGCTAGCTCTACATACGAAGGTCTCATCTTTGGTATTACGCGAGAGCTAGGCCTGAAAGTTATTGAGGCTGTAGAGATTACTCCCGATCCATTTTTACCCATGCCAGCGGTTGTGTTTAAGGATACCTTGTGCACCCTGTATAGCGACTTTGAAAACGATGTGGTGGTTGATGAGTTTGATAGATTTGAGATTGACGGAGGCTCTTATACTCTGTCTGAGCTCGTGGCTAATATTAACGCTACGGGATCTTTTACCGCGACCCTTCTTGATGACGCAAATGGCGAAGATAGGTCTATGACCATTTTTAACCAGACTTCTGTTGAGATTGTTCCCCAAGAAGAGCTAGCTGGTAAGGGAGCTCGCATCAAGCTCGAGCACGAGAATCTTATTCCTGGAACCATTGGAATTACTAGCTCTAACTTGGTTGAGAGAGTCTATTCAGAGATTGAGCTAAATTCCACTGGGAGATACTATATTGATCTCGAGGCAGGTCTAATCTTAACTACGGTTGCTCCTGAACCAGGCTCTATTATTAGATACCAGTGGCGAAATGATCAGTTTGTTGTAAAAGCAAGCCCTGTCATTATCCATAATCTACAGTCAGACAACTTCAAGTCTAAGATGTTCGAGCAGTTAGATAGTGAGACCTATGGTATCCCAACTCCGCTTGGAGCTGACATTATTAACGAACTTCTGACGGTCTTCCCGTCGAGCTGGGGGACATAATGGCAAACTATTCCATTGAAGTAGATGTCCTTGAGCATATTTACGGTACAGTTTTGGCAAGAGAGGTAGGGCACGAATCTATCTATGTAGACGTACCTCATCCTGCCACAAATCAGACAATTGGTGGATGGGAGTGGGACCGCTCAACATGGCCATCAGATGTACAATTTGATGCGCTTGAGCACGTACCAGCTCTATATGACGCAAGCGTTTCTGGACTAAACCTCAGCTATTGGCAGGGTGGTATTGGTGATGGAAACGATCTTTTACTTCTTAGCATTGAGAATGAGGTCTACTCAGGGGTAGACATCTGGACTCCAAAGATATTCCATGGCCACTTCTATCCCGGCTATGAGGAGTGGTATCTCTACAGTGACGATTATCAGACTGAATATTTTACAGCTAGTGGAATTGCTGTTGGGCGTCAGTATCTTGATATGCAACATATTCCTAAGGCTGGAGTCCCACTTCAGGTACGCAGGTATCGATACAATTCTCTGACTGGACAGTATTCGATTGACCTAGATCTCGAAAAGGTTATTGAGTTTGAAGCCTCTGGGATGAATTACCAGTTTATAGTTGATACGAATCAGATTCCACCGCGTGTTTGGCTAGATGATGATTACTCGGAAGAAATCGGACAGGCCCTAAGTCCCGTTAGTGGTGTAGTACCACCGGGAGACTTAATTGGAATGGAGAGTATTGGCCTCTCGACAGGCCAGCCGTCCCAGGAATTCTTTAGCGAATATTCTCCGATAGACCGTTCCGCCATAGTTGAGCTCTGGTCTCATGTTGGCGGTACTGATATGATTCAGTGGGAGGTAATCCATCCTCTCGATGATTTTACGACTAGTGGATACCAAGTAAAGGTAGATTACGACACCGGGTCATTCCAGTTTGGTTCAGTAGTTCCGGTGATTGGTCGAGCTCTAGTTGCTAGATATACAAAGGGAATGGCTCTAATGTATGAGCCTCAGTGGGGAAGAGATTATATTTTGGCTCCAACTGCTAACGTTAATCCAATTGCAGCTGCTACACACCGGGGATTTATTCAAGCAGGTACTATTCCTTCCGAGCCTGCCTCAATTACTCTTGAAGCTGAGCTCCCTGGAACTTCAAATCCTGCATATATTATCAATCTAGGAAATAACTCAGGTAGGATTATTGCTACCGTGAGAGACCCATCGGGTAATCCACTCGAGGGCCACGAAGTTTTGTTTGAGGTTGAGAATCCACAAATCGGTTATTTCGGCGGGACAAACCGTACGATCACAGCTGTAACTAATGCCGAAGGACAGGCTAAGGTCTTCTACAACTCTCCTCGCACTATCCAGGATGTTGGACAGGCTACTACAGAGGTAGGATATTCAGGTGCTAATACAGTTATGTATGTAGATAATATCCCAGACCCTGGAACTCTTACAGACTTGTTCTTCTATAAGGTTCATGAGACTGATGATGTCCTTGGAATAGAAGATACTCAGATATCTACTTACTATACGGACTTCTTCGATGAAGAAGATATTGTGGGAGATACAGCTACAGAAGACTGGGAGGGGACTCACCGTGCTATCCATGGGATGTTAACCCCTGTGTCCTATACTTCTGAGGAGCTAACTGTAGGAAAGAAGACGATTCTTTTAACTAGCGATAGAAGTACTGTAGTAGATCCACATACTGGTAATGTAAGGAGCTCTTCTCCTTATCCTCTTAGTCCACTACAGCCAGATGTAATTGATGATGTTGGCACAGATACTGAGCCAAGGCTCAAGCTAACATTCCAAAATCTAGCTCTGCCTTTAATTGGAACTAATGATACGAAGGCCTACTTTATTGTGGGAACCTCGAGAACATCGCTGATTGCTTCCACAACCAGTGCTCGTACTCGTAAGACTATATATAGTAATTCTATTGGCATGTTAGTTGAGATTCCATCAACATTGAATGGAACCTATCAAGCTGAGGAACTAGGAGATGCACCATCAGGTCTTATGACTGCAGTAACCGACGTGCGTCTGCTCTCAGATGTTCAGATTCTAACAACCTCTGGACTCGACACGTTCTATGAGGATTACCTAGAGGAGAGAGTATGGACAGGCCCAGCATCCGGATACGAGACTTACCCTGATTGGTTTAGAAGAACTAGAAGAGGAGATACAGTGGGGCTTGCACAAACAAGCTTCTCGATGGAAACTATACTATTGGATCCTGCTCTGGATACCGTAGCTGGCGAAATTCCGCTAGGCTTTAGACTCAAGTCTTCTGGCATTAGGTTGGCTTCTGTGCTAGATCAGGTAACATACATTGACCCGAACGACCACCTACCGAGTGGGTACTTTCCGGTATAATTTGGAGGAGTTATGGCTGACAAGTTTAGGCGCGTTATCCCACTAAAAATCACTATGAGTGATGGGGAACAGCCTACTGCACAAAAGATTACTGCTATTGGAGAGCAGGTTAGAGTTGGAATGGGTATTGTCGAGAGAGCTCTCGGCGATCTCTGGAACCAATCAGGAGACTCAGTGCTACTGAATACTCCACTTCAAATCCCTAACCTGGCCCGCATCATCGGCCAGAACAAGGAGCTGAATCCTACCATTTATCCTCCAGGAGAGGAGTTTCTCTACATAGAGTATCTCGGTAGCAAGTTCGAAAACCTGACCGAAGGCCATCTCCTATTTCCTCCAAAGGACACTAGTTGGTACGATGCTACCAACTCGGCTGGTATCTTCTCGAGCGCCGTACAGCAGAAGACTACTGAGTCTGACGTGCAGACTGCTGGAGACTGGTGGGTAGATACCGAGACGGGGCGTTTCCGTGTAGGCACGCCTCTCACAACCTCCGATATTCTTGCATACTATGTAGACCCAGATGCTGACTGGCATCGCACTGAGGACATTCTACCTGGTGTCATTCCAGACCCAAGGCAGGCTGACTTTGAATATCTGCGTGTGTCAGAGCCAACTGCGGGAACATACTACATTCACCTTCCACCGCGTCGCCCTCTTACTCTAACCAATAGAGAGGCTCCTGTTCGGTATCCGCCAACAGGCGGCGCAGAGCAGACAGCTAATGAGGGTACCGGAACCTCGGCTCCTTGGAGCTATTGGCACGATAGTGGGGCTGCTTCTGCAGCAGCCTTCTACCGCTATCAGCTGCCGAAGGAGATGTTGGACCAATGGGGAAGCTACTCGAGCGGTGACCAGCTGCCAACAGGCTTCCTGTGGTTGTATGACACAGCTACCCAGACAATCGTTGAGGACGCATTATTCTACTATCCTGCCTCTGGAGACCCATGGGTCCTCGAGGTGAGCTCGGATACATTTGATCTCAGTGCTCTTGTAACAGCGGATGAGACCGAACCTAGCTACAACAGCGGTTTGGTTCTAATCACTGCCGGCGCTCCTCTAGCACGAATCCTCACTAATCTAGTTGTAGCAAATGAGCTACATAAGCACGACGGAAGCTCTGTGCTGGATAATCCTGTCAGCCACGCGGATCTCATGGACGTAGATCCTCCAACTAGTGACTACACCGGAGAGAGCCATAATACTCTTTATCCTAGCTATCTCCCTCCTTGGGGAGGCAGCAAGTGGGCTAAGGATAATCATACATCTCTGCTCAGCCGAGTTGGCGCGCATGCCTCTACTCCACGTGACCAGTACAATAACGCAATGCTAGGTGATCTACTCCTAGCGAACGCTGATACTAGTGGAGCAGATGACTACATCAATAATGCCCTGCCAGACAACTCGTTCAAGATGGTATTTGGTGATACTGACGGCTCGTTTGTCCGTGGTACTCCTGGTGGACAGGTTCAAGTAAATTCCATCGAGAATGACATCTTGAAGCTTACCAATGACAACACCGTAGAGGAGTGGGACTTCACTCTGCAGTCATCTGGCTCTGAGGATGGAGCTCTGGTGATTCACCGCTCTGCTAACACCAAGAGGTTTGCTCTTGCTATTGATGGCACGGTCTACATGGGGTCTAACCACAACGGCTATGTTTTGAATCCTCCAACAGACTCCGCTGTTATCATCAGAGCTGAGAACTATCCAGCTCTCACTACCTATGATGGCAACTCGAATAACAGAGGAGCCAGTCTAGCGACTTGGTCATCAGGCGAGACTTTTCTTTCATGTGCTGACGATTTTGCAGATAACAACCGTACTGGCAACAGCTTTATGAATATCGGTGGCCATTCTGGTGTGCGGTTGCGCTATGGAAGCATTGGAAGCAGTCCACAGAATAAGGGAACCATCGGACTAGAGCTTGACGCCACTGGCGTGATCTCAATGACCGGAGATTTGTTCGTAGCTAGCGGGCTAAACGTCGGCGAGCAGTCTGTACTTGGAGATGTCGTTGCAAATATTGCAACCGCAATTAATGATACCGATACCAGGCTAGAGGTACGTGGTGACGAGAATGACATCATCTATTCTAGAATCCATAATGTGAATTCTGGTGTCACTGCTGGTGCTGCTCTCGACCTATGGATCGACAGTGCTAATGTTGCTACCTTCAGAACTGCATCTAGTGCGCTTGAAGGCCTTGAGATTCTTTCTAGGGTACAGGGCGATCCGATGAGCTTGTGGGTTCGAGAGTCAGGAGGGACATATAGAAAGAGCCTCCATCTTGATTCAGATGGAGATGTTGGATTTGGTCTAGCATCTGCAACAAACCCATCCTATAAGTTCCATGTGGTTCAGGAAGAAGACGGGACTGAAATTCAGGCTGCTTTCTTTACTCCATCAATGCCAACTACGGCAGATCGTACCTACAGGTTCGGTCAGGATACCAGTGACTGCGCAACAATTGGTTTTTCTTCTACTACTACTACAGAACATGCATTTCTTGCCAAGGGTGCCGGTGGCGCATCAGATAATGCTCTTTATATAGATGTGCTTGGAAATGTAGGTATTGGTCTCAAGGATGCTGAGAATAAGTTAGAGGTTGATGGAAGCATCAATGTTCGTGGAGACGGCAACAGTCTAATCTTTTCAGCTGATCCTATTCCAACTCCTGGTGGCACCACCAAGGAGCATATCTGGTTCGAGTGGAATGATACTGGCAGTTCATCCCAGCTTACTGTTAGAGGTCGATACGATAATGGCGGTTGGACAAATGGTAATACAATCGTGACCCTTAGGGGTGATGCTGGTCTAGACGGTCAATATAAGCTCATTTCTAGTGGGGGACTACATTGTAGCTGGTATTTCCGAGCGGCAAGTCTTGCTTACTTCGAAAGTAACGTTCAGTTTGAAGGCTTTATCAATGTATACGATAAGCGCAGGACTAGCGGAGAGGTCCTAGGTTGGGTCTATCGAATGAATAGTATTGACCCTCAGGCTATCGATAACTCAAGACTAGCATCTGTTATGGAGGACTTCTTGGGGCCAACTACGATTCAAGAGCCATTTGTTCTTTACAGCAATGGGTCTGGAACAGACAGTAGATTGAATGAGCCTAACGGAGTTATTCGTCTTGTGGCCGCAGCAAGTATTAGCAGCTATGAAGAAATCCGCATAGGGGCAGGGACTAATGGTTTACAATACCTTCCCTTCAATCTAGATAAATGTCGACATGTAACCTTTAGAGTTAGAGCTCCAGTTGCGCCAATTAGTAATACATATGGATGGGAAGTTGGAATTAAGAGTGCGGATGCAGCAGGTAATGAATATACCGGAGGAAGACTGTACTTTTTTAACGGCTTTAGGACAACTGGAGCCTGGGACGATGTTCATATCCGTGATGGAGCTTCAGGAAATACAGACCTGGGCATTCAGTGGGGTACCACAACTTGGTGGGAGTTCCGTTTCGATCTGACTAGCGGAGCCTCTAGTGTTCGTCTGTATTATAGGACTGATACTGATACAACATGGACTCGTGTTTCTGGAACCTATTCTCTACCTGAAGTAGATGGTACACCAGATCCTCTGTTCTATACTCCATTTGTACGTGCTTGGGGTAGTGGTACAGCTGGAGGTACAGTAGATATCGATTTCGTTAAGGCTGTTTGGGAAAGAGACTAAGGAGTAGATAGTGCCAGCAGGGATTACCTATTTAGGACATACATTTGATATTAAGAGTATCGAAGGGAAGAAGTATTTTATAGATACCTCAGTGAACGTTCTCAAACGAAGGGAAGAGCTCTCTTATCATACTGGTGTTCCAAAGAATGTAGCTAATATTGCCTTCGTGGGAGCTGATGAAGTAGATATGGGGATTAGTCTATCTATTGCTGATCGCTCTACTTCTCTAGTTGCGAATAGACCAACAACAGCAGCTATTACTACAATTTCTGGAACAAAGATCTTTGAGATAGCTACCGAAAGGTTTCTAGTCACAGATGTCTTTAGTCAGACTATAGCTACACTTACTCCTACTCCTCTGTTCTATAAGCATGTATTGAGTGATGAAAACCTTCGACGTGTGGGTGGTGGAGATGAGAGTATCCATCCTGATGTAAAGCTAGTTGACGTAGAGATTCTCAATGTCTTTCAGGAGCCTATTGGAGTAGCTGAACTTTCCGTGGACTATGATGAGGGAGTTATCTACAACAATCTTCTGTCTGAATATCTAACTACTGGCGACTATACTGTCTACTACGTGAAATATACAGTGAATGATAATGGCGTTGTCTATATGTATATTGACCTTCTGGACAACCAACCAGTCTACCGTCTAGCTACGTTCGAGGACCTTACTCCTCTATTGACCATCAAACAAGATGGTCGCAAAGTCTATCTTATTCAAGAGACTATTGGTGGCTTTGAGGTGACTTTACCTGTAGTAGGAACCTATGCTTATAAGGCATCTGATAGTGCTAACATCGAGATAATAGAGCCAACAGGAAGCGCAGCTGATGATCCTTGGTACATTAGGATTAGTGCGGGCGATTTCCTTACGAATGTTCAGGGTACTACTTATCGCTATCGTATTGCAGAGTTCTTGTCTCAAACCTTCACTCCATATCCGCCTATTAAACAGGTCGGCGGTGAGATTTCTTCTGTGCTATCACAGACCCTAGTAAAGCTCGATAACGCTAACATCATTGAGTCTGATACTGATCTTCTCTATGTCTCTATGCTCATTAATGATGCCGATGGCGAGGGCGTAGCTGCATTTACTACTGACCCGTTTCTTGCTGATACGATTGCCGCAAATGGTGCTGCCTATAAGATGTGGAATACTACTACTCGATATGGCATCAAGAGCATAGACCACAAGTCTGGCTTTGTGGATATTGATGGGTTTGAGTTTGAAGACACCCAGGAGGTTGTCTCTACGTACTTTTTTGAAGAGCAGTACTACGCGTTCACTGACATTAACTTTAATCCTATCAGTAATAGAGATATTGTTAATCGTCGTATTGCTCTGTTCATTGACCCAGAACTGACAACTGCCTCTAAGACGCAAACTCTGTACTACCTGGCTATAGATGACTCTGGAAGAGTAATAGAGTCTAATTGGAGTGAGTTTGACAATGATACAGAGACTCTAAGTGGAGTAGAGCTCTACTATGAGCTCAAGCCCGATTGGAAACCAGATGGTCCATATAATCTCTTTGTTGGTGGAATGTCTGTTGAGGAGGCGTCTGGCGTCTTCTTGATTCTAGGAGATGTTACTGTAGACGAGGGTCAGGATATTGATAATCTGACAACTTTGGATACACGTATCCGTGGTGGTGGACTAGCTGAGGATACTCTCGAAGAAGCTCTTGAAATTCAGCCTGAGGCTAGGTGGTATGCTGACCAGGGTAGATGGGATGGTGTTCCTTATCCAAGGAATGCGAACTATCTTGTAGAGGTTCCTGTGACCCTACTCGAGGGAGCTGGAGGAACCTTTAGAAGTAACGAAATTCGACAAGTTGTTGAGCGTCATACTGCTGCTGGTGTTTATGCTGCTATTCGGGGCTATGGAATCAACATCGTCCTTCAGAAGCTACAGATGGGTTCTGTTGTCCTTGGCTGGCAAGGTACTGGAATTGGTGGCTTGGATGTAAAGTATAACGTCTACTACTCTACCCAGCCCAACGGCCCATGGACGCTTTCAAATACTACCCCAATTGTTCATGTGGATGGTGGTGGAGAACATACAATTACTGGTTTGAAGTATAACTCCCTGTATTATGTATCTAT
>Ga0180437_10011908_pt1 | contig 10362 bp, 4 predicted proteins | sample SS_ome_4_FD_132410 | JGI IMG/M metagenome (GOLD analysis project Ga0180437, IMG submission 132410) | Hypersaline lake sediment archaeal communities from the Salton Sea, California, USA - SS_3_D_1 metaG | ecosystem: Environmental > Aquatic > Non-marine Saline and Alkaline > Hypersaline > Sediment... | reverse complement strand
ACGACGTGACATCCCAGGCGATTGGCTTCCAGCAGCGGCGTGCCACCGCCCATAAAGGGGTCACCGACGATGAGGGGGCTCAGGTCGTGGCTGCTGAAAAAGCGAGCAGGCAGCGGCTGCTCATCCCCGAACTCGGTCAGCAGCAGGGCGCGAAAGAGCGTGCCCGGCCGGCGGGCGAACCACTTGTGTACGCCGATGACGGGGCGATAATGTTGTTGGATTTGCTTCTCCCGTTGGGCTAGTTGGGCCACAAAGGGCACGTCAAAGTCTTTCTCGATCATACGTCTCCAATTGATGAAAACAGCGGCTTAGTTCCCGCCCGTAGGTCACAGTGGTCACTCGTTCTTTTCACGATGCGCCTCGCTGCCACACCTCTTAATCCAGCAGCGTCTCGGCCAGTACGCCGACCCACCTTGCTAGTACCGTTCGGCTGAGCTCTTCGACGGGGCTCAGGGCAGGGCTCAGGACCAACTCACGACGAGCTTCGGGGACGGCGTGGGCAGTGATGACGAGGGCACGCGCTGCGTTGCCCCCTTTCTGAGTCAAACTCAAAACGGCGCCACCAGCCAACTGCACTGTGAAAATGCACACCGGAATACGAGGATGCGTGGGTCTCAGGCTTGAGAATGTGCACACTTTGGTCATTCTGATCTCACAAACCCAGCGCCCTTGAAGAAATCTATTACCATGCCTCTCTTCAACTCGTCATGGCAGAATTGGTTGCGATAATTGCGCAAGCAACCGTAACAACTCGTGTTGCGCTGTTCGCCACCGCACTCGCAACACTCCAGTTTCTGCAATGCAGCTTTCAGAACACTTATCAGCGTATCCTCATTGCGAGCAATGCGCCGGACATGGCCAGCCCCTCCGGGAACCTCATCGAATAACACCAGGGCAGGCGTTGACGGATCGCCCGCGTAGGGGTATAGACAACCATCGAGGTCTCGGCGGTCAATGTCAAGCCCCTCACTTGCGCCTTCAAGCAAGGCGTACAACAGCGAGAGCCAGAACCCGCGCTTGGCGTTGGCGTATCCTTCAAATCGCAACTGAAGGATGTCAGTTTTGAATTCGTGGCCGAGATAGAAACGAGTGAGAGTTCCGTAACAATCGGTCCGCCACGGCGTTTGGTGAGGTTTCGACACCGGTTCATTACCCAGGAGCGTGTAGCCGCAGTTGCGACACACTTTGAAACCTTGGTACCCGGCATGATTTATGACGGCCAATTCCCCCTCAGAAGCAGGAATGGCAACGAGAACTATTTGTCCTACCTGCAGCGCTATCCTGTCGCCTTCCTTTGATTCTCCTGAGTAGTAGGTTCGGGTTGTGTACGTTCTTTCCGGTCTCGCTTCACCAGGCTTAACCGGTGGCTTTGTGCTCGCGATAAAGCCAAACTCGGGGACCAAAAAGGTTCCTTTATCTCTACCCTCCAACGGCCGCTTGCAGGCCCTGCAAGTGTCGAGAGTTTGCCCAGTTTCTGCCAACACACGCTGATAGCACTGGCAATGGTCGCAGATGGCGTATCTGTACTTCCGCCAGTCCCGGTCAGGCAGCCTCTTCAGATAACGACTTGTCCACAATTTGCCGCCCGCTACTACTTGGCCGCTCGGCGCATACTCTGACAACGCGATCCTCAAATCTCGATCAAGCTCTAGTCTTCTCGCCTCATCGGTGTGGTGGAGTATCTGCAGGTTTACGACGTCCACAGGAAAACCGTACTTGGGGATAACATTCTGGCTTGAGAGGAAATTAATGAGATATGTCTTCGTAATGGTGTTGATGACACGCAGAATGTAATCCGAGGGCTTATTCGCCTCCACAAGCTGTGCTCGTGCTTCCTCCAATTTTTGCACGTCATCAGTAACCCGTTTTGAAGCTCTCAACAGAGCTCCCTCTTCCTCGTCGAACAAGCCATTTGTCCATCCCCAATCATCAAGTTGCAAACATCGCTGAAGCTCTTGTGGCACGATCCGCTGCAAGGAGATGCGAAGGGCTTCTGGTCTGTCAGCCAGATAATCTGCAAACAAATCCGGTCCGTTTCTGCCGTCTCTGAAGAAGAACGATTCCACCCTTCCGAACGTTTCGGGATGCTCTTTCCAGAATGCAGAAAGAGCCGTTGCATAGACGTGCCTTCGCACAATCTTCTCGTTGGCGATCTCGAAATGGGGTGCACTGATCTCGCCGGACACCATTCTCCTGGGGTCACTGAAATGCGTCAGGTCGTGTGATCGGCGCTGCGCAAACGTCAGGGCAAAGGCCGTTGAACTGGTACGCCTGCCCGCTCGGCCTGCCCGTTGCACGTAGTTGGCCGTAGACGGTGGTACGTTCCTCATGAAAACGGATTCCAACTCCCCAACGTCAACGCCCAACTCAAAAGTCGTCGAACAACTGAGTACATTGACCTCCCCTTGCACGAACTGTGTTTGCAGTTCTGCGGCAGCCTCGCTTGTTAGTTGGGCGGTGTGCTCCTCTGCTACCAGTCTGATAGGGTCAATCTCTAAGTAGAGTCTGCGGTAATGATTATCCTTGAAAACTTCCGATGGGTCACACTGCCGAAGTTGTCCATTGCATCGGTAGGTAGGGCACACCCCCTTGAGATTTAGCAGGGTGAGATTGTTGCACGTATCGCAATAATACCACTTTATCTCCGGGTCAATGGTGCCCGGGCGTAGTTCCCAGAAATTGAGTTTCATGCGGTAGACGACGCCTTCCTGCGGTAGAGCAATAGCCGAGAAGAGATCACGCCAGCAGCTTGTGGAATTGTGAATCCCCAGGCTGCTGCTCCATATTTGCCTCAGTACTTCACTACATGTCTCTATTGGCATCTCCATTCCCAGCCCTTGCTGCGTCAGGCGGAGCAGAAAATCCAACCGGGTGTTCATCACACCTTTCCTGGAGGGGTTCCAGCTGGAGATGTGCCTTCGCGTATTGGAGCCATTTCCCCGGAAATAGTACTCTCGATCCCTGGGGTAGAAGAACTCGTCTTCAGGTGAAACATGGTCGGGGAAGAGTACAGCCCCTTTCGTCCTGAAGCTGTCCAGGAGGACCTGGAAGAGAGTCCAGGCTCCATCCTCGTTCAGCCCCCAGTCCATCAATCGTTTTGGTGCACACCAACGATCAGGTTTCACCAGAGAAAAGCCAAGGCAGCCCAACCCTTCCAGGCTGTTTCGCCTGTCTATCGCCAGAAGCTCGTAGAGGACCCACTTCCATACCTCGCTCTTCTGTTCCTGGATGCTTTTCCCGGAAAAGAGGCCCAACCGATTGGCCGCTCGCTGGAGCGGGTTAATCAAATCTTGAACGCGCCACTTATTTTCTATGACACTCTTGCGGTGCTCTTCAATGGTCCTGAGGATCAGCCGCCTGCGGAGAATCTGTGAGTAGGTACGACTGAGATAAGGTGCGAAGAACGCCGCATCCTGTCTGCTATCCGAGAAGACCAATAGCTGGCGTCCCTCTCCAGTCGAGTCTATCTCAAGCTCCGCCGTGGGCTGTGAAACCGCGGTTGAGCCCCAGGCATCCTCAGCCGTCATTCGATCCTCGTTGATCTCATCGGGCTCTTTCCTTCGCGGTGGAGTTTGCTGATAGAGTGCAGTGGCCAGCACACTGGCCGTGGCGTCTTTACCGGTCAGGAAGCGCCACACAAGATTCGCTGGGCTTTGCCTGCCACAGGCAGGGCATTTGTGAACCTCGCCCTCTTTGGACGGGACCCTGATGACGTCGAGATAATCGGAATCGTCACAGCTACATAGCCGGGAAAGGAGCGTATGTCTGTCAATGGCGCTGCAGACTGCGCAGAGTTTGTATCTGTCGCCCAACTCTTGTTCCACATCTTCACCGTAGCTGACCACTTCGTCCTCATCGTCTGGAACCTCCTCCACCTCCTCATCCAAGAGGAGATAGAATGCCAGGTTGCCGGGGTGCTCGAAGTACTGTTTTCCCGGTTGTTTGAGCACGACTTTCCCATCAACTTCTTGCTCCTCACCCACCAGATAAGTGGCGCCGCACTGGCGACAGGCAGCAATCTCGAAGACGGCGTACTGTCGTTCACCGACTTCAACCTGTTCACGTCGCTCCAAGTACAATCGTCGTGTTGGACGAAGGGCCAGGTAAGCACCTTCTATGGCCCGCACAAACAAGTGGTAGCGAGCAGGGATAAGCGGCTGATCGTCCCCGGTCAGCCGCGCTTTAACTGCCAGATCAACCAGAGCGACAAGCCGCTCCCTGGCATGCGGCGTCTTGCCAAATATCTCCGCCGCAATATCACCCAAATAGCGTGGGTTTTCTTCAAGAGCTTTACGCAATGTTGCAACCCGCTCGTCACCCTTCAGAGTTTCATATAGAAACAACTGATAATCGTCGCCGGAGGTTCTGGCTTCTGCCGCTTGCAACACTTCCTCCGGGATTCCTGCCTCTTTCCCTTCGTCGACGAGAGCAGCGATGGATTCGTGCCCGGAGACCGCGTTGATAATCTCCTGCCATCTCGTGTATAGAGGTGGGTCCGGGGTCCATTGGTTCTGGCTCAAACCGATCATGCGCTTGCGAGTGGCTTTGATGACGTCCTGCCGAGAGGCGTCGTTCCCCACCCATTCGACACGTTCTCCGAACAGTTGCCGGGCGAAGTGGGCGACCTCTGGGAAGTCCTTCTCGCCCCTTCCGAGGGTTGCGCTCGTGACTATACACTGAAGCCGCCTTACTTCTCCTTCCACAACCCGATTCTTCAGGCGTCTTAGTAGCATAGCCATTTCGATGCCCCTGGCCCCTGTGTAGGTATGAGCTTCGTCAATGACTAGGAATCTCCAATACCTGGCATACTCACCATCGAAGAAGACGTGATCGTCGGGGCGCAGCAGAAGATATTCGAGCATGGCGTAGTTAGTCAGCAGAATGTGAGGCGGTGTATCCCGCATCTGCTCGCGGGAAACTAATTCGTTGGGATAGGGGTCCCGTTGAAACATCTTCTTGTACTTCTCGATCGCCCTTCGCTCCTCTTGTTCGGTCTCCCCAGTGTAGCGTCCAAAAGTAATACGAGGATAGTTCTTCAGAAGATCCCGCATGCGCGCCATCTGGTCATTTGCCAAGGCGTTCATCGGATACAAAAGGAGTGCTCTCACACCAGGTCCCAACCCGCCGCTGGTCTCCTCCTGAAACAAGTGATTCAGGATCGGCACCAAGAAAGTCTCTGTCTTGCCACTGCCCGTACCGGTTGCCACAACGATATTCCGGCCGTGTAGAACCGCTTTGCGAATCGCCTCTTCCTGGTGCTGGTAGAGAGGACGATCCAGCGGCAACTTATCAGAGCGCAACGCTCGAAAACGAGGAGAGAGCAGACCTTCTTGGATCAACGCCTCGATCGTGCTCCGGGTTTCAAACGGCGGCGTAGCCTCCAGAATCGGCCCTTTGACGAACTTGCCTGGAATTCTCAGGGCCTCGTCGAATTGCCTCTGGAGTTCCAGATCCCTAAGGTGAAACGTGGTTGAAAGGTAATTGAAATAGCTCTCTGTAATGGCCTGGGTCGTTTGTATCGGGTCGAGGGACATTGCCTTATCCTCCGTTCCGAGATCCACAACCGCTCACGCTATGATTCCCAGTTAATTTTGAACACCTCGACAGGGCCAAAAAGCGGATGCCCTTTTTGCTCTTCTTCCGTGTTCATCTCTTGACTCCAGTATAGCTTGCAGCACCGACGACAGTACATGGCTCCCTCCCCGTACCTGTCTTCGATAGCTGTGATCTGATCCTTTGAGACATCGTATTCGAACTTGACAGGGTTAGCCTTCTCCACCTCGGCCTCCAACCCAGGGTCCGCCGCCACCTCAAGGTTCCCAACGTACCAACCTTCATTTGTGCGAGTGACCAGAACAGGCTTGGCTCCTACGTCAGTGGGCAACGTCCTATTGATGATCTTCCCAACAATCCTGATCCTGTACATTCCTTCGTCGAGTTGACAGAGTTGACCATGATCATCGGTGATGGAGTGGATGCTTAATACTTCACCTTGCCGGATATCCCCTATGGGAACGATTTCGATTACCCGCGTATTGGGAGCGTTCAGCGCAGGACGAGAAACCACTGTAGTTGACCACAGATCTTCAACCTTTAGTTGCAATAGATACTCATCCGGCGGTAGCTTCCTCACATTTGCCTGCAGTACCACACTTTGCGTATCTCCCAACACTCTTTTTGGTTCTATGACGGGATCTGCTACTCCATCGGACAAGCTCCACAATCGGATAATCCTGGCCTTATTTCCTGTTCTTCCCTTTTCGGTCCATGTCACGGTCAACAAAATGATAGTTCGGCCCTGTGAACTCTGAACACATTTTATGTCCTCCGCTTCCCAGCGGGTTCGGACCTTAAAAAGTGGCATGTGCTCAATTCCGAACTGCGACTCAGGATGCATAAGCGTGAACGTTTGAACCGAGGGACCCGCTCGCAATGCATCCCCGAATGCTAACAAATCGAATCGGGCCTTCCCTTCGTGAATTTTCTTTTCGGCTTCTTTCCCTGAATCATCGCCCAGGGCTAATTTGAGGTGTCCATCAACCGACGGAGGCAATTCCACAATGAGGAACAATTCTGATGCTGTTTCCCAGTCACCAAGCCATACTTCCTCTATTGTGTCGCGCCAAGTAGCATATTGGTCATCTGCTAGTCCCTGCAGTCGCCACCTTACCTTGGGGATTCTGATCGCGAGTGGGATCCGCTGCTTCCCTCTATCCAGAGAATGGAGATGGAGTGTACCATTCAGGGTGTTTTCCGTGCCGTCGATTCTGACAGCGTAGAGGTTGTCCCTCGTATCAAAGAGTTCAGCAGGCGGCTGGGGGGCGAACTCTGCCCGTTCGGCTACAAGTATCTTAGCGTATATATCTGGTGTTTTTCCTGCTTCGTACGGCAAGTAGATAACCCTGTCAAACTCTACCTGCAAATCTGGAACGGCGCAGAATGTGGAACGCCAGTCTGTATACGGAGGCTTTCGCACGCGGATCGTGAATCTCCCCACAGGGCACTGGCCCAGCAGCGTTTCATCCGGCAGCAGAATATCAACCCATCCTTCGTCAGTATGAACGTCCAGGGCTTCTTGCAACTCACTCAACTGGTAATGCTTCCGGTCTTGTGGGCTACTCTCTTCGCCAGGAAAGATGGAGAGCCGCCACAATCGCAATTCCGCCTGGTCCTCGACAGGAACACGAATGTGCGGCGGTGAACCAACGTAGATCTCGACTCCCTCTGAATAGACACCTTCTAACCGCTGACCGCCTATGAGGTCAAGGGTAGGTGATCTTTCTGGGGAGATTGGAATGAGGAAACGCTGGCCCTGATCGTCCACGATTTGAAGCTCGTCAACTTGATCAAGGTCCAGTTCCAGAAAAATGTAGTCCTTCCATTGCCCGTATAGGGAGCCTCCCTCGACAAGGATACAGTCAGCAGGCTCAAGTGAGAAATCCTGGCGGACGAGGAACCATATTTCCCTTTTTGGCAGTTCCTTGTCTTTGATTAGTTTTCCAGAACGCTGGTCGAATGCCATGTATGGCGCTTCGCTGCGCATCACGGCAACTTCCCACTGATGGATTACAATGCCGTCGCTCTTCAAACTGAACTCGTACCGGTCGGCTGGAAAAGGAAGTGGGAGGGGCTCGGGCTCTTGAGTCTCTAGTAGACCTTCCGCGCCCTTGTAGACGCGTAAGGGGAAGGTTTGGCGTTGCGAATCTGAGTCAAATCCTACCACTTCCAGACAAGCACTTGTTCCGGCAATCGAGGCCAGATAGCGTTGCGCATGGAAGCGCACCATAACCTCGGCTATGCCTGGATCTAGAGAGATTGTAGGCGCTCGGAACCTCTGGCCTGTTATTGCATCAATCTCGTCTTCCGGGGGCGACGGGGGCTCATATTGAATGTACCAGTGCTTAAATGCTTTCACCACTCGTTCAGGCAAGCCTACGTCGTCGGCGTGCGGGACCTTGCCTTCGGTTAATGCCTGATGAGCCAACAATACGGAGCGGACAAGGAATTCTTCGGCAGATTTACCTCCGTAAAGCAGGTATCTGCGAATGGGCTCGTCAACCCCTGGGAATGCGGCAGGATAGTATGAAAGTTCTTGTTTCAGTCTACCGGTTTGTGCCTGGATCTTCTCAACCTGTTTTGTGAGATGCCTGGCCTTGGCTTCCAAGGCGGTCTTATTCTTACCGGTCCTCTGTGCATTTCGTATCTCGCGTTCTATGGTCTCAAGATCAGGGTAGCGTTCCTTCAATTCTGTCCTTAGCTTTGCGGCGGTGTCCTGTAATCGGCGTTGGGCCTTCACCCGTTCGATGCCTGCCTGGATATCCCCTCCGCCCATCTCCGCCAGTCGTTTTTCAGCCTGAGCCAATTCTTCGCGGATAGCTCGATGCTTCGCGTTCAAGTCCGCGACCTTGGGCTGTACATCATCTTCGAGTTCCTTCGCGGCATGCGCGGCGGCTGCCTGTCGCTCTCGTGCTTCTTTCAGCGCTCGTTCCATTGCACAGATCGCGTCGTCCAGATCATGCGTGGGCTGGATATCTGCGTTGATTGCTGTTTGTTTCACACGCTGCGCCTGTTGGTGAATCTCTTGCTGAAGTTGCACGCGACGATTGCGAGACTGGCAAAGCTCTCCATAAATATCCGCGAGCGAGACGAGTGCTTGATAGAGCTCTGGGGAAGGCGATCTCAATTGCTGCTCAGCGATGGGCAAATTGCCCAGGGTTTTTGCAATAGTCTCTTGCACCCTCTGACGTTCGCTGGTCGTTTGCCTAAGGGTCTGTTCTAATTTTCTCACAGTCTGCCTGTACCAGTACCACCATATAAATCCCGTCAAGATAAAGGCAAGGATCAGCCTGGGCCGCGATAAAGCTCTAAGGTGATCTAACTTTTTCTGAATCTCATCCTGTCTAGAACCGATAGTCTCAAACCGTCTGATTTCTTCTCGCAATGCGTCGAACGGCAGTCGAGTGAGCAGTTCGCCGTGTCCATTATTCCACAGTTCTGAGAATATGTGTGTTGATTGGCTGCTGAGCCGGTCAGTGAGCTCGCCTTCTTTTGTTTCAAGTGTGCTGACTATCCGCTGTTGCTCCTTTAGCGCAGGATATTCTGAAATACTACGTTCGATCGCTTCTGCCCGAGCCAGCACTTGTTTGTCTTGTTCCGTGAGCTTTGCTACCACATGTTGATAATACGTTTGTTTTTGTTCAAAGTCATGAATCTCCTCTTCCAAGCTACTCAGATTTGCAAGTTTGCGATTTCGAAACGCCTCATAATCCGCGGGTAAATTGGCCAGCGCATTAAGATTCTTTATTGACTCCTCAAATCTCCACAATTCAGTAACTTCGTCATACACCTTGGTGATCCGGCGCGCCAGTCTGACTTTTCCAGCCAAAGAGCGTCTCCGTCTCCTCAAATCATCATACTGCCATTCAACTCTTGCTCGTTCCTCGTCATCTTTTCGACGAACGGCCAGTTCGTGGACGATCTCTCCCGGATCGGTGGGATCGACCAACTCGCGGTGAATCATTGGTAGCAGGACCTTCTTGAAGAACTCATCGAGGCAGCTATTGGGAATTCCGCCATGCGCTAAGATCGGGGTGACATACGTAAGGCCGCCTTCAATCTCAAAGCGCGGCAAATCATTGATCTTCAGAAGGTCAAGAAATATCTGTCCCCATTTTCGTTCCCAATTTGGGTCCTCGACCAAACCGGTAGACTCCCGGACAGCAGACCAATAGTCACCGTCTCGATACCCAACAATCCCCATCCAAACCAGAAAACAAGCCAAGCATGTGGGCGCCTTTCGCTTTAGGAATCGTGTCCCTCTCAATATATCTGGCGAGATCGTTTGGCGGATAAGAGTTCCGAGATGGTCCAGATCCTCGTTAGAAAGCGCAATATCGCCCAACAAATGAACTTTCTGAACTTCCCTGGAGAGTCTATTCTCGCATTGTTGGAGATCAGGGCAGTTTTCAATCATAACGCCCTCACATCATCGTGCACGGAATTTCGTACGCCTCTCATGACCACCCGCTCCGCCCCGTCCAACAACCAACGCTCGTGCCAGCAAGCCGCCACGAGACAGGAGCATCTACCACGATATAACGGGGTCTACAACAAAAGGGCAATCTGCCGCTTTGCTCCTTCGAGTCGGTGACCACGCGATCGAGAAGCGTGTCATGGGCCAGGTAGACGGTGCCGAAGGCCCCCTGGCCCAGAATGCGCACGATGCGGTACTCAGGCATCGGTCAATCCTCCGGAGGCCACCAGCCAGCGCTAACCCAGAGCCGCCGGGCGACGACAATTTCTGGATTGTTCAACTTGAGTGCTACGACAGTTGCGCGACCACATGGGGTCAACCCCTGGATT
>Ga0180437_10011907_pt1 | contig 10363 bp, 12 predicted proteins | sample SS_ome_4_FD_132410 | JGI IMG/M metagenome (GOLD analysis project Ga0180437, IMG submission 132410) | Hypersaline lake sediment archaeal communities from the Salton Sea, California, USA - SS_3_D_1 metaG | ecosystem: Environmental > Aquatic > Non-marine Saline and Alkaline > Hypersaline >... | reverse complement strand
TTCGTAGATCACCGAGTCGGCATAAGGCAGGCGCACGGGGACATCGCCCTCCCAGTCGTAGGCGCTGGGGTCCACGACGACGCCCTTTAGCGCCTGGGCGCAATTGTCGCCAGGACGGGCTGCCGCCTGGCGAGCATAGTTCGCTCCGACCGCGACGGCCCGCGCGTAAGGGTCAATGAGTACCTTTGTGCCGTCAAAGCGATGGCCCTGCTCTGGGTCAAACGGCCCGTAGGCCCGGTAGCCGTAGAGCTGCCCCGCGCCGATGCCTGGCACAAAGACGTGCCAGTAATAAAAGGTCTTGTTCCGTTCGGGGTCCAGCTGGATGATGCGGGCCGGTCGGGGATCGTCGGCGTCGTCGAACAGCAGCAATTCCAGGGCCTCGCAGTTCTTGGAGAAAACGCAAAAGTTTACCCCGCCGGGGCAGACGGTCGCACCCAACGGAAAACTCTGACCGGGCAAGACGTCAGGATTCACCTTCTACGCTCCTTCAGTCTCGATGGAAATTTCACCTTCCCGAAAGCTCCAGTGATGCACCACCAAGCAATTTGACAGATGTTTAGACAAATTCTCGATCAATCCGGTGCCGTTGGAAACTTTCGGGAAGGTCCGTTACTGAGTCTCTTAAAGCAGACCGGCAGCCTGATAAATGGCCAGCACGGTGGCCAGGCTGCGCCGCCCCTCTGCACCGTCAATCTGCAACGGGTGCTTGGCTCGCAAGGCGTGGATGAAATCGCGGAAAAGGGCGATGTGGCCTGTGGGCCTGATCCCCCTGGGATCGCCTCCGGCCCCGGCGTCCGCAGGGGCGCTGATGTCCGGGGGCTCTACGGTCGCTTTGGCCGGATTGGCTAGCTCCCACCGGCAGACGGATTCTCCTTCGACCTGGATGCACCCGCCCGTGCCATAGATCTCAATCCGGTGGGGAAAGCCCGGGGCGGCCGTCGTCGTGGCCGTGATGGTGGCCAGTGCGCCGTTGGCAAAACGCAGGGTCGCTGCCAGCGTGTCTTCCACCTCGATATGCCGGTGCAGCGTGGCGGCCTGGGCCTGCACCTGCACCGGATCGCCCATGTACCAGACCAGCAGGTCCACCAGGTGGATGCCCTGGTTCATCAGCACGCCCCCACCGTCCAGGGCCCAGGTTCCCCGCCAGTCCGCCTGGTCGTAGTAGGCCTGTGGCCGGTAGTAGGGAAGGGTCACTACGCCCAGGGTCAAATCGCCCAGGTCTCCGGCCTGGATGGCCCTGTGGATGCGTTGGAAGAGGGGCTCGGCCCGGCGCTGGAGGACGACGCCCAATTGGACGTTGGCCTGCTCACAGGCAGCGATCATGGCCTCGGCGTCGGCCAAGCTCAGGGCCATGGGCTTTTCCACCAGCACGTGCTTGCCAGCGCTGGCAGCCGCAACAGCCTGGGCGGCATGTTGGCCACTGGGTGTGCAGACGCAGACGACGTCCACCTCGGGATGGGCCAGCAGTTCCTCCTGGTGGACACAGGGTACGCCGCATTGGTGGCTGATGTCGGCAAACCGGGCCGGGTTATAGTGGCCTACGACCACCAGCCGCGCCCCCAGTTCGGCGTTTGCAGCGATGGCCTGGCGATGGTAGTCGGCGACCATGCCAGCTCCCAGGATCGCAAAACCGATCGTTTCAGATATGGCCACAACTGTCCTCACTGTGTTTCGACTTCTCAATCTCAGTAGATCACGAATTGCTCTCGCTGGACCACAGTCCAGGGGCCTAAATGCGGACTGTGGTCCGCTTTGAGCCTGAAATTGTGGTCTACTGAATCTAGCGTCTGCGACGGCGCCTACGTCGTCCGGGGCTGGCCGGCTCCTTTTCGGTTTCCAGTTCCTCCGCCGGGATTTCAACAGTCGCTTCGTTGTCCAGCTCCACGATCAGGGTTTCCTTGAGCACGTTGATGCCGGTCACTCTGCCAGGCCCGTGGGATGTGACAACGACATCGCCGACCCTGGGCAGCCTCTTTTTGACCTCAACGTAATGATCGTTTTCATAAGCCAGGCAGCAGAGCAAACGCCCACAAATGCCCGATATCTCCATAGGGCTGAGGGGCAAATCCTGCTGTTTGGCCATTTTGATGGAAACAGGATCAAATTCGCACAGGAAGGAAGCGCAGCACAGGGGGCGTCCGCAACGGCCAAGGTCACCGATCATTTTAGCCTCATCGCGCACCCCGACCTGCTTGAGCTCGATTCGGGACTTGAAGGTTTTGGCCAGTTCTCTTACCAGTTTGCGAAAGTCAACCCGCTTTTCCGCGGTGAAATAAAAGACCAACCGACTGCCATCAAAGTTATACTCGGCTTTAATCACCTTCATGGGCAGGCCATATTCAGCGATCTTTTGGCGGCACTTTTCCAAAGCCTGTTCTTCCAGACTGCGGAAATGCTGCATCTGTAACAGGTCCCAGGGGTCAGCCTGCCGCAGGATACCTTTCAGTTGTCCCACCACTTTGTCGTCGGCCACCTGCCTGGGAGCTATGGCGATCTGGCCTACCTCTTCTCCTCGGGCCGTATCCACGACGACATAGGCGCCGACTTGCAAATCCCCAAAGCCCGTCGGGTCAAAGTAATAGATTTTGCCAGCTTCTCTGAAACGAACTCCCATTACCTCCGGCATATTCACCTCATCAGCCTATGGCTGCTCGATGGAGAATTCCCAGGCACACCAGTACTCCTCTGGATGCGGATCAGGGGGACAGGCCACACAGCGGGTCTCGATCCGCGGGTCAATGGCTCGGGCAAATTCAGAGTACTCGACAATGCCTACCTCTTTGCATGGGAAATCGGGGAGCCCCCGCCGTTTCCGGGCGTCCTGAACCCGGCATTTGTTCATGCGGAAGACAAAGCGGTTCTCGTCCAGTTCAATGATCTCCTGGACGTTGATGTGAGCGTACAGGCGGAAACCAAGGGCTTTTTTGAGGGCCGGGAGCCCGCCCCCCTCCTCGATTCCCAATCGCTTCATGATCCGTTTCGCCTCGATGACGGTGAAGGAGCGCCAGGTTTCCGCATCCAAAGCGATGGCTGTCTCCATGCCATATTTGCGCTCCACCGCCTGAAACCAGAGACCGTCGTGGGCGAGCCAGTTCTTGGCTGCGTCTTCCAACAGTCCGATCAGTTCGTCTTTGGGTAGCTGTTTCAGTGTTTTCTCTCTGCCCATGTATATCCCTTCGTCAGCTCATGCGCCTCAGAATTGCGATCTTCCCCTCGTCTTTTCCACCAAACCTCCCATAGTCCACATCCAGCCTCATGTTTCGGCAACTGCATAAGACAGAGTCATGGGACAACGAGGGGATAATGTCACTACAAATCTCACACTTGTAAAAAATATCGCTTCCTGCTGGCCAACCTGCTTGAGGTGGACCAATTCCGATCTTCACATACTTGGTCTGGTTCGTCATGTATCTCTGACTGCTGCTTCGCTCGGAAATGCTTCGGCAACGTCGGGCTCTAACAGCACTAAATTGGTGCCAGCGCGGTAGCGTTGCGCATACTTACCTCGGACGCCGCCCTTGAGCAATTCCCGCAAGTCATATTCCAGGCGAAGCTCATCGTCCATCTCAGTCCTGGGTTTCTTGTTCATAGGCTTCTCGTTCGGCACGTGTCAGTTCACGCGCACTATGATGCGAATTGGGTCAGGCTGCGGCGACGGGTTAGCCTGCCGCCACCAATTTCAATCACTCCCTTCATCCCGAATGATTTGCCCAACCTCTCGCTGGAGCACCGGCACTTTGGCTGTAACAACGTCCCACACAAGATCATAGTCCACCCCAAAGTAGCCGTGAATCAATTTGTCGCGCATTCCGGCTATCGCCCGCCATTCGATATGACCATACTTGTGTCTAATTTCGGTCGGTAACTGTTTCGCCGCTTCCCCGATGATTTCAAGGCTGCGTACAAATGCCCGTCGCAGTGTCTCATCATGCACAAATTCATCTCTGGTTAACCCCTGGGCACGGCTCGTCAGATACGCCGTCTCGTCCAAAATGTGACGGAGAATTTCAAGTGTCGAAGGTGACATACTCAACCTCTTGCATGATATGAGGACCGATGTACGGACTGAGCGCCTCAGGTGTGACCAACTCGACGCGGCGTTTGAACAGGTCTTCTAAGAAGAAGGCAAGATGAATAAAGTTGTCAAACGTTTTGTGACCTGGCTCGAATTCTACTAATACATCCACATCGCTGTCCTTACCTTGGTGCTCTCGGACAAAGGAGCCGAACAAGCCAAGTCGTTTCACGCCAAACGCTTTGATATGGTCTTGACGTGCTTGAATGAGTGACAAGACACGCCCTTTCGTTTGAACTGTCATCGGGGCAATACCACCTGCTTTTCAATCTTCTCAATGAGCGATTACATTACTTGACCGACATGCGGCTAACTTCTATTAGGCGAACTTCACTCGCCTCCGCTCGTGCCGCCTATCCACCGCGCCAATCCTCGCCTATGGGACCGGTAGGCTCAGCATCAGGACCTCAAGAGCCAGGCGCGTGTTGGCGTTGTGCTCCAACTGCCACACCACCGTAGCCCGCAAGGCTTCGATGAAATCCCACACCTGGGCCAGGGTGCAGTGACAGGTCAGCCTGCCGTGCCTGTTTTACCCGACTCTGACCAACAGCAGCCTGATGCCTGTACGCGCCATGTTGAAACGAGACGTTTCTATAACGCCTTCGCTGAGCCACCTTTCTCTCCGCTTTGGAGTTTAGTCAATTGAATCACTAATCGCAATGCTTCATTGACGGCCGCCTCGCTCGGAAATGCTTCGGCAACATCGGGCTCTAACAGCACTAAATTGGTGCCAGCACGGTAGCGTTGCGCATATTTACCTCGGACACCATCTTTGAGCAATTCCCTCAGGTCATATTCCGGGCGAAGTTCATCATTCATCTCAGTCTTGGGTTTCTTGTTCATAAGCTTCTCGTTCGGCACGTGTCAGTTCACGCGCACTAATGATGCGAATACGGTCGCCACGCTCAGTGTGAGCCACCATCAGGAGTCGGCGGCGATAGGACCACCCAATGGTGATATAACGTTCTTCATCCACTGAATGGTCAGGATCATGGATCGTAATACTGAGGTCATCACTGAACACAGTCGCTGCTTCGGTGAACGCCACCTTATGTTTGCGAAGGTTCTTCGCCGCTTTTTGAGGGTCCCATTCGAATTCCATGAATCCTCAACTACGGAACAGGCCAGCTCAGCATCAAGGCCTCCATGGCTAGGCGAGTGTTGGCGTTGTGCTCCAACTGCCACACCATGGCCCGCAGGGCCTCGACGAAATCCCGCACCTGAGCCAGGCTGTAACCCTGAGCCTGGGGGCGCAGCATGGCCTCTCCGTTTAGAGGCTTTGGCTGAATAGACACCGGCTATCTGTGTTCCAACAGATCGTCTACAGCGAGACCAATGTCTTTGGCAATCTGCCGTAAAAGAACCGGCGATATGTCCCGCCCACGGTGAAATGGCACCGTTGTACACCGACCATCTGGATGCCGGTACTGCCTGTGCGATCCTCTTTGACGCACTTCTACAAAACCCAGCTTCTCCAAGATCGCCGTCACTTCTCTCGGCTTCAGAATCGGATACTTGCCCATCGTCAGGCAATTGCCACCATTTGCGTGCCGACAAGCTCACCTTCTAACACTGGCTCACCATCCTCAAGTAACATCTCGATAACCTCGCGGAGATTCTTCTGCAGTTCGTCAAGCGTCTCTGCCTGCGTGTGAGCGCCAGGGAAACCTGGCACGTACCCAACATACAAGTCGGTGTCAGGACACTTCTCAACAACGGCCATAAAGGTCTTCATATCTCACCTCCACCACACTTGCTCTCAGCGATTTAGAAACGAGGAGAAGAGTCTAAATGGACAGGCAAGCTCAGCATCAGAACTTCCAAAGTTAGACGAGTGTTGGCGTTGTGCTCCAACTGCCACACCGCAGCCCGCAGGGCTTTGACGAAATCCCGCACCTGAATCAGGCTGTAACCGCGGGCCTGGGAGCGCAGCGTGGCCTCACGGTCCACGTTGGTGACCTCTTTTGAGCTACTCCCTTTGATCAGAAGCAAGTCCCGCCACCAGCTCAGCCACAGGTCCAGGACTTCTCGCAGGCTGTCGGGATTCTGGCCGAGTTGCTGGGCGTAACGCAGACGCTCGACCCGCCCCTGTCCCATGAGCGCTATCATTTCGTCGAGGCGTTTCTCCCGCTTGCGCAGGAGGGCCCCGTCCTCGGAGGCCCTCACCGCCCAGCCCAGGCGTCCGCCTGAGAGCCCGGCCAGGAGCTTGGCCCGCTGGGGGTCCACCCCCCAGCGTTCCTCCAGGGCCTTCTGGACCAGAGACGTGGAGGGGGGGCGCAGGTTCAACACCTGGCAGCGCGAGATGATGGTCGGCAGCAGTTGGTCGCTGTCGCTGGCGGTCAGCACGAGGATGACCCGCGCTGGTGGCTCCTCCAGGGTTTTCAGCAGGAAGTTGGCGGCCTCGGTGGTGGCTCGCTCCATCTGGGGAATGATATAGACCTTCCAGCGACCCTCGTGGGGGGAGAGGGCCACCTCACGCTGCATGGCCCGCATCTGGTCAATCTTGATGGTCCCGTTGACCGCTTCGATGACCCGCACATCGGGATGGTTGCCGTGGGCGATCTTGAGGCAGGACCGACACTGGCCGCAGGGCTTCTCCTCACCGAGGCAATTGAGGGCCTGGGCGAAATTAAGAGCCAGAGTGGTCTTGCCGATCTGCGGCAGTCCCAACAGGAGGTAAGCGTGGGCTGTCCGCCCATTGGCCAGGCTGTGTTCCAGCAACTCTACCGCCCACTCATGGCCCACCACTTGCCACATGCATCATCCCCTCTCACTACTGCTATTTTCAGGCCCATTTTACCATAGTTTCCCTTTCAATCCAAATTGCCATAAACTCCTTTTCGTGCTATAATATCCCCAGTTCTGATCATCGTACAAAGGCTGTGACGGAGAAGAGTAAGCGGGGGGAGTCTGCCAGGGAGGCAGGGTCAGCGACTGGGAGCCCTGCCCAGAACAAGCCCGCCGAAGTTCGCTCCTGAGCCGATCCCTGAACGGGGCGTGGCCCTCAATAGGGGGCTCCGCAAGCCCAGCGTTAACGGGGCAGCCAATCGTCGGGGGCAGATGTAGCCAATAGCGAATGGCGAATAGCGAATCAGCCTGCTATTAGCTATTGCTGTCAGCCGTCTGCCAAGAGACCGTTGGTGGAATGAGTGGGTCGGCGTGGGCCGGCCAAGCGGGGGTGGTACCGCGGGAGTGATGCGCTCTCGTCCCTTGGGGCGGGGGCGTTTTGGTTAAGTGCCAAGATGGAGATCACTGACCATGCACCTGTTCAAAACCCGTTGCGACTTTATCTTTTCAAGGCGGGGAGGCCCGCCAGATCTGGATTGCATCTTACCCTGCTTTGAAAGGAGTGAAGTATCGTGTTGAAACAATTGGATGAAATAAAAGAGCAAGCCCTGGCTGCGCTGGAGGCCGTGTCCGGCCTGGCAGAGTTGGATTCCTGGCGCATCAAATATCTGGGTAAGAAGAGCGCCCTGACCCAGATTCTGCGCGACGTAGGCAAGTTGCCCCGCGAGGAGCGGCCGGCCGTGGGCAAGCAAGGCAACGAAGTCAAGCTGGCCCTGGAAGCAGCCTACGAGGCCAAGAAACAAGCCCTCGAACGGGGAGAACTGGCAACCTTGCTGGAAAAAGACCGCATTGACGTGACTCTGCCCGGCCGGCCGGTTCCGCTGGGGCGGATACACATCAGCACCAAGACCCTGCGTGAGATCTATGCCATCTTTGCCCAGATGGGCTTCCAGGTCTACACCGCCCGTGACGTGGAACTGGACCTTTATAATTTCCAGTTGCTGAACATGCCCCCTGGCCATCCGGCCCGCGATATGTGGGACACTTTCTACACCACCCGCGAGGATGTGCTGCTGCGCACCCACACCTCTCCCGGTCAGATTCGGGCCATGCAAGCGTATTGCCCGGAGCCTATCCGCGTTATTCTGCCCGGCAAGTGCTACCGCTACGAGCAGGTCACGGCCCGTTCCGAGTCCATGTTCTACCAGGTGGAGGGACTGGCTGTGGGCAAGCATATCACCATGACCGACCTCAAAGGGGTGATGGCCGAGTTCGCCCGTCAGATGTTCGGCGCCGACCGCCAGATGCGCTTCCGCGCCAGCTACTTCCCCTTCACCGAGCCCAGCGTCGAGGTGGATATGGACTGCATCAGTTGTAGGGGGGAGGGTTGCCGCCTCTGCAAGTACACTGGCTGGCTGGAGATAGCCGGCGCGGGCATGGTGCATCCCGCCGTGCTCCAAAACGGCGGCTACGACCCGGCGGTCTACAGCGGGTTCGCCTTTGGCATGGGCCCCGAGCGGATCAACTTGCTCAAGTATGACATTGACGACATCCGGTATTTCTACAGCAATGACCTGCGGTTTTTGGAGCAGTTCTAACAGGAGAAACGATCATGAGAGTACCCCTGAGTTGGTTGAAAGAATATGTTGACATCACCCTGCCGGTGGAAGAACTGGCCGAGCGGATGACTTTGGCTGGGTTAGAGGTAGCTGCCATTGAGCACGTCCAGGTGCCCCAGGACCGGCCAGCTTGGGACCCGGAGACAATCGTCGTGGGGGAGGTCGTGGAGGTGTGTCCTCATCCCAACGCCGACCGCCTGACCCTGGCTGTGGTGGACTATGGAGGCGACGAGCCCCAGACGGTGGTCACCGGTGCGCCCAACATCAAGGTGGGTGATGCGGGCCTGAAGGCCCCCTTCGCCCTGCGCGGGGCCCGACTCTACGACGGTCACGTGGACGGCTGGAAGCTCAGCACCCTCAAACCGGGCAAAATCCGCGGAATACGGTCCGAGGCCATGATCTGCTCCGAGAAGGAACTCGGCCTGCGGGACTCCCACGAGGAGGTCTTGCTCCTGCCCCACGATGCGCCGCTGGGTGTGCCTCTGGCAGACTATCTGGACGTGTCCCATATCCCCGCCCACGACATCGTCCTCGACCTGGACCTGACGCCTAACCTGGCGCGGTGCCTGTCCATCATCGGCGTGGCGCGGGAGGTGGCCGCCCTGACGGGGCAGCAGTTGCGGCTGGAAGAGCCCCAAATGCTGGCCGAGGGCCCGCCTATCGAGGGCCAGATCGAAATCGAAATCGCTGACCCGGACCTCTGCGCCCGCTATTCGGCGACCCTGATCAAGGGGGTAAAGATCGGCCCTTCGCCCTATTGGATGCAGCGACGGCTGACCCTGGCCGGGATGCGTCCCATCAGCAATATCGTGGACATCACCAACTATGTTATGCTGGAATGGGGCCAGCCCCTCCATGCCTTCGACTATCACAAACTGCGGGGGCGTACCGACGATGGCCCACCTGTGATCATTGTCCGCCGAGCACAGCCCGGGGAGATCATGACCACCCTGGATGACGTCCAGCGTGCCCTTGCTCCCGACATGCTGCTCATCACCGACCCCGGAGGCCCCATCGCCGTCGCCGGGGTGATGGGCGGTTTCGAGAGCGAGGTGACCTGGGAGACGACGGACATCCTGCTCGAGTCCGCCAACTTTGACAACATCTCGAACCGCCGCACCTCCCAGGCCCTGAAACTGCCCAGTGAGGCCAGCCAGCGCTTCAGCAGAGGAATTCCAGCCAGCCTGACCATCCCCGCCGTCAGGCGAGCCACAGAAATGATGCGCCAGTTGGCCGGAGGGGTCATCGCTGAAGGCATCGCTGACGCCTACCCTGTCCCCCAAAAGGCGGTGGCAGTAGAGACCACCCCGGCCGAAGTGGAACGGATCATGGGCGTTGCCGTCGAAGGCGATGAGATCGTGCGAATCCTCGAATCTCTGGAGTTTGAGGTTCGGATGGTGGAAGGCGATGAGGATCGTTTGCTGGTCACCGTGCCTGACCACCGCCTGGACGTAGAATTCCCGGCCGATCTCACCGAAGAAATCGCCCGCGTCTATGGCTACGACAGGATTCCCACCACCCTGATGAGCGACGAGTTGCCACCCCAGCGTCGTGACTTTGCTTTAGAGGGGGAAGAGGGGGTGCGCGACATCCTGGCTGGCTGTGGGCTGACGGAGGTCATCACCTACTCGTTGACCAACCTGGAGAGCGTGGGCAAGCTGGGCCTGGACGACGCGGAACTGCGGGAGGAGAACCATATCCGCTTGGCCAATCCCCTCACCAGTGAGCGGGAGTACATGCGCCGCACCCTGATGAACCATCTCCTGGAGACCCTGCGCGACAACCTGCGGTTCACTGATCGAGTGGCCCTCTTTGAGGTTGCCCAGGTTTACCTGCCGAAGGAAGGTGAGCCCCTGCCCGACGAGCCACGACGCCTGGGGAT